>Ga0210396_10003928_pt1 | contig 14673 bp, 11 predicted proteins | sample IncBWH17OmetaG_FD_155466 | JGI IMG/M metagenome (GOLD analysis project Ga0210396, IMG submission 155466) | Forest soil microbial communities from Barre Woods Harvard Forest LTER site, Petersham, Massachusetts, United States - Inc-BW-H-17-O ...
AGTTCCCGTTCTTCGAACATTTCCTCAAAGGGACGAGCAACTACGAACACCCCAAGGCCTGGGTCTTCGAGACAGGCACCAACCTCTGGCGGAAATACGAAAACTGGCCGCCCCGGCAGGCCCAAGCCCACCCGTATTTCCTGTCGGCCGGCGGCAAGCTGTCGACCGACGCACCGTCGCAGGCCAGCCCCAACGAGGCCGACGAATACCTGAGCGATCCGGCACGGCCCGTCAACTACCAGGAGACGACCACCACGCAAATGACGCAGGAGTACATGACGGCCGACCAGCGGTTCGCCTCGCGGCGGCCTGATGTACTGGTCTACGAGACCGGCGTGCTCGACGGCGACGTCACCATCGCCGGACCGATCAAGGTCGACCTGACAGTTTCCACGACGGGCTCCGATTCCGACTGGGTCGTCAAGCTGATCGACGTCTACCCGAACGACTACCCTGATCCCACGCCCAACCCCACCAACATCCGGATGGGCGGCTATCAGCAACTGGTGCGGGGCGACGTCTTTCGCGGCAAGTTCCGCAAGAGCTTCGAGAAGCCGGAGCCGTTCGAGCCGGGCCAGCCGGCCTCGATCAAATTCAACATGCAGGACGTCTGCCACACGTTCCGCACCGGCCACCGGATCATGGTCCAGGTGCAATCAAGCTGGTTCCCGCTGATCGACCGCAACCCGCAAAAATTCGTCGACATCTACAACGCCCCGGCCAGCGACTACCAAAAGGCGACCGAGCGGGTCTACCACACCCACGACCGGCCCTCGAGCGTGACCCTGCTGGTCATGCCGTAAGGCCGCGCGCTCACCCGGCGAGCCGCCTGCGTCAGCTGGCGGGTGCTTTTTCCTTTTCAACAGATCTGATGCAGATCCGGCGTCCACCGTGCGCCCCGGCCCGGGCAACTCGTGTTTCTCTCGCGTGCTGCTATGATTCAATCGGCAAGCTCCACGCAGTTTCTGCTTGAGGTCAGCCGGGTTGAGGCCAGACATGGATATGGGACCAGTCGCCAGCGAACATTCTCCGAGTAAGCGCGCCAAACGCCGGCCGCCCACGCAGCTCGCCGACGACCCGGTCTGGCAGGCGATCCGTGAAGAGGTGGCTCGCGAAGTCGATCGCGAATCAATCCTGGCCAGCTTCCTCTACGCAACGATCCTTAAGCATGACACGCTCGAAGACGCGCTCAGCTTTCACCTGGCAGGCAAGCTTGGCGGTCCAAGCCTCTCCGAGATGCTGATCCGCGAAGTGATCGACGAAGCGTTCGCTGCGTCGCCGCAAATCAGCGAGGCCATTCGGGCCGACCTGCGGGCCGTGCGCGAGCGCGATCCGGCCTCCACCTCGTACTCGCATCCGTTTCTGTACTTCAAAGGCTTTCAGGCGCTGCAGTCGTACCGGGTGGCGCACTGGCTGTGGACTCGGGACCGCCGCTCGCTGGCCCTCTTCCTGCAGAATCGCGTCTCGCAAGTTTTTGCCGTCGATATCCATCCGGCCGCCCGCATCGGGCAGGGGATCCTGATCGATCACGGCACGGGCGTGGTAATCGGCGAAACGGCCGTCGTGGAGAACGACGTCTCGATGCTGCACGACGTCACCCTCGGCGGGACCGGCAAGGAAACCGGCGACCGGCACCCCAAGGTGCGGGCCGGCGTGCTGATCGGCACCGGGGCCAAGATCCTGGGGAACGTCGAGATCGGGACTGGGGCCAAAATCGGCGCCGGCAGCGTCGTTTTGACCTCGGTGAAGCCCCACTGCACGGTCGCCGGCGTTCCGGCCAAGGTCGTCGGCAAGCCGTGCGAGGACGATCCGGCACTGACGATGGACCATCGCCTGCCGCCAGACGCCGGCGGCGGGATCTAAGCTTGCGGAAGCCAGCAGCATCAGCCGCATTTCAGGTTCGCCGGTGAATTTCGCGGCTCCCTGAAAAAGCGGCGTGGAGGATCCGGGCAACTGACCGTTACTCTCGTTGGGTATCGCGGCTCGTCCGCCCCGATGGTTTCTTCAGAGGACGCTTCCATGGACTCGCTCGATCACGTTTTCCGTCGCACCATTGCCATTCTGGCATTGGCAATCGGTGCCGCCGTGGTGCCGGCGGTTGCCTTCGCTCAAGGGCCGCCAGACCGGCCGGGCCGGCCCGATGACGGTCCCCCCGCGGCTCCCAAAGGAAAACCTGATCCGGCGGCCGTCGATGCCTTCGTGGCCCGCTTGATGGCCTTCGACAAGAACAAAGACGGCAAACTGACGCGCGACGAAATTACCGACGAACGCTTGCTGCGGACGTTCGATCGGGCCGACGCCAACAAAGACGGCGTGGTCACCAAAGACGAGTTGACGGCCCTCGCCACGCGGCTGCTCGCGGAAGACGACTCGAACGGCGGCCGACGGGGATTCGGATTCCCTGGCGGCCCCGGGGGTCCGGGTGGGCCCCGCGGGCCCGGTTTCGGCGGACCACCGAGACCAGGGCAAATCCTGCCGAACTTCCTGCAGGACGAACTGCATTTCACTCCCGAGCAGAGGGACCAAATCGCCGCGCTCCAGAAGGAAGTCGACGAAAAGCTCGACAAACTGCTAACCGACGCGCAGAAGCAGCAGCTCAAAGAGATGCGGCAACGCGTTGGCCCGCCGGGTCGTCGCGGTCGACGCGGGCCGGGTGGTGGCCCGGATGCGAACGGCAGACGGCCGGACGGTCCGCAGAGCGACAACCGGCGCGAGCGCGGTCCGGGCGATCCGCCGCCGGAATCTGATCGCTGACATCGGCGGGCAAGCTGGCAGCTTGCCCCGCTAACGCGAGTTGTGACGCGCCCGTCGGTCGCCGCGATCTCAGCGATCCGGTTCAGCGGTGGGCGAGAGGGGAGCCGGGGCCTTTCGCGCGGACGTCGTAGCAGAGGATGTGGTCTTGCTCGCGCAGGTAGAGCTTGCCGTCCAGGATCACCGGGTGCGACCAGCTCGGCCGTTCGCCGCTGCCGGGCACTTTGAATGAGCCGACCTCGGTGTATTTCTTCGGCGAGGCCTTGGCCAGGACCATTGTGCCGTCGGCAAAGTGAATGTAGAGGTGGCCGTCGGCGGCGGCCATCGCGGCCGAGCCCCGGCCCGAGCCGCGCTTCTTCCACATGATCTTGCCCGTCATCAGCTCGGCACAAAACGGAATGCCCGAGTCTTCGGTGTCGCCGTAAACGTAGTTGCCGAGGAGCACTACGCCGCCGTGCTTGTTGGCCATCTTCGGATTGAGTCCGTAAATCTCCTTGACCTCGACGCCCCCGTCGGCGGTCGGCACCTGCTGGAAGAGGATGCCGCCTCGTTTGTAACCGATGGAGAAGTAGGCCAAATCGCCCTTGATGATGGGCGTGGGAATGACGGCCGGCGTCTGGTCGATCGCGTGCGACCACAAGAGCTTGCCGTCCGAGGCCCGCACTCCGATCGGCCCGCTGGCCGTGTTTTGCACGTAGACCTTCGTCCCGCCGACGTCGGAAATCATGACGCAGGAGTGGGCCGCCCCGCGGTCGCCGGGCCGGCTCGACTTCCAAATGAGGGAGCCGGTTTTCTTGTCGAGCGCGACCATCGTCTCCCGCGATCCGCCGGGGGTGCAGATCAGATGATCGCCGTCGATCAGCACCGATTCGCTGTAGCCCCAGCTATCCCCTTTGCGACCTTCAAAATCCTCCTTCATCCCTTTGCGCCAGCGCTCCTGGCCGTCGGCCGTGTCGAAACAAATCAACTGGCCGTAGGGGGTGAGGAAGTAGACCACGTCGCCGTCGACAGTCGGCGTGCTTCGCGAGCTTTGCCAACTCGGCTGCCCGGAAGTCCAGGGCTTACCGGTCATCTTGCTCCAGAGCCGCTTGCCGGTCTGGCGATCGAAGCAGATGGCGTATTCGTTTTTGTCCTTTTCGCTCGAGGGGCCGTCGCCCAGCGTGAAAATGCGATCGCCGGCAATCGCCAGGCTCGCATAGCCGCGGCCCGCGCCCTGCACGTGCCAGACCAGCGGCGGCCCGTCGCTGGGCCACTTCGCCATCAGGCCCGTCTCTTTCGAGACGGCGGAGCGGTCGGCCCCGCGGAAGCTGGGCCAGTCATTCGCCGACGCCGGATGCGCGGCCGGAATGATCGACAGGATCAGCGTGATAGCCAGAGCGCGGTGAGAGACAACGGCGGCAGACATCAGCACCCACTTCTTTCCAATGAAGGCAGGATCAATTGAAGGCAGGTCAATCGGCTGGTGTGAACGATCCGGCAGGCAGCAATCACCAACTTGCGCGACATTGGCAAGAGCAGGGAAACGCCGGCAAACTTCCTAAATCAGCTTGTTCGCAACCGATCATTCGATTGTCAATCGGTCATTCGATCTTAGTCAGTGGGCGGGTGTTCGGGGAAGTGGGCAGCCCTCGCAGGAAGCCGAACGACGGTAAGCGCGCCGGATCAGACGTTCAGACAGCCCCGCCAGTGCTCAACTGACGGCCGATCCGTGTTTTTTCGATGAAGAAAGCCGGGCGTGAACCAAGAGGTCTGTCCGCTACAATCGGGCCGGCGGCCCACGAGGACGCTCGCCAACCGCAAAGCAAGGAGCCCTGAGCAAGCATGCAAGACAACGCGCGGCCGTCACGGCTCCGCAGACAAGCTTTTGCGCAAAACGAAGGGCCGGTCAAGCCCATCGCTGGATTTGACCGGCCCTTCGATCCAGGAACAACGGCGCCCGAATTACGGCTCCTCGGCACTGCCGCCCAGATTCCATCCAACGCTCATAGCGTCGCGGTCGCCGAACGGAAACTCAGCCTTGATGTCCTCCAGCGTCGCCCCCTGCAATCTCCAGATCGCGATGTTGTAGACATCGGGACGGATCGCCGGCTTTCCCGCGGTAACCGGGGTCCACTCAGGGTTCGGCTCGAACGCGACGACGTTTTTCGTTGCGGCCAGATGCTTGTTCTTCCGATCGACCTCTGCGAACAGCCGCTTCACCGCCGGCGTATCCACGCGAAAGAACGTGACAGCACTCCCTGCGACGCCCGCGAAGTCGAGCGGTTCCCGTTTGAGATCCAAGCACAGCGTATTGAGCCGGATCAGCTTGGTTTCATGCGGGCCAAACCGAAAGACGTAGACCCGTTTCGAGACCTCATACCCCGGCCACTCGACCTGGAAGGGAACATCGTCGGCGGCTTGCAGGCTGCCGCCACGCGAACCCTCATGCATGATCTCGGCGACCATCATTCTTTGATTCTCGGCACCCGTGTCGAGCGCGTCGCCACGCGCCAAGTAGACCGAGACATCCATGTTGGACAGGTTGGTGCATTGCAAGAACGTTCCAATGTTCGTGCCGGACCCGAGCACCCTTTCGATGCGAACCGGGTATCCCGCCGCCAGATGACGCATCTGCGGACGTCCCGCGGGATCGGCGGAAACCCAGGCATCCAGCGGGTGAAACAAGATCACAAACGCGATCAAGGCCTTAACGGCAACCGAACTCATTCTTCGAAACATCACGAGCATCCTCATTTTTCCCCAGGTCCCGCTCAGCAGGAGCTAGGGACGACGAGCAAATCCACCATCCATTGGTGGCACGACGAAAGCGCAAGAGAGACAAAACCCCCCTGGGAATAGAAAGCTGTTGAATCTCGCGACCGCTTCGCGGGCCCGGCGGTTCCTAGCTCGGCTTGCTTCCAGAACTCGCGGGAGGCACGACGCTGATTCCGACGCTCAATTGGAATTGATCGCCGTCAACGACCGGCACACGGGCGCGGCGGATCTTCTTGTCGATGTAAACACGGTCGCGATTGGTAAGCACGTAACTAACGAACCATCCTCCGCCGCGCCAGGGATCATCGCGCCACTCGTAGACCATGTGGACGACCTTCGGCCGGACTTTCTCGCGCAACAATCCGAGCGGATCTCCCGCGCGCCGCCGCAGGCGGATCATGGCCTCGCGGCTGATGTCCTCGCCGAGCCCAGCTGGCAAGACAAAGTCAACGACCGTTCGCTGGCCGACGTCGAGGCGCAGCACCAATTCGTCAATAAGCGGCTTGTCGGGACCTCGCGACGATCCTCGTGCAATCGACTTCGCGATCGCGTCCCAGGCCTTGTGTGCCACCTCACTGAAACCGTCCGCAGCTTTTTCTCCGAGCCGCTTGACGAAAGCCAGCAGAAACGCCGCCGAGAGTCCAACCACGATAACGATGTAGTCGTCGTGCGACTTCAGAAGTTCCCGCCCCTTGCGGCACCGCACCGCCCGGCCGAACTCCGCCGCGATGTTCTCGATGGCCTCGCCGGCGCCATTGGACGAAATGCAGACTTCCACTTCGTTGTAGTCGGGTTCTGCATCGATTGACGCATGCGGCGGCGAGTGATCAACGATCCGTTTCAACGACCAATATTGCCGGCGGCTATAGACCAGAAGGTCCGCTCGCAACACGCCCTCGCCAGTTGGATCGACGTCGACGCGGGCATTGGTTAACCGGCCGATCGGCAGATCCACCGACCGATGGTTGGGCCAATAGGGGACGAATCCCTCGTTGATTTGCTCCTTCAAAATGTGGAGATCTTCGACTGTGAAGTTGTCGTGCTGCTGGTCGGTCCCAGTCCTTAGCACGGGCAGTCCCTTGATCCTCTTCATCCTCATCCGCATTGATATTTCTCCTGCCCCAGTAAAGATTCTGTCCGTCACACCCCCAAACGTTCCGGCCGAATCTGCGGATCATGCCGGAATTGCCGACGCTCACCTCAGGTGCCGTAAGCCATTTGCGAATCACAGCTTCGGAAAACAACACCGACCAATGGAAGCCCGGATCAAGCAAGTGCCATTACTGAACGGACGAATATTATCGCCGTACGCTGGCCGTGAGATTGACAACCTTTGTTTCACGGGGCGGACGCCTTTCACAGACCTGATAGGATGCAACCATCGTCCGAAAACGGTGCGTCCGCGGAATCTGGGACTGCGTTCGATGCTGATGCCGTCCGCGCGCCGTCTCCTGAAAGCCGGACCCGATGCCCGAAGGAAGCGTGGTCTCGCACAACCTCGCCGACAGCAAGGGATTCCTGGTCTATCACACATGCTCGCGCGGACGATCGGCTCCGCCAGGCGTTTCACTGACGCCATTCGCCCGTTACGAATCGAGCTGACAACCAAGGACCGGTGCCGCCATGACCATCGCCGTTGAAACCCGCCGCGTCGAGCCGCAGCCGCTCGCCATCGTTCGCCGCCGGGCGCGGCTCGACGAGTTGAAGATCGTCGTGCCGGAGGCGTGCGGCACCTCGTGGAACCTGGTGAAGCAGCTCGGTCTCAAAGGGGGCCGCAACGTGGCCGTCTATCTCGACTCCGACGTGAGCGGCGCAATCAACCTGGAAGTGGGGCAGGAGGTCGCGGCGCCGTTTCCCAGCACGGCCGATCTCATCTGCTCCGCGACGCCGGGCGGCTCGATCGTGACGGCCACGCATTTCGGAGCCTATCATCGGTTGGGTGAAACCCATCGGGCGCTCGTCCAATGGGCGGCCGATAACCAGCGGACCCTGGCCGGGCCGAATTGGGAAATCTACGGTCATTGGACCGAAGACGAGTCGCAGTTGCGGACCGACGTCTTTTACCTCCTGGTCGATGACACACCGTAGACGACACAAAACAATCGGAACCTTGATGAATCGCTTCGCCCCGGAACGCCTGCACGAATTCTGCCGACGCGTGTTCGAATCGTTCGGCATCTCGCGATCCGACGCCGACCAGGCCGCCGACATCCTGATCGTGGCCGACCTCCGCGGCATCGACACGCACGGCGTCGCGCGGATGAAAAGCTACGTCGACTTGATCGAATCGGGCCGCGTCAACCCGCGTCCCAATATCCGCATCGTCCGCGATTCGCCCGCCGCGGCCACCGTCGACGGCGACGCTGGCTTGGGCATGACGGTCTCGATGCGGGCCAACGAGCTGGCGATGGAAAAGGCGGAGAAAGTCGGCGCCGGCTGGGTCGCCGTCTGCAACACGAATCACTTCGGCATTGCGGGTTATTACCCGCTCGAGGCGCTCAAGCGCGACCTGATCGGCTTCGCGATGACCAACACCACCAGCATTGTGGCACCGTTGTGGGGGGCGCAGCGGCGGCTGGGCACCAATCCGATCGCCGTCGCGTTCCCAACCCTCGAAGAACCCCCCATCGTGATCGACATGGCGACGACGTCCGCCGCCTTCGGCAAAGTCGAAAACGCCGTCCGCCGCAAGGAGACGATTCCCGCCGGCTGGGCCGTCGATGCGGCAGGCCGCGGCACCGTCGATCCGCAAGATGTTTATAACGGCGGTGCCCTGTTGCCGATGGGCTCCGACAAAGACCGCGGCGGCCACAAGGGCTATTGCCTGTCGGCGATGGTCGATTTGTTGTGCGGACCGCTGTCGGGGGCCAACTGGGGGCCGTTCACGCCGCCCTTCATCATGCTCAAGGTGCTGCAGGAGCGCGAGGTGGGGAAGGGGATCGGCCACTTCTTCGGCGCCCTGTCCGTCGCCGCCTTCATCGACCCGACCGAATTCAAACGCCAGGTCGACGACTGGATCCGCACGTTCCGCGCGACAAAACCGGCTCCCGGCACCGACGGCCCGCTGATTCCCGGCGATCCCGAGCGGCTGGCCGAAGCCGTCAATCGCGTCGAGGGAATTCCGCTCCTCGGGCCGGTCGTCGACGATCTGCGGGAAGTTTCCCGGCGGACCGGCGTGCCGTTTGAATAAACGCGACCGGACTGGCTTAATAAACCTGACGCGGACTCGGCGCCTTGGTCCTGCAGTCGCTCGCTCGGTGATACAATCGTCTCCGTTCGCTGGGTGAATTCAGGGAACGGAATGCAGGGGACCCAACCATGTCGCCGCTTTGGATGACCGCCGTGGCCGGCCGCATGCCGCCGCGAACTGCCGTCGCAACCCGCGAGGCCCCCACGCCTCCGGGGAATTTTCTCATCGGGCACGCCGGCGAAATGATGCGCGACGCGGCGCAGTTCCTGCTTCGCGCGCACGCCGAATACGGCGACATCGTCCGCTTGAAGCTGGGTCCGCGCACGGCCTTCGCGCTGTTCCATCCGGATCACGTTTATCACGTCTTCGTCAAGCATCGCGACAACTACACCAAGCAGTCGCGCGGCTTCAAAAAGCTGCGCCACGTCGTCGGCAATGGTCTGATCACGAGCGAAGGCGATTTCTGGCTACGGCAGCGGCGCTTGCTGCAACCGGCGTTCACCGCGCCGAAGCTTGCCGGTTTCGCCGCTCCGATGGTGACGGCCACGCAGGAGATGGCCGACTCGTGGGAATCGGCCTCGCGAACGGGCGAACCGATCGACGTCGCCGACGAAATGATGCGGCTGACGATGCGGATCGTCGGCGAGACGCTGTTGGGCACCGACGTGACGGGCGAGGCCAGCGACGTCGGCGCGGCACTCACGCTCGTCATCGACGAAATCAGCCGCCGCATCCATTCGCCCTGGAACTTTCGGGAGCGCCTGCCGGTCGCCAGCAACCGTCGCTACGAACGGGCCATCCAACGGCTCGACAAAGCCGTGCAGAAGATCATCGATCAGCATCGAACACAGCCAGCCGCGCGCGAAGACCTGCTGACGATGCTGATGGCGGCCCGCGATGAAGACGGCTCGCAGATGTCGGACAAGCAGCTCCGCGACGAGGTGATGACCTTCTTCCTCGCCGGCCACGAAACGACGGCCAAGGCGCTCACCTGGACCTTTTATCTGCTCTCCCAGCACGTCGAGGTGCGCACGCGCTTGCAGCGCGAGGTCGATACCGTGCTCGCCGGCCGCTCTGCGACGGCCGAGGATCTGCCCAAGCTGCCTTACGCCAAGCAGGTAATCCAGGAGTCGATGCGGCTCTACCCGCCGGTGTGGGGGCTCGCCCGCATGACGGCGGCGGACGACCAAATCGGCGACGTGACCATTCCCGCCGGCGCGCCCGTGCTCTTGTCGCAATTCGTCACGCACCGCCACCGCTCGTTCTGGGACAACCCGGAAGGTTTCGACCCGGACCGATTCCTGCCCGAACGATCCGAAGGCCGGCACCCGTACGCTTACTTCCCCTTCGGGGCCGGTCCGCGGATCTGCATCGGCAACCACTTCGCGCTCATCGAGTCGGTCCTGATCCTGGCGACTGTCACGTCCGGCTGGTCTCTCAACCTCATCCCCGGCCGGCCGGTAATCCCCGAAGCCCGGGTGACGCTCCGCCCCAAACACGGACTGTTCATGGCGGTCGAACCGCGATAGCCGCCAGCAAGGGCGACGAACTCATGGCGAGTGTTCAATCGGTGATGGCCGAGTTGAAGGCGAAAGGGAGCGAAAGCACCCGCCGAATTTATGTGCGCCACGGCGCCGCGGCCGATCGCGTCTTGGGAGTGAGCGTCGCCCACCTAAAGGACATCGCGAAAAAGATCAAAGGCGAACAACGGCTCGCCTGTGAGCTGTTCGACACGGGAACCATGGACGCCATGTACCTGGCCGGACTGGTGGCGGACGGAACCCAACTGAGCCAGCCGCAGCTCGATGCGTGGGCCAAAGCCGCCAAAGGTCTGCCGATGGTGGCCGAATACACGGTTCCCTGGCTGGCGGCCGAGCATCCGACGGCCCGCTCGTTGGCGCTCAAGTGGATGAAGTCCAAAGACGAGTCGGTCGCCGCCAGCGGCTGGTGCACCTACTCGGGAATCGTCGCGACGACGGACGACCAAGATTTGGACCTCGATGAGATCACCGAGCGATTGGCCGTGGTCGCCAAGGAAATCCACACGGCGAAAAACCGCGTCCGCCACGCGACGAACAATTTCGTGATCGCAGTGGGCACCTACGTGAAGCCGCTAGCCGCCCAGGCGAAGAAAACGGCCCAAAAGATTGGCCCAGTCACCGTCGATAAAGGCGAGACCGCCTGCCAGGTACCGCTGGCGACCACGGCCATCGCCAAAGCCGAAAGCTCCGGAAAGCTCGGCAAAAAGCGGAAGACGATGCGCTGCTAGGGTCGCCGCGACCGCCGTCACGCCGTCGCTAAATCTTCGATCGTCACGACTTCGTCCGACGTCAGCTCGAAGTCGAAGATGTCGAGATCTGCCCGCATGTGCTGGGCGCTCGTCGTGCCGGTGACGGGCAACATGCCGACGTCGAGCGCGAAGCGGAACACGATCTGGCTGACAGTGCGGCCGTGTTGCTGGGCGATTCGCACGATCTCGAGATGGGTGAGCACGTCGCGGTTGGCAGTCAGCAACGAGAAGCCCTGGTAGACGATCTCGTGCGCGCGACAGAACTGCCGCACGTCATGGTCCCAACCCTGGCTCGCGTAACAGCGGTTCTGCACGAACCGCGGCTTCACCCGCGCGCCGCGAGCCAGGCTCTCGAGCTGTTCGAGGCTCACATTGCTCACGCCCAGCAATCGGACTCGGCCGCTTGCGTGAAGCGACTCCATCGCCCGCCATGCCTCCCAATCGGCGTCAACGAGTCCGGCACGCAGCGTCGGGCCGTGCAGCACGTACGAATCAACGGCCTCGACGCCCAGATGTTCGAGCGAGCTGGCGCACGATTGCATAACCTGCTCGGCAACGGGCACCCGCGGATCGTAGGGCAGCCGGTGATCCTGGCCGCGGCGAAACGTGAATTTCGTCTGGATGAAGAGGTCCTCTCGCGCGAGCTGTCCGCCGGCGATCGCGGCCGCGATGGCCCGTCCGACGCCCGCCTCGTGGTAGTGCTTGCGCTGGTTGGCCGTGTCGATGCCGCGAAAACCGCACTGCAAGGCCAGCCGGGTCAGACGCTCGGTCTCGTCTTCCTTCCACGCCGTCCCATAGAGAAAACGGGGAACCCGCACGCCGTCGATTGTCAGGTGCCGTTCGCTCATCTCTCTGGGCTTACGACTCGTTAAATTCGCTCGGATCGAACCACCCATGATGCGCGATTGCCCCATCGCTGACGAGGAAGGCGAGCCGGGGCAGGCGCATCGGCTCGGCATCGGCGAGCGCGGGACAGGCCGCGGCAACAGAATCCGGCAACGGCGAAGAAGGGCAAGGCCGAAAACACGCAAACCGGGTCGAGGGCATTTCGCTCCTCGTCCCAGTCGTGATGTCCTGGTCTCAATGCTGTCCAAGATCCGCAGGGGTGACCGCGAAACGTTCAGCGGGCAGTAATTTGCACCCGTGAACGGACGTCCGCCTAGAACTCGGACCCCACCGTTTCGACGGGAACGGGGCGGCCGAAGTAATTCTTGAGGCGATTGACCAGGCCGCGAGTTTCGGAATCGTCGTCCGCGTCGATCCGCTTACGCAGCTCCGTGTTCAGCCAGGTCATGAAATCGACGCTGATATCGGGCAGGGGGCGGGTCTGCATGGGATTTTGCTCTCGCATGGGGAACGCGAAAAGTTAGGTAAACGGCCCGCGGAGCGGCCAACGCGCGGCGCGGCGGGCGAACGGTGAAATTCGTACCATCTGGCAGGCTCAGCAAGTATTCCTGATATTCACGGTTGTGCCGCAGATTTTCGGCAGCCAGAATGCGAAGAAGTGGAAAATCGGGGGCACCATGCGGACTGCAACGGGTTGACCGTCGAAGCCGATCGAGGGGCCGCTCGATCGCTCGCGCAATCGGCATTCCTGATACGCACGTTTTGTGAGGCGGCAGAAAAACCGCTGCCGTCCGTCATCAAACCGACGGACGGGCCGCCGCGGCGAAGCAACGGACAAGTCGCCAATTGACAACCGAGCCGACTGACAACGAGACGACGGCGCCCGGAATCGCGACATCAGCGAAGTGAACGACTCGAAAGTAGACAACAGAGGACGCGACATGCGCTTTGGCTGGCGGAATCTGCGGGACGGCGGGCTGGGACATCGTTGTGCTCTCTCGGCGTTCACCGCGGCGCTTTTGGCCTTGTGGGTGGCGGCCCCCGTCTCCGCGCAGATGACGCGCATGCGCAAGAGGGACAAAGACAAAGGGGCTCCTGCCGACGCTCCCGTGGCCGAGGCCAAGCCGCCGGGACCGCCCCTGACCAAGACGCAAGCCGTCTTCTCGGTCATTTACGCATTGGCCGGCAACCAAAGCGACGCCGCCCTCAAGACATTGGAATCGATCGTCGAGGGAAAAATCGCCTTCGGCGGACACAATCAGCAGGCTGCGGAGATGGCCCTCGTCGCGCTGACGCTGCGGCAGTCGCCCGCCGCAGACGCCTTTCTGGTGAAGCTGATTTCGACGCCCGACGAAACGCTGCGTGCAGGCAAGGACTATTCCGGCGCGGCTGTGCGGATCGATGCGGTCCGCGTGATCGCTCGCGTCGGTTCGCCGGACCTGCGTGCCAAGGTCGCCAAAGTGCACGACCAGGTGACACCCGACATTCGCAGCGCGATCGAAACGGCGCTGATCAAGCCAAGCCCGGCGAGCTTCGCCGCGCAAGTCGTGCTGATGCGGAGCCACGCGCTGCCCGACGTGCTCCGCTTCGATTTGCAAAAACAGGTGCTCGAGCAGAACGCGACCGCCCTGAAGTCCGCGCTGCGGCTCACACCAGAGGCGCCGGCGCCGAACCCGCAGGCAGCGGCCGCCGCCCTCATGGCCGAGCTGGCGAAGGTCGCCGGCGGTGGCCCGCCGGGTTCTAATCCCATCGCGGCCCTCCAGGGGCAAACCACCGTCGCGCCTCCCGGTGGCCCGGCAACGGCCGGCGCTCCGGCGCGAGCGGTCGCGGCGGAGGCGCTCAACAATCCCGTCGCGCTGATTCTGGAATTCACGGAAAAGTTGCTCAACGCGACCCCCGCCGATCCGGCCCTCGTCGCTCGTGATCTGTGGCAAAGCGCGTTCATCGAGGCGCTGGGGGCGGAGCTCGCCCGGCCCGGCAGCAACACCGAACAAGTGCTCACTGCCGTCGGCTCGATTCCTCTCAAATCGGCCCGCGAACAATTGCGGACCTACCTGCTGCAAAAAGCTCCGCATGAACTAGGCAAGCCCGATAACCCCGCCTCACACGTGGCCGCGGGAGCCGGCGCCCCCCAGGGCGGAGGGGGCGCGCCTTATGGTGGAATGGGCGGAGGCGGCATGCGGCCCGGAGGCATGGGTGGCGGAATGGGTCGCGGTGGCATGGGCGGGGCCGGAATGCGCGGCGGGGCCGGCGGCACAAATGCGGCCGCTATGCCGGGCACGATGTACCTCGTCGGTCCGGAGTGGCTCGATCCGGGGGCTCTCATCGCGATGAAGTCGGTCGTCTACAGAGATCGCCCCAAGGCGCGGCACCATACGCCGAGCACGCCGCCCAGTGGTCACCGCAGCGCGGCCGCCGAGAAGAAGGCCGAAGAGGCGGCCGAGAAGCAGCGTCAGACCGATATGCAGTACGAGTGGCGAGACACGATCGAGCGCTTCGTCACGCACTGGGACGAGCGCCTTGCGGCCGTGGCGCAGGCGACGGGCGACGACGCTGCGGCCGACGCCAAAGACGACAAAGACGCCGACAACAAAAAGGATGCGGCCGCTGATAAAAAGGCCGACAAGAAGGCTGACAAGAAGTCTGGCACCACCAAAGCGGGAAAAGCCGACGATGCGGCCGCGAAGAAATCGTCGCGCACGGCTGACGCCAGTGGGCAGGGGCACGAGAAGGGCAAAGGCGGCAGTTCCGCACCGACTCCTGCCGTCCCCGTTCCGTTCGTGTTGCGGCCCGGCGAGCACATCATCAAGGAGTTTCACCTGCGCTGGCCCGAGGATCTGCC
>Ga0210396_10003929_pt1 | contig 14669 bp, 11 predicted proteins | sample IncBWH17OmetaG_FD_155466 | JGI IMG/M metagenome (GOLD analysis project Ga0210396, IMG submission 155466) | Forest soil microbial communities from Barre Woods Harvard Forest LTER site, Petersham, Massachusetts, United States - Inc-BW-H-17-O ...
CGCATAGCCGACCCTCGATTCGGCCGCGATCGGTACCACCGGTGGGCCACTCTTGACGGCCTTGACGATCGCCCTGGCGGTGGCTTCCGGCGTGTAGTTGCGACGCCGGTAGGCGGAGTCGGCCCTGTGCCGGGCGCGTTCCTGCTCGTCGGCCGTCATCCCCGCATAGACAGTGCTTTTGGCGATGTTCGTGTTGACAAACCCTGGGCATACCGCCGTGACGGTGATGCCGTCGTCAGCGAGGTCGGCACGCAGTGATTCGCTGAACGCCAGCACCGCGGCCTTGGTCGTGCCGTAGGCGATCATCGACTTCGACGGGAGAAACGCCGCGGCCGACGACACGTTGATGATGGTGCCGCCTTCGCCGCGGTCGACCATCTGCGTCGCGAACGCCCGGCTTCCGTTGAGCACGCCGCGCAGGTTGATCGCCAAGATGTTGTCCCAATGTGCCGGCGTCGTCTCCAGGAAACGGCCCGCCATCCCAATGCCGGCGTTGTTCACCAGGATGTCGACCACGCCATGCTCGTTGTTGACTTGTGCGGCAAGCTCATTGATCGCTGTATCGTCGCTGACATCGGCCTGGTAGACCGCGGCACCGGCACCGGCATCCCGGACGGCCGCAGCGGTTTCCTCTGCTGCGGCGAGATCGCGGTCGACGATCACGACGGTGCCGGCACCTTGGCGGGCCAGCTCTACGGCGGTGGCGCGGCCGATACCGGCACCCGCCCCGGTGATCAAAGCGAGTTTGCCCCGCACGTCACGCGGCCCGGTTCGCACAGCGCTTGCACTTGGCGAAGCGGCACCGTCGACGACTCGGTCGATCCACTCGCGGGTCAGCCGCGCGATGACGTCAGGACGCGAGGTCACCACCCAGTGGCCGCCCTCGATCGGAACGACCCTGCCGCCCAACGGGATTGAACCGGTGAACCGCTGCAGCGCCGGCGTGACGAAGATGTCCTTGCGCGGCACCAGAACCTGGACCGCAACGGTGGTCTCGGGCAGCTCCGCGCCCGGCGCCAGAAAGGGCGCAGGCATGTTGGCCCGATACAGGTTGAGCCCGTTGACGTAATCGGCGGTGGACCGCGCCACGCCGCGGGATTGGGTGCGGGTACTCGACCGGCCGATATGCTCAAAGACCTCAACAACTTTCACACCCAGCCCAGTACGGAACATCAGCTCGGGCAAACCGGGGCACAAGAAATACCAGATGTAGCCGGATGCCAGAAACTGCCTGGCCACATCCAGCGCGCCGCGCGGGGTACGCGCTGACCGCAAAAACTTGCCCGCGTAATTGAGGTGCGGCCCCGAAATCGAGGTCAGCGATGCGACTTTGGCCGTCACTGTCTCGTCGGTGACAACTGCCCAGGCCTGAATCGAACCCCAGTCGTGGGCCAGCAGGTGAACCTTGTCGACACCCAGGCTGTCGATCACGGCCGCCACATCAGAGATCAACTGCGGAAACCGGTAGCCGGAACGGCTGTCCGGGCGTCCCGATTCGCCGGCCCCACGCACGTCGTAGGCGACAAAGTTGTATTGGCCGTTGTGGTTCTCACTGAGCTGCCCCGCCACTCCGTCCCACACGTGGTGGTTGTCCGGGTAGCCGTGAATCGCCAAGACGGTCGGCCGCTGCCGGTCGATCTCGGTGTAGGCGTGCACGGCCAGAGTGACACCGTCCGAGGCGGTCACGGTAGTGCGGGCGGGCTTGGCAGAAGTGCTGGCCGAAACGGTGGTCATCGGATCCTCTCGGCTCAGTGCGAGGCGCGCGCGGCGGGTGAGACGGCGAGATAGTCGACCGCCCGCTCTACCCCGCCCAGCTGCGACGGATGGAACCGCGGCAAGTAGTACGCGCCGATGACCCGCACGAACCGCAGCGGCCCGGGTACCAAGCCCCGCCGCGCCGCGTTGAAGTAGTCCCGCCAGCGCGGTTTGGCGCCCGCCGGCAGCTGCGGGTCCACCGAGTACATGAACCGGACCCCGCGCACCCACATCAGCAGCATCATCGGCGTCACCACCAACTGCGTTCGCACCTGCCGCCAGTAGCCGGCACGCAGATGCTTCATCACGTCGAAGGCGACGGCCTTGTGCTCGACCTCTTCGGCACCGTGCCAGCGAATCATGTCCAGCATCACCGGGTCGGTACCGATCACGTCATGCTGCGGACTGTCGAGAATCCATTCCCCCAGGATCGCGGTGTAATGCTCGATTGCCGCCACGACCGACACCTGCTCGAGCAGCCAACTGCGCCGTCGTCGCAGACTCCACCGGGGCCGTGCGCCCATCAGCTTTCCGAACAACCAGCCGATCTGGTCGGTGAACGGTGTCAGGTCGACGTCATTGGCGGCGAAGTAGTCCAGCACACCGGAATGCGCTTGGGAATGCATCGCCTCCTGGCCGATGAATCCCTGCACATCAAGCCGCAGTTGGTCGTCCTTGATCAGCGGCAAAGTCTGCTTGAACACGTCGACGAAGAACTCTTCACCGGCCGGCAGCAGCATGTGCAGCACGTTGAGGACATGAGTGGTGAACGGCTCGCCCGGCACGTAATGGAACGGCAGCTTCGCCCAGTCGAACTCGACGTCGCGCGCCTCGAGGACCAGTCGTTCGTGATCGCGCCCCTCATGATGGGACCCAGCCCCGCGACCTGGCAGGTGCGGACCGACAGCCGCGTCGTTGACCGTGAACATTGAGCAGCAGCATACCCGGTACCCCCGGTATCGGGAATCTCCGGTCGTCAGATGGGCGCCGCTCCCCGGAGGTGTTCGAAGATCAGCGACGTCTGGGTGCCTGCGACGTCGGCGTCGGCGTTGAGGTTTTCAACAACGAATGAGCGCAGGTCCTCGGTATCGCGGGCAGCGACGTGCAGGATGAAATCGTCGGCACCGGCCAGGAAGTAGACATCCATCACCTGGGGCCTGCGGCGAATCTGGGCGATGAAGTCGCGGATTTTGCCTCGGGCGTTGGACTGCAGGCTTACCGAGATCATCGCCTGCAGCGGCAATCCGATTGCGATCGGGTCGATATCGGCGTAGAAGCCACGAATAACGCCCGACTCCAGCAGTCGCCGGACCCGGCCGTGACACGTCGATGCGGCGATGTCGAGTTCCTCGGCCAGCGCGCTGTTGGTGATGCGAGCGTCGGCGTGCAGCAGGTTCAGAATTCTGCGGTCCACGTCGTCTAGGTCAGCCGGCCGAAGATCCTTCGGCGGCACCCCAACGTTGACCGGACCTTCCGTTTTTTCTTCGGGCATTGCCGAATTCTACAGATGTGTCTTCGCGATCTTTGCGTAGCAGCCGAACTTTCTTCACAATTGGGTGTATGCACATCGGCATTCCGACCGAAACCAAGAACAACGAGTTCCGAGTGGCGATCAGCCCGTCTGGCGTCACGGAGCTGACCCGCCGCGGCCACGAGGTTTTGATCCAGGCGGGCGCCGGCGAGGGCTCGGCGATCGCCGACAGCGATTTCAAGGCCGCGGGCGCGGAACTGATCGCGACCGCAGAGGACGTGTGGGCCGAGGCCGACCTGGTGCTCAAGGTCAAGGAGCCCACGCCGATCGAGTACTCGCGCATGCGGCGCAACCAGACCCTGTTCACCTACCTGCACCTGGCCGCCTCGCAGGCCTGCACCGAGGCCCTGCTGGCGTCGGGTACCACGTCGATCGCCTACGAGACCGTGCAGACCGCCGACGGGGCGTTGCCGCTGCTGGCCCCGATGAGCGAAGTCGCCGGGCGACTGTCCGCCCAGGTCGGTGCCTATCACCTGATGCGCACCCACGGCGGCCGCGGTGTGCTGATGGGCGGCGTGCCGGGTGTGGAGCCGGCCAAGGTCGTCGTCATCGGCGGTGGGACCGCCGGGTACAACGCCGCCCGTGTCGTCGACGGAATGGGCGCGGCGGTCACGGTGCTCGACGTGAACATCAACAAGCTGCGCGAGCTCGACACCGTGTTCGCCGGCCGTGTACAGACCCGCTACTCGACCGCATTGGAGCTCGAGGAAGCCGTGAAGCATGCTGACCTGGTCATCGGCGCGGTGCTGTTGCCGGGCGCCAAGGCGCCGAAGTTGTTGTCGAATTCCCTTGTCGCGAATATGAAGCCGGGCGCGGTGTTGGTGGACATCGCCATCGACCAGGGCGGTTGCTTCGAGGACTCGCACCCGACCACCCACGACGACCCGACGTTCGCCGTGCACGACACGCTGTTCTACTGCGTGGCGAACATGCCCGCTTCGGTGCCGAAAACGTCGACGTTCGCATTGACAAACGCCACCATGCCGTATGCGATCGAACTCGCCGACAACGGCTGGCAGGCGGCCTGCCGGTCGAATCCTGCACTTGCCAAGGGACTTTCGACGCACGACGGCGCGCTGCTGTGCCAGCGGGTGGCCGCCGACCTGGCGCTACCGTTCACCGACCCGGCGGCCATCTTGGCCTAAGGTGCGCGGTTTCGTGCTACACAAGCCGCGTGAGTTCACTTGCCGATGACACCCGCTGGATGGATGCGGTCGACCAGGCCGCCTTGGTGGAAAAAGCTGAGGTGACGCCGCTCGAGTTGCTCGAAGCGGCCATCGAGCGGATCGAGCGCATCGATCCCGTCCTCAACGCGGTGGTAATCCGCTGGTTCGACCACGCCCGCGACACCGCCCGTACCGATCTGCCCGACGGGCCGTTCCGCGGCGTGCCGTTCCTCATCAAGGACCTGTTCGCCGGCTACGCCGGCCAGCGCATCAGCAACGGCAACCTCGCGCTCAAGAACGAGAAGGCGATATCCGACGCAGACACCACGTTGGTGAGCCGCTTCCGCGATGCCGGCTTGGTGATCGCCGGCCGGACCAACAGCCCCGAACTCGGAAGCGTGCCGACCACCGAACCGCTCGCCTGGGGTGCGACCCATAACCCATGGGACACCAGCCGCTCGCCGGGCGGATCTAGCGGTGGCTCGGCGGCCGCGGTCGCCAGCGGCATGGTCCCGTTCGCGCATGCCAGCGACGGCGGCGGCTCCATTCGCATTCCCGCTTCGTGCTGTGGGCTGGTCGGCCTGAAGCCCAGCCAGGGCAGGATCTCGCTCGGCCCGCTCCGCGACGAAACCGCCATGTCGGTCGAGCTTTGCGTGAGCCGTACGGTGCGCGACACCGCGAAGCTGCTCGACGCTGTTCGCGGACCAGGCACCGGCGACACGGTGATCGCGCCCGCTCCTTCTCGCCGTTATGTCGACGAGGTCGGTGCCGAACCCGGCCGGTTACGCATCGGCCTGCTCGACCATCATCCGCAAGGCGGAGCCGTGGCACCCGAATGCGCAGCCGCGGTCCGCTCGGTCGCCTCCTTGCTCGAATCGCTCGGCCACGCCGTCGAACAAGCATGGCCCGCAGCGCTCAAGGACACGACGTTGACGTTGCACTTCGGCACCCTGTGGAGCACGAACATGGGCGTTGGCCTTCGACGGTTCGAAGAACAGCTCGGACGACCCCTCGCCGAGGACGAGTTCGAACCGATGAACCGCGTGCAGGCCGAGATCGCCGCGCATTTCACCGCCGTCGACTATGCGCTGGCGTTCTCGGCCGCCACCCACTTCCGGCGCTCGCTGCAGGCCTGGTGGACCGAAGGCTGGGACCTGCTGCTCACACCGACGGTGGCCGAACTTCCGCTGCCGCTCGGCGCGATCGCCAACAATCCCGATCACCCGATGGATGCCACGGAGCGCGCGTACCAGTTCATTCCATTCACGCCGCCGTTCAACATGAGCGGCCAGCCCGCGATCAACGTGCCGGTCGAGTGGACCGACGCTGGGCTGCCGGTCGGTATCCAGCTAGTGGCCGCCTATGGGCGCGAAGACGTTTTGCTCCGGGTCGCCAGCCAACTGGAGGCCGCCAAACCGTGGGCGCAGCGCAGGCCCGAGGTGTGACCCGCGCCGACGACGATGCAGAGCGAAGCGATGCGAAGGAGCGGCGCGTAAGACCGCCGCCTTAGACGTGGCCTAGCGTTGTGACGATGTCCTTCGCAGGCCCGGTGCGGGCCTCCCGGTATGCCGTTCCCGCCCAGAGGTTGGTGCCGTGCGGGTCTTCCAACTCGACCGCGGCCTTACGGATCGGCGAGGTCATCTGGTTGACCTCGGGATAGCCCAGCGGCGCCAGTTCGTCGAGCATCCGGGTGAAGTCGTTCGCCAGACCGCGCGCATACCGGCCCGAGAATGCCCGAGTGACAATGGTGGCGTCGAATTGCGGATGCCCCAGAGCCGAGCGGTGTGCGGCGTTGGTGCCGGCCTCGTCGGACAGCAGCAGCGCGGTACCGATCTGGGCGGCCACCGCTCCCCTGCGCAATACGGCGGCGACGTCGTCGGTGCTGCCCAGGCCGCCGGCCGCGATCAGCGGAACCTCATGGGCGCTGCCGATGCGGTCCAGCAGTTCGATCAGCGACTCGGTTCCGGGCCTCATGTCCGGCGCGAACGTGCCGCGGTGCCCACCGGCGTCGGGGCCCTGGACGACCAGGCCGTCCGCGCCGGCGGCAAGTGCCACGCCGGCCTCGTAAGTCGACGTCACCGTGATGAAGAGCAGCATTCCCAACGCACCGAACCAGCGCAACACATCCGGCGACGGCGCGCCGAACGTGAACGACACCAACTCGGGCCGTAGGTCGGCCACCACCTCGAGCTTCTGCTGCCAACCGTCGTCGTCACCGAAATTCGGGTGACCCACCTCTACGTCGTAGTGCTCGGCAAGCTCATCGAGCGCCTCCGCGTAGTAGTCCAGCTGGTAGATGTCAGCGACGCTGGGTTGCGGCACAAACAAGTTCACACCGATCGGGCCGGTCGTCGCGGCCCGCGCGGCCGCGATGTCGTTGGCCAAGCGCTCCGGACTCACATAGCCGGCGGCCAGAAAGCCGAGGCCGCCCGCGTTGGACACCGCCGCCGCCAGGGCGGGCGTACCGGGACCGCCCGCCATCGGCGCGCCCACGATCGGCACGTCGAGATCCCAGAATCCCAGTACCATGACGCTACCCTGTTATCGCTCGAAGTTGTTGCGGCAGGGACTTTTTCGACTGATCCGGACCGAGAACGGCCGCGCCATACGGCTTGCCGAGCAGTCGGCGCGCCGTCGCATTAACCTCGTCCAGGGTGACCTCATCGAGCTCCTGCAGCGTCCGGTCGATACTTCGGTGCTCAGCGTAGTTGAGTTCGCTTCGACCGATGCGGTTCATCCGCGAACTGGAGTCCTCCAAGCCAAGCACTAGCCCGCCGCGCAGCGAACCCTTGGCGATCCGGCACTCCGCCTCGGTGATGCCGTCGCGTGCCACCGCTTCGAGCACGTCGGTGGTCACCCGCGCCACTTCGGCGAAACGCTCGGGCAGGCACGCGGCGTACACCGACAGCGCGCCGGTGTCGGAGAACATGTCCACCGACGAGTAGACCGAGTACGCCAGCCCGCGGGATTCCCGAACCTGTTGGAACAACCGGGAACTCAAGCCGCCGCCGAGTGCGGTGTTTAGTACCGTCAGCGCCCAGCGATGCTTCCAATGCCGACCCGGCGTGCGCACCCCCAGACAGACATGGGTCTGCTCGGCGTCCCGGCTGGCCACCGTCAACTGCGGGCTACCAGTGACCCGACTGGTGCCCTTGCGCGGCGGCACCGCGCGCCGGCCCCGGATCAACTGCGGCCCGAAGTGCTCTCGCACCAGCGCCACCACGTTGTCGTGGTCGACGTTGCCGGCCACCGCGACGACCATTCGCTCGGGTGTGTAGCGCCGCACGTGAAATGAATGCAGCTGAGCGCGCGTCATTGCCGACACCGATTGCACGCTGCCGATCACCGGACGGCCCACCGGGTGATCACCGAACAGCGCGGCCAGGAACAAGTCGGCCAGCGCGTCCTCGGGGTCGTCGTCGCGCATCGCGATCTCCTCGAGGACGACGTCGCGTTCCAGCTCGACATCGTCGGTGGCGCAGCGTCCATTGAGCACCACGTCACTCACCAGGTCGACGGCCAACTCCAGATCGCTGTCAAGCACGTGCGCGTAGTAGCAGGTGTGCTCCTTGGCGGTGAACGCGTTCAGCTCACCGCCGACCGCGTCCACCGCCTGCGCGATGTCGACGGCTGTGCGGGTCGGGGTGGACTTGAACAGCAGATGCTCCAGGAAGTGCGCGGCGCCGGCCACGGTGACACCCTCGTCGCGCGATCCGACGCCCACCCAAACGCCGACCGAGGCGGAATGCACCGCCGGAAGGTATTCGGTGACCACCCGCAATCCGCCCGGCAGGGTGGTGCGGCGGAACGCAGCAGACGGCTCGGCGCTGTGCCGGCCGCGGCGCAGTGGCTGCGTCCCCGCGCTAACTGCTGGCCGTCGCGGCATCGGCAGGCGCGGTCTCCGGGCTGACGGTTGCTTCCCCGTCGCCGGATGCTCCGGCTTCTTCGTCCACGAGCACCAGGGAGATCTTGCCCCGCTTGTCGATGTCCGCGATTTCCACCCGGAGCTTGTCGCCGACGTTGACCACGTCCTCGACCTTGGCGATGCGCTTGCCCTTGCCGAGTTTGGAGATGTGCACCAGCCCGTCGCGGCCGGGCAGCAGCGACACGAACGCACCGAAATCGGTGGTCTTGACCACCGTCCCGAGGAATCGCTCACCGGTCTTGGGCAGCTGCGGGTTGGCTATCGCATTGATCTTGTCGATCGCGGCCTGCGCCGACGGCCCATCGATGGCGCCGACGAACACGGTGCCGTCGTCCTCGATGGAGATCTGCGCGCCGGTCTCCTCGGTGATCGCGTTGATGATCTTGCCCTTGGGGCCGATGACCTCGCCGATCTTGTCCACCGGCACCTTGATCGTGGTGACCCGAGGCGCATAAGGGCTCATCTCATCGGGCGCGTCGATGGCCTCGGCCATGACCTCGAGGATGGTCAGTCGCGCCTCCTTGGCCTGCGCGAGCGCACCCGCGAGCACCTGCGACGGGATCCCGTCGAGCTTGGTGTCCAGCTGCAGCGCCGTAACAAAGTCCTTCGTACCGGCGCACTTGAAGTCCATGTCGCCGAACGCGTCCTCGGCACCCAGGATGTCGGTCAGGGTGACAAATCGCCGCTCGGTGCCGCCACCCTCGGTTTCGACGTCGTCGGAGACCAGGCCCATCGCGATGCCGGCGACCGGAGCCTTCAGCGGCACGCCGGCGTTCAGCAGCGCCAGCGTGGACGCACAGACCGAGCCCATCGACGTCGAGCCGTTGGAGCTCAGCGCCTCAGAGACCTGGCGAATGGCGTACGGGAACTCCTCGACGCTCGGCAGCACGGGGACCAGAGCGCGCTCGGCGAGCGCGCCGTGCCCGATCTCGCGCCGCTTCGGCGAGCCGACGCGGCCGGTCTCGCCGGTGGAGAACGGCGGGAAGTTGTAGTGGTGCATGTACCGCTTGGACTTCTCGGGCCCCAGCGAGTCGATCTGCTGGGCCATCTTGACCATGTCGAGCGTGGTCACACCGAGGATCTGGGTTTCACCGCGCTCGAACAGCGCGCTGCCGTGCGCCCGCGGAACAATCGCGACCTCGGCCGACAACGCGCGGATGTCGGTGATGCCCCGGCCGTCGATGCGGAAATGGTCGGTCAGGATGCGCTGGCGGACCAGCTTCTTGGTCAGCGAGCGGAACGCGGCGCCGACCTCTTTTTCACGACCCCCGTAAGTGTCGGCGAGCCGCTCGAGAACCTGGGTTTTGATCTCGTCGGTGCGCTGATCGCGTTCGGCCTTGCCGCCGATGGTCAGCGCGGCAGCCAACTCGTCGGTGGCCACCGAGGCGACCGAGTAGTACACGTCGTCGCCGTAATCGGGGAACACCGGGAAGTCGGCCGCCGGCTTGCCTGATTTGCCAGTCGCATCGGCAAGTTCCTGCTGCGCGGTGCACAGCGCGGCGATGAACGGTTTGGCGGCCTCCAGGCCTTCGGCCACAACACCTTCCGTTGGCGCCTGGGCGCCACCGTCGATGAGTTCGATGACGTTATCGGTGGCCTCGGCTTCGACCATCATGATCGCTACATCCGGCTTGCCCCTGTCGTCGCCGACGATGCGGCCGGCCACCACCATGTCGAACACCGCCCGCTCGAGCTGCTCAACCGTGGGGAATGCGATCCAAGTGCCGTCGATGAGCGCCACCCGCACGCCGCCAATGGGGCCGGAGAATGGCAGGCCGCTCAGCTGGGTGGAAGCGGATGCGGCATTGATTGCCAGCACGTCGTAAAGGTCGTTGGGATCCAGGCTCATGATGGTCACCACGACCTGGATCTCGTTGCGCAGGCCGTCGATGAACGACGGGCGCAGCGGGCGGTCGATGAGCCGGCAGGTCAGGATCGCGTCGGTGGACGGCCGGCCTTCGCGACGGAAGAACGAACCGGGGATGCGGCCGGCGGCATACATCCGCTCTTCGACGTCAACCGTCAGCGGGAAGAAGTCGAAATGCTCTTTGGGGTGCTTGCTGGCGGTGGTCGCCGACAGCAGCATGTTCTCGTCGTCGAGATACGCGACCACTGCGCCGGCGGCCTGCTGGGCCAACCGGCCGGTCTCGAAACGGATGGTACGGGTGCCGAAGCTCCCGTTATCGATAACGGCGGTCGCCTCGAACACGCCTTCGTCAATTTCAGCTACAGACATCGGAGTCCGTACAGCCTCTCTGGATTTATTCAGCTGTTTCGCGTCGTCACGCCAAACCCGGAGGGTTCCAGGACAACCTGTAGGTTCGAGAGCCTGGATGCGGCTACGGCCGTCGATCGAAGCGGCCGACCTGCCCCGATCCGGGGAGCCCGGCAGCCACTACCGAAGACCGCGCGATACAGACCTGCCTACCTATTCTTGGCCCTGTTGTGACTCGCTGGAACGGTGCGCGCGGATCGCGCGCGCCGCACCTTGCTCGGGCCGACTGGCCCAGAACGTGCTCGACTCTACACGCCGACCTGCCGTTCCTCGGCAACGATGCAGGCCAGAGTCAGCGGCGCAGACCCAGCCGCTCGATCAGCGAGCGGTAGCGCTCCACGTCGATCTGCGCGACATATTTGAGCAGCCGGCGCCGCCTTCCGACCAACAACAGCAGCCCGCGCCGCGAGTGGTGATCGTGCTTGTGCATCTTGAGGTGCTCGGTCAAGTCGGCGATCCGCCTGGTCAGCAGCGCGACCTGCGCCTCAGGGGATCCGGTGTCCGTCTCGTGCAGGCCGTAAGAGCCCAGGATTTCCTTTTTCTGCTCGGCGGTAAGCGCCACGAAATATCTCCATCAATCGGTCCGCGATCATCGATCTAGGGTGCGGCCGCCGCGAACTGCAGCACGCGCCATGTCGTCGGGCAGTCTAACAGCGGCGACCCAGCCGACCCGAAACGTGCAGGTCAGCCCGCGGCCAGCAAGGCGCGGGCACGCTCGGTGTCGGTGTCCATCGCGGTGACGAGATCGCGCACCGATCCGAACTTCTCCTGTCCGCGGATACGGGCGACGAAGTCCAGCGCCACATGCTGCCCGTACAGGTCGGCGGCGGTGTCGAGCACAAACGCCTCGACAGTGCGGGTGCGTCCGGAGAAGGTCGGGTTGGTGCCCACCGAAACCGCGGCCTGGTAACGCTCGCCGGGCACTACCGTCCCGGTCACCGGCCCGTGGCCGAGGACGGTGAACCAGGCCGCGTAAACCCCGTCGGCCGGGATGGCCGAGTACATCGGAGGGGCCACGTTGGCTGTGGGAAAGCCCATCTCCATGCCCCGGCCGTCGCCGCGGACCACCACACCTTCCACACGGTGTGGACGGCCCAACGCCTCGGCGGCCGCGACCACGTCCCCGGCGTCGACGCAGGACCGGATGTAGGTCGACGAGAAGGTCACGGTCTCGGTGTCGTGGTGCTCGGACACCAGCGACATCGATTCCACCGCGAACCCGAACCGAGCGCCGGCGCGACGCAGCGTGTCGACGGTGCCTCCAGCCTTTTTGCCGAAGGTGAAGTTCTCACCCACCACGACCTCCACCACGTGCAGGTTCTCGACAAGCAATTCGTGGACGTAGCGCTCCGGCGTGAGCTTCATGAAATCCGTGGTGAAGGGCATCACCAGAAACACGTCGATGCCGAACTCCTCGGCCAGCTCGGCACGCCGGGTCAGCGTCGTCAACTGAGCGGGGTGGCTGCCGGGGAAGACCACTTCCATCGGGTGCGGGTCGAACGTCATCAACACCGTCGGCACTCCCCGTGCGCTGCCCGACTTCACCGCATGCGCGATCAGCTCGGCGTGCCCGCGGTGGAGACCATCGAACACCCCGATGGTCAGCACACATCGGCCCCAGTCCGTGGGTATCTCGTCTTGCCCCCGCCACCGTTGCACAACTGCCAGCCTACGGCGCAAGGTAGCGCCTGGTCGTGCGCGAGCCGCAGATCAGGTGAGGATTGCTTAAACTTCCATTGTGCGCCCTGACATACCTGCCGAGGAGCCCGCTGGGCTCAGTGCGGTTGCCCAGGACTATCTGAAAGTCATCTGGAACGCCCAGGAGTGGTCGTTGGAGAAGGTCAGCACCAAGATGCTGGCCGAGAAGATCGGGGTGTCGGCCAGCACCGCCTCGGAATCCATCCGCAAACTCGCCGAGCAGGGTCTGGTCGACCACGAGAAGTACGGCGCGGTCACGCTGACCGAGTCGGGGCGCCGGGCGGCGCTCGCGATGGTCCGGCGCCACCGCCTGATCGAGGCTTTCCTGGTCAAGGAGCTTGGTTACAGCTGGGACGAGGTGCACGACGAGGCCGAGGTGCTCGAGCACGCGGTTTCCGACCGGCTGGTGGCACGCATCGACGCCAAGCTGGGCTTCCCTCAGCGCGACCCACACGGTGACCCGATCCCGGGCTCCGACGGGCGAGTGCCCACCCCACCGGCTCGCCAGCTGTGGGCATGCCACGATGGCGACGCCGGCACGGTGGCGCGGATATCCGACGCCGACCCGGAGATGCTGCGTTACTTCGACAGCATCGGTATCAGCCTCGACTCGCGGTTGCGGGTACTGACCCGCCGCGAATTCGCCGGGATGATCTCAGTCGCCGTCGAATCGGCTGACGGCGCGCCCACCACGGTCGACCTGGGAAGTCCTGCTGCTCAGGCGATTTGGATGGTGGCAGGCTAGATCACGGTGATACAGCGGTGGTAGGTTTCGCTGCACGTTCATGACGCGGTGTCCGCTTCGGCAACCGTCGTCCGGAGAAAGTGCCCGGCTACCTGCAAACTGGTGAGCCCCCCGTCGCGCGGCCAGAGCCAATAGCCGTGCATCAGACGCGGCCACATCAGTTCATCGCAGCGTCCACCAGATGCGAGCACTTGCGCGGCGAACGCCTCAGCATCCGCACGCATGACTTCCCTTGAACCGTAATGTATTTGGATCGGCGGTAGACTGGATAAGTCGGCATTCAACAGACACAGCCGGGGGTCCTCGGCGTCGTGATCACCGACATATAGCGCGACAGCGCGCGCGGCCGCGCGCGGATCCAGCGGCTGACGCCGGGTACGTGAGTCGGCGATGCAGGCCCGGTATGACGGATCGATCAGCGGGCCGAACAGCGCGAGCGCCGCCGGAGCGGGCAGCCCTTCGCTGCGGAGCCGCAAGGCAAGCGCTACCGCGAGGTGCCCACCGGCCGAGTCCCCCGCGACGACGATCTTCGCCGGGTCATGTCCCTGCGCAAGCAGCCAACGATATGCGGCGAACGCATCGTCCTCGGCCGCTGGAAACGGATGCTCTGGCGCGAGCCGGTAATCGATGGCAAAAGCCGGCATGCCGGAGTATTCGGACAGATGCGAGGCGAACCCGCGATGTGTGCGCGCCGAGCAGATCAGGTAACCACTGCCGTGCAGTACCAGCACCACCCCCGCAGCATCGTCAGCTTCCGGCGCCCGCACCCACTCCCCTCGCACCGGTGCGGAGACCCGCTTTACCCGGACGCCGGGAACCACCGGGGTGGTGCGGGCGATCAGATAGTCGGCCGCCGGGCGCACGCCTGCGAACAACCACTGTTGCGACACCAGCACGTTGAGCATGATGTTGAAGCTCAGCCGCGCGATCGGAACGTAGCTCAGCTGTTCGACCACGGCGAGCGATCTGCGCCGCAGTACCTTTGCCGTCGTCCGGGCGTTCATCCCGCGAGCAGGCCCTTGGCGATGTGGGTTACCTGAACCTCGTTGCTGCCCGCGTAGATCATCAACGACTTGGCGTCGCGGGCCAACTGTTCGACCCGGTATTCGGCCATGTAGCCGTTACCGCCGAACAGTTGCACGGCCTCCATCGCGATGTCAGTGGCGGCCTCCGACGAGTACAACTTGATCGCCGATGCCTCGGCTAGCGACGGCACCTGGCCGGCCTGAATCTTCTCCAGCGTTTGAAACACCATGTTCTGCACGTTGATCCGGGCGACTTCCATCTTGGCCAGCTTGAGCTGAATGAGCTGAAACTGGCCGATGTTTTGGCCCCACAAGGTGCGGGTTTTGGCGTAATCGACGCAGAGCCGGTGACATTCGTCGATGATTCCCAACGCCATCAGTGCAACCCCAAGCCGTTCGGCGGCGAAGTTCGCCCGCGCGCTCTCGCGCCCGTCGCCGCCGGTGTGCTGCTCGGTCTCGCCGAGCAGCCGGTCGGGTGTCAGCCGGACGTTGTCGAAGAACAATTCGCCGGTCGGCGACGACATCATGCCCATTTTCTTGAACGGCTTG
>Ga0210396_10003931_pt1 | contig 14661 bp, 13 predicted proteins | sample IncBWH17OmetaG_FD_155466 | JGI IMG/M metagenome (GOLD analysis project Ga0210396, IMG submission 155466) | Forest soil microbial communities from Barre Woods Harvard Forest LTER site, Petersham, Massachusetts, United States - Inc-BW-H-17-O ...
GACCGCGGCTCGGTGATCATGGGAACCAAGGGATCTGTGGTGATCGACCGCGCCGGCTACGATGTCTTCGACTGGAAGGGTAAACAGATCGACCACTACCGCACCGGCGAACACACCGACACCAACGACACCGTCGGCGCCGATAACATGACCGATGCCCACTTCGCCAACTTCATCGCGGCGATTCACGGCGAGGAAAACCTCAACTCCCCCATCCCGGTCGCCAATGTCACTGTCACTATGCTTCTGCTCTCGAACATTGCCTGGTTCGTCAATCGCAAATTGCGCATCGCTCCTGAAACCGCGCACATTCTCGACGATGCCGAGGCGATGAAGTACTGGGCGCGCACCTATGAACCGGGGTGGGAAGTGACGGTGTAGAAAACAGCTCTTAGCTTTTAGCCACTAGCTTCTAGCTAGCCGGAGTTGGCAAAGTGCTGTCTGGTCGTTACGGGAGTAAACAATGCCAGTTGCGAATGACAAATTGCCCGCCGCCGAGGCCGGAACGCTGACGCTGGGCGGCGACGTGACCGTCAACCGCATGGGATTCGGCGCCATGCGCATCACCGGTCAGGGTATCTGGGGTCCGCCCAAGGACCATGCAGAAGCCATCCGCGTCCTGCGGCGCGCCGTGGAACTGGGCGTCGACTTCATCGATACGGCGGACAGCTACGGCCCTCATGTCTCCGAGGAATTAATCGCCGAGGCGCTCCATCCCTACCCCAAAGGGCTGGTCATCGCCACCAAAGGCGGCTTCCTCCGCACGGGTCCCAATCAATGGCACGTCAACTCCCACCCCGATCACCTGAAAGTAGCCCTCGAAGGCAGTCTCGCGCGGCTCAAGGTGGATCGCATCGATCTTTATCAGCTGCACCGCGTCGACCCCGCCGTCCCGTTCGAGAAGACCCTGGAATTCCTGCAGGGCGTACAGGAAGAAGGGCTTATAAAACACATTGGCCTTTCCGAGGTCGGCGTGGAAGAGATCAAAAAAGCGGAAGAATACGTGGAGGTCGTTTCCGTTCAGAACAAATACAGCCAGGACTTTCGTAAATGGGAGTCGGTGCTGGAATATTGCGAAAAGACCGGCAAGGCCTTTATCCCGTGGAACCCGATGAATGCCGGCAACGTGGAAAATATGGCTACCATCGAAAAGATCGCCAAAAAGCTCGGCGTCACCGCGCATCAGCTGGCGCTCGCCTGGTTGCTGTATCATTCACCCAATAACCTGCTGATCCCGGGGACATCGAGCGTTCGCCATCTGGAGGAGAACATGCAAGCCGAAAAGATCCAACTCACCGAAGAGGTGCTCGAGCAGCTCGCTTAAACGCATCGTACACATCTTACGAATCTTACGTAAAAAGGGGCCGTGCATTGCACGGCCCTATTCCAGCAGCTTCCTGATCTGCGGCTCGATCGCCTCCGGTTTCGTCACCGGCGAAAAACGTTTCACGGGTTGGCCACGCCTGTCGATCAGGAATTTGGTGAAATTCCATTTGATCCGGCTGCCAAACCATCCACCCAATTTCCGCTTGAGGTACCGGAATACCGGATGCGTCCCCGGTCCGTTGACCTCGATCTTCCCGAACAAGGGAAAAGTCACTCCATGGTTGAGCTTACACGTCTGTTCCATGACCTCGTTTGCCAGCGGCTCCTGACTCCCAAATTGATTACACGGAAAACCCAGGATCACCAACCCCTGGTCTTTATAGGTGGCATACAATTGCTCCAACCCCTCGAACTGCGGAGCCAGCCCACACTGGGTGGCCGTGTTGACAACGAGCACGACCTTACCCTGATAATCGGCCATGGAAACAGGACGCCCCTGGGGCGTATTCGCGGAGAGCTCATAAAATTCGTTTGCCATGCGGTAAAAATAACAAAGCCCCGGGTTTTATCCGGGGCTCTGTTCATTTAAAAGTTGGTATGCAATCGCTAGACTTTTGCAAAGCAGGTGGTTCTGCTGATTTAAAGATAGTAGATTTTACGACATTTCCATGGCAGTGAACAGAATTCTTCGACCTCATCGGCGCAACTTTCGAAGCCTTCCGTGTTAAGGATTCGTGAAATTTTTACTTTTTTCCAACCAGTGCCAAAATTTGGATTCACCCGCCGAAAAAAAATCGATCTTTTTCCCGGCCAAAACACTAATTACCACGCAAACTGTCTATTTCTCGTCGAATAATATTTAAATTTAATGTATCAATAATTTTTTTAACTTTTTTTGTACTTTTCCGAAAACCGCCTTCTCCGGCCTTCCTCACCGGCAACAAAACCGGCGACGGGGACGGTCCCGGCGGCACTCCCAAATTCGTTCCGGATGCCGCAGCCGGCATTTCCCGCGGATATTCGTGTTGCACCCACTCATGAAGCAACACATACCCCGATTCAACCATGAACGCCACCACGATACCACCGATCACCCAACGGATAAAGGTTTTGTAGCTACCCTGCCGGTCATTCTCCGGGAACATCGATATCCGCCATACGATCGGCGAGGGCAGCGCCTTCACCATCGTCGCCACTTTGCTCATCCCCACCGTCGTCTCCCCGACCCGCGTCTCCAACTCCTTCACTTTCCCGTCCATTTCCTTTAACGACTTGTTCGCCTCCTTTAACTCATCCAGCACCTCTTTCAATACGGCCAATACGACCTCTTCACTCATAGTATAAGTTTAATGTAGTTATAACTCCATACGCAGCCGCGGACGCAATTCCTGTGTCTGCTCCAGACGCAATCGTTTTTGCAGGACTCGCTGGTTCCAGGCCAACTCGACCTCGATCTTCTTCCAGGGATAATCGGCTTTAAAACCCGAGATCAACACCCGATCGCTATCTTTAAAAGAAATACCTCTATCGGTTTTATATACCCGGTATCCCCGGCCCCGCATCTTTTCTTTGAACGAATCCAGATCATAGGCCACGCTGACCACCTGCCGGATCTGCTCCTTCAAACGAACCACCCGGGAATGCTCGCTGGGTTGGATCCTCTCGTCCCGCGTCCGATACCATCGCATCGCCTTGGTCGGCGTCAGCCCATATCGCAGCTCCGTCGCGCGGCAATACTGGTTTATCTCTCGCATCATATACTGATTCGTCACCGTATGCTGGTCGAACCCGATCCGGTTGACGACAAGATGCGCATGCCGGTGCTCCGTGTCCTTGTGCAGGATGACCACATACTGATGATGCTCGAAATCCAGGGCCTTCGCGCAGTCCTTTGCCATCAGGGCCCATTGGCTTTTGGAAACTTCTTCTCCTGGTGGCAGGCTCAAAGCCACGTGTAACACCGGCTTTCGGATATTGTAGTTTAGCTTCTGCACCTCCCTGAACTGCCGGGAAAGTTCCTTGTGATCCCCACAACACCGGTGATAATACAAGACCTCTGCCCGGTTTTGCGTTCGCTGCCGCCCTTCGTCAGGGCGCCGTTCCCGCTCCTCTTTGGAGATCCGCTTGTCGTGCAGACAATACCCCAATGTCTCCACATAAGAAGCATTGAAAGAGATCCGCGCAATCATAAGAATAGTTTTTTAAGCTCACGGCTCATGTTAACCAACGTTTTTCTTAACTCCATCAGTTGCGCCCGCTCCAACGCGTTCAATTCCTCGCCATCTAACCGTTTACGGGCAATGACTTCCAACAGACCCGCCACCTGGCACAACTCCCCCTGAAAGACCAATACCTCCGGCGGCAAGGGCGTATCCCTCGTCTTCAACCCTTGTACCGCAATTGCTCGTAGATAAGTCGACACGGGCATCCCCTTTTCCTTAGCACAGTTCTTTATATACTTCTCCTGCGCCTTGGAACAAAAGAAATGCAAGGTCACCCCCTTCACCCGGGACCGTTCCGAATACATAAAAAATTTTTTTTAAAGGATGATAAATACCCCAATGTACCGGCGGAAATTCTCAAAAACACTACCATCCTGCTATTGTTTTTGTGTAATATTGTTCGTATGCAAAAATCCTGGTACAAGCCTTTCCTCCCCCACGCCATCGCCGTGGGCATCTTCCTGCTCGTCAGCTTTCTCTTTTGTCAGCCAGCATTCCAGCATAAAACGCTCAACCAGCACGACAACGACCAGTGGAAGGCCATGGCCCGGAACTCCTTTGTATACAAAGACGCCCATGGCCATTTCCCGCTCTGGACACAAGGGATGTTCAGCGGCATGCCCGGCTACCAGATAGCCATGAGCGCACCTGCGTTCTCCACGCAATACCTGATCTATAATACCTTCCTCACCCTTCACCTGCCCGACCCGGCCAATTTCTTTTTCCTGGGATGTATCTGCTTCTATATTCTCGCCATGGCCCTCCGCGTAAATCCCTACGTCGGCATCATCGGCGCCCTGGCCTATGCCTATACCACCTATAACCCTACCGCGCTCGTCGTAGGCCATGAGACCAAGATCCAGGCGATCCAGACCATGCCCGCCTTCCTCGCCGGTCTCGTACTCATCTTCGAAAAACGCTATTGGCTGGGTACCGCGACCCTGGCATTATTTACCGCCCTCTTCATCGCCGCCAACCATCCCCAGATCAACTACTACGGCGGCATCATCGCCGTCTTCATGACTATCGCTTATGTGATCCGCTGGATAAAGGCACGCGAATACCGTCGTCTCATTACCGCGGGCGTCCTCACCGTCCTCGGCGCCGCCATCGGCCTCGCCTGTAATGCCGTAGTCACTTTGACGACCCTCGACTATGCCAAGGCGTCGCTGCGCGATGGCAGCGTCCTGGCCACCGCCGGCGGCAGCGTCACCACAACGGGCCTCAGCCAGGACTATGCGCTCAGCTACAGCATGTACAAAACCGAAGCCTTCGAGCTCCTCGTCCCCAAGATCTATGGCGGTGGCGGTGGCTCCATCAACGCGATAATCAACCCGGATGATTCCAAAGCGATCGCCGACCTCCAAAACATGCCTCCCCAGGTCGCCAATTATATCCAGGAACGGGAATACTTCAATTTATACTGGGGCGGCATCTCTCCCGGTCCAACCGGCGGCCCTGCCTACGCCGGCGCCATCATCTGCTTCCTCGCCCTGCTGAGCTTCTTCCTCCTCGACGGTAAACACAAATGGTGGATTCTTACCGCCTGCATCTTCGGCACCTTCATCGCCTGGGGTAGCTATTTCGTGGAATTCAACAGTGTCCTGCTAAAGGTGGTGCCCGGCCTCAATAAATTCCGCGCCCCCAGCGTCGCCATCTGCATCCCCAACCTGCTGCTCATCTTGCTCGCTATCCAAAGCCTCGACAAACTGCTTAAGCTGTCCCCCACCGATCGCGCGCAAACCTGGCAACAATATAAAAAAGGCCTCTACCTCACCGGCGGCGTCTTCGCCGTCCTGCTCGTTTGCTATGTCAGCTTCGATTATGCCAACGTGATGGACGGAGAGCTGCAACGGTTCGGCAACAGCCAGCAACCCCAGGTCCAGGAACTGTTCCGCAATTTCCTGCACGACCTCCGGGCGGATCGCCAAACCATCTTCTTTAACAGTCTCACCCGCAGTTTCCTCTTTGTCCTCGCCGCCGCCGCCCTCGGTTTCGCCTGGATCAAAGGCAAGCTCAAACCAATGCCGGCCATGGGCCTCATCGGCGCCCTCGCGGTCATCGACATCCTGACCCTCGATACCTTATATATAAATAGTGATAACTATCGTGAAGCGGAAGAGGCCGAGACACCCTTTACCGCTACCCCCGCCGACCAGCAGATCCTAAAAGATACCTCCTACTATCGCGTCTTCGACCTCCGCTACGGCCCCGGCAAGACGATCACGAACCTCGCCACCGCCGCCTGGTTCCACCGCACCATCGGCGGCTATCACCCGGCCAAACTGAGCATTTACGAAGACCTGCTCGAGAACCAGCTGGAAAAATATCCCCAGCAAGGCCAGTCCGTGGTCAATATGCTCAACACCAAATACCTGCTCCTGCCATCCGCCGGCGGCCGCGGCGACTCCGCCGCCCTCAACCCCGATGCGAACGGCCCCGCCTGGTTCGTCAAAGCCATCCGCACCGCCCCTACCCCCCGCGCCCTCATGGACGCGCTCACCAACCTCGCCACCAAGGATACGGCCCTGCTCTTTCCGAAGGACTCGGCCGCCATCGGCCGCTTTAGCCCACCATCGCTACAAGACACTATCTATCTCACAAACAACGACAATGATGAGATGATCTATCATTCTACTTTACGCGACCAACGCTTCGCCGTCTTCAGCGAGATCTACTACGACCGCGGCTGGTATGCCTTCATCGATGGCAACGAAGTCCCCGTCCTTCGAACCAACTACGTCCTCCGCGGCCTGGCTATCCCCGCCGGAAACCACACCATCCGCTTCGTCTTCCACCCCGCCTCCTACTACGACGGCCGTATTATTCAAATCATCGCCAGCATCCTGCTTCTGGCTCTCCTGATCCTCGCCGCCATAAAAGAGCTGCGCCCCGCAGCCGGAAAAGGACGCCCCACCGCCAGCCAAAGCCCCCCTGGGGCCAAAGGAGGCCCCACCACAAAAGCGTAACACAACTAAATCGGCAGCTAAACTAAAAACAACCTAATTTTGTAGTTTTTACAAAGGCCCAAAAGGCAGCTATTACTTTTTTTCATTATGGTTATTGCATTGTTTTTCTTGGCTCACTGGTTTCTGTCCCTATTTTCACAAACATTTTTCCTGCACCGCTATGCGTCCCACAAGATGTTTAAGATGAATAAATTCTGGGAGAAATTTTTCTACACGTTTACCTTTATTTCTCAGGGCTCTTCTTTTCTCAACCCCCGCGCTTACGCCATCCTGCACCGGATGCACCACGCTTACAGCGATACCGAGAAAGATCCGCATTCCCCTCATTTCTTCAAGGACGTCTGGTCCATGACCATGCAGACAAAGAATATCTATATGGATTACCTGCTCCATAAAAAGGAGCCCGAACCAGCCTTCCGGGGAAATTACCCCACCTGGCCCGCACTGGACCGGATCAGCGATCTCTGGGTCACCCGTATTTTGTTTGGTCTCGGCTATGTGGCCTTTTATGCAGCATTTGCCACCCATTGGTGGATGTTCCTGTTATTGCCCGTCCATTTTTTCATGGGCCCTGTCCACGGAGCTTTAGTCAACTGGTGCGGCCATAAATATGGTTATTCCAATTACAACAATGATGACCATAGCAAAAACTCGCTTCCCCTCGATTTCCTGATGATGGGTGAGCTTTTTCAAAATAATCACCACAAGAGCCCCAACGATGCCAATTTTGCCAAGAAATGGTTCGAGCTGGATCCTACCTGGCATATTATCCGATTCCTCCACGCGGTCCGCGTTATTCGCCTGCGGAAGGTTAAGGTGCCGGCGCCGGCAGGCACGCGAACAAAGCAGGTCAAGCCGATGGCCGTCAACGAGCTTGAGCCTTAGGCAGCTCACCGCGCTGCTCCCGAAAACGGCTAAAGAATAAAAAAGCAAGTACACACAACACCATCCCGCAAACGCCATTGAGCCGCAACCCGCGGTCATGACCCGGGTCCTTGCCATAAATGGTGAGAAAAGCAAACAACGCGATCCCCATGGTCTGCCCCAATTTTACAAAGAGGTATTTGACGGCAAAGAACATCCCCTCTCTGTTTTCGCCCGTCTCCACCGCATCCTGCTGCGCGATCTCGGCTAAGATGGCATTCGGCAGGATACCGAGACCCGCCAGCGGAAAAGCGGCGCAGATCAGCAGCGTATAGATCTGTATATGCGGTGAAGCCGGCAGCTCGCCTAAAAAATAGACCCCGATAAAGATCGCGCTCAGCAAACCGAAACACACCAACACCACCGGCTTCTTACCCCACCTGGCCGCCAGGAAATTGATCAACGGATAAAAGACGAGCGATACCAGCACCATCACCCCCATCATCATCCCGCCTTCCGATTCCGGCAGTCCCAGCAACACCGTGACGAAATACAACAACCCGCTCGAGATGATGCTCAGCGCCATATAATAGCTGAAATCGGAGATGAGATAATACCGGAAATTGGGATTGGCAAAGGTCTGCCGGATGGCGGGCCAGATCGGCAGATGCGAGGGCTTGCTCACGGAATACCGGCGCTCGTCGATCGTAAGCACCGGGATCAACAGGATCAGCCCGGCCAGCCCACACATCCCGCCGATGGTGATCTGCAACGCCGTATCGCGATCCGTGATATGAAAGCTTCTTTGCACCAGGTCGGCAAAATTGTTGCTGAGCGCCGAGACGATGATGCCCAGCACAAACCCCACCTGCTGAAAAGAAGAAAGCCGCACTTTCTCCGTATCCGTATCGGCCATCTCGGGCAGCAAGGCATTATAGGGAATGATATACGTCGTGGCGGAGACAAAAAAGAGGATCATGGTGATGGCCAGCCACCAGGCATTGTGCACCGTCGCCGCGCGTTCCAACGGATGAAAGGTCAAAAAACAAAAGAAGGCCGCGGGAATGATCGCGATCCGCATAAAGGGGATCCGCCGGCCCCGGGGATTCCTGCTCTTGTCGCTCAACGACGCGATAAAAGGATCGTACAACGCATCGACGAGCCTGCCCGATGCCGCGATCACGCTAAGGATATTCAGCACACCCAACAACAACAGCTGCGGCACCAGCTGCACCAACCCGGCATTGCTCGGCGGAAGATAGTAAAAGGGCAACATCACGATGATCGTGTTGGTCAACATACTCCACCCCATCATCCCGGCGGCATAGCACAGTTGTTTACCAAGCGGCAATTTCTCTTTGGGCATCCTGCAAGATAATGTATTCGTAACTTTAGCCTATGAAAGCCATCTGGATCACCCGCAAAGGAGGACCCGAGGTCCTGGAGCTTCGCGATACGCCCCGGCCGGTTCCCGCCGCCGGCGAAGTCCTCATCGCCGTAAAAGCCGCGGGTCTCAACCGCAGCGACGTCTACTCCCGCATGAGCCAATCCTATGGCAACGACAAACCCGAGATTCCGGGACTCGAAGTCTCCGGCACCATCGTCGACATCGGCCCTGAAGCGAACTCGCCCGACGCAAAAACAGGCCCCGAAGCACTCCCGGCAAACGCCCCTGGCTTCCGGAAGGTCACGTCCCGCTGGAAACCCGGCGACCAGGTCTGCGCCCTCGTCACCGGCGGCGGCTATGCGGAATATGTCGCCGTCCCCGCGGGGCAATGTCTGCCCATCCCCAAAGGATGGTCCCTCGAAGAAGCCGCCACCCTCCCCGAAACCATTTTCACGGTCTGGCTCAACGCCTTCCAAACCGGAAGACTAAAACCCGGCGAACATTTCCTCGTCCACGGCGGCAGCAGCGGCATCGGCTCCACCGCCATCCAGCTGGCCAAGGCCCTGGACATCCCCGTCTATACCACGGCAGGGACAGACGAAAAATGCCGTTGGTGCGAATCGCTCGGCGCAGCCAAAGCCATCAATTATAAAAGTGGAGATTTCGAAACGGCCTTTTCCGCCATCGGCATCGACGTCATCCTCGATATCACGGGCGGCGATTTCACGCCGAAGAACATAAGGCTGCTACGCGAAGATGGCCGGCTTATCTATATCAATGCCATGCGCGGCCGCGAAGCCTCCATCGACATCCCCCGCATCATGCAGAAGCGGCTGGTGATCACCGGCAGCATGCTCAAACCCCGCGACGCCGCCTTTAAATCGGCGTTGGCCGCCGATATCGAAAAGAACGTCTGGCCGCTCATCGCCCGGGGCGCCCTGAAACCGCTGATCTATGCCCGCTTCCCGCTGAGCCAGGCCGCCCAGGCGCAACAGATCATGGAGACCAGCGCCCACCTTGGCAAGATCATCCTGGAGGTAAGCTAACCAGCCATCGCCCGTCCCCGGACCCGCCGGCCCCCGGCGAGTGGGTTACATCCCCTCATCCACGACCATCACCTCAGGCGCGTGTCTTACTGGAAAATTGCACGAATTGGCGATATAACACAGCTTATTCGCCTCATGGTGCAGGCTCGTCGCTTTCCCGATCATCGAAGCCTCGGCCACCGTGACCACGGGACGCAGGGTAACAACGGAAAAATGCCCCCCGCCATCGGCCGTCTCCAGCATCGTCCCCTCCGCATAGTCATGGTAGTCCACGACCACGACGCCATTCACGCTACAGAGATGCAGGTACCATAACATATGACATGCCGATAATGACCCTACCAATAGTTCTTCGGGATTGTATCGCTCCGGGTTGCCGCGGAAACTGGGATCGGAAGAACCGGGGATCTCCGGTTTGCCGCCTGCCGCCAAGACGTGATCGCGGTCATAGGCCCGGTAGTCGGTGGTCCCATCTCCCCTGTTGCCCGTCCAGTTGAGCTGGGTGCTGTAGTGATGTTCTTTTGCCATACGCCCGTAAATCTACGGCAATTTTCCGGCTGTTTTTTTGTCCTATCTTCATTGCATGAAGACCCGTTATTCCCCCCGGCTGTTTGTCCTTCTTTTCGCCTTTGGCTATTCACTCTCCGCCGCCGCACAGACTTTTACCATCATCCCCCTGGGGGTTCGCGGGGGACTCGACGAAAGCAATCTCTCTTCCTACCTCGTCGCTGCCGCAGGCAGCAAGGATTATATCTGCCTCGATGCCGGGACGCTCTATGCGGGTATTCGCAAAGCCGTGGACAACGGCGTTTTGCCGCCGCCGATAGCAACGGTCCTGCGCAGCGGTATCAAAGATTATTTCATCTCGCACCCACATCTGGACCATGTCGCGGGGCTCATCATCAATTCCCCCGATGACAGTGCCAAGGATATCTATGGACTCGCGTCCTGTTTGAAGGTGTTACAGGAAAAGTATTTCAGCTGGCAAAGCTGGGCCAATTTCGGCGACGAAGGCGAGAAGCCGCAGCTAAAAAAATATCACTATGTGACGATGCAGCCCGGTGAGGAGATCACCGCCGACCGCACCGCGCTACAGGTTCGCGCTTTCCCGCTCAGCCACGGCAACCCGTATGAAAGCACCGCCTTCCTGGTTCGCAACGGCGGGGAAAGTTTATTGTATTTCGGGGACACCGGCGCCGACAGCCTCGAGCATGCCGATAAAATGGAAAAGGTGTGGCAGGCCATCAGCCCGCTAGTAAAGACCGGCCACCTCAAGGCCATCTTCATCGAGGTGTCGTTCCCTAACGAGCAGCCGGTCAAATCGCTCTTTGGCCATCTCACCCCGGCCTTGTTGAACCAGGAGCTCAGAGCCCTTGCCACCCTCACCGGCGAGGCCGCCCTCCGCGGACTGCCCGTGGTCATCACCCACCGTAAGCCCGGCGGCGACCAGGAAGAGCGCATCCGCCGCCAGCTCCTCGCCGACAACCCCTCCGGCGTCCGACTCATCTTCCCCGAACAAGGCCGCGCGCTGGACTTCTAACCCACGCCCGGCCGCCATGCCCGGGACCCGGCTCCGCCGCTAGCGATCCATCGCAAAATCATCGCTATCCTGATCCTCATCCTCCTCATCATGCGAATGCTCCGTGGCATCAAACGCCCCCGCGCTGCCATTATGGATCGTCCGGCCATGCGAAGGATGATGCGGATAACCCGGAAAATCCTGGTCGATGTGCTCGTCATTGTTCTCCTGCACTTCGTCTGCATCCCTTATCGGATCGCCTTTCCCGGAGCCGGTCGCCCCGCTGGCCCGCTTGCGCGCAGCGGGCTTATGTTTTGAAGCTGATTTTTTCATAACCCATGCTTTACCCATACCCCCGCAATTCCCACGCCGAATGACAGCGGCGCCCGGCCCCCCCGCCGAGTCTGTCAACGGCCCCCCGCGCCGCCGTCAGCTCCCTGAGCCTCTGGGTCAACGCCCCCGAAGAAAAATTTCCCCCCCCTCTTGACAAATTGAGAAAAATAGCTGTACTTTGTATTTCAAAGTACTTTTCAAAAGACCGGTGTTTGTAAGAAAAGAACCCAAAACGCAGGCCCAATTGAAAAGTTTTTTTGAGACTAGATACTTTGCAATTCAAAGCACTTTTAAATATGACATCAACCGCTGCACTCCGCCTCGACAAGATCTGGCTCACCGGCATCCTCCTGCTTGCCTTTTCCTTTTTTGTCTTCTGCATCCCCGTCTTCTTCCCACTCGCGGAAGTCCCGGATGGCCTCTTCATCATGAACTATATCACAGCTGCCGGCTATCTGATGCTACTCCTCCTCACCGGCCGCCTCAAAAAGGACCGAAACGGATTGGCGCCCCTCTTTGTCTTCCTCGTTCTCGCCCTCGTAAGCTGTTACGCGCTCAACCGCAACATGTCCGTTTTCGAAGACAGCGTACCCTGGTGGTCCACGCTCCTTATCATCACCTCCGTGAACTACCTCGTCACTCCTTTTTATGACTACTTCCCCCGCTGGCTGCAATACCTGAGCTGCATGATCGCGGGCGTTTCCCTGCTCGCCTTCCTTTACCTGGCCCTCTACCTGGCGCCGTTCTATGCGATCAGCGCCATCGGCATCATCGCCCTGGGTCTCGGCGCTCATAGTTTCGTCCCGATCCTGTTTGTCATCTATACGATCTTGTTTATCCGCCGTGTGTCGGAACACGACCGCCGCAGCCTCTACGCCTTTTTGATCGGCATCGCTATCGCCCTGGGCACGATCATTCAATTTTCTATCCGTTGGAATGCCGAAGTCAACCGCGTCGACAACATCCTCTTCGGGAACCAGACGGCCGACAATACTACCCTTCCCGGTTGGGTCGCCGTGGCGCAAGAGGGCCGGCGCTCTACCTTCAACGAACATTTCCTGAAATCCGGGTTGGTCTATGAACTACCCGGCAAATGGGACTGGGATTTCTTCGGCTTCGATCGCAGACAGCGACTGCACGAACGCCACCGCCACGACCCGTTGATCATGATCGCGGCTAATTTCGGCGGACGGTCGAACCTCCAGGACGATGACCGCATCAAGATCCTCGAATCGCTCTACGATTCCCGCCACGCCGCCCAGGAACGATTGTGGAGCGACGACGTCCTCTCCACCGCCAGCGTAAAGACCAGCGTCGAACTCTGGCCGCAGCTCCACCTTAGCTATACGGAAGAAGAGCTGATCGTCACAGCGCAGGGCCGGCAGAATACCTGGGAGGGTCCCCAGGAAGCGCTCTATACCTTCCATCTGCCGGAAGGCGCCGCCGTCAGCTCTCTGAGCCTCTGGGTCAACGGCCACGAAGAAAAAGGCATCCTCACCTCCCGCCATAAAGCAGACAGCGCGTACAAGGAGATCGTCGGCTACGAACGGCGCGATCCATCCGTGGTCCACTGGCAGGAAGGCAACAAAGTCGTGGTGCGCGTATTCCCCGTGAGGTCCTATGAACCCCGCCGCGTCAGGATCGGCATCACCGCTCCGCTTGAACGTCACGACAGCCTGCTCGTCTATCATAGCATCTATTTCGACGGGCCGCCGGCCGACCACGCCCGGGGCTCCGTGGATATCCACCCCTTTGAGCCGCTTACCGATCTCCGGCAAACACTCACTCAAAAAGATACCTATCAGGCGGATTGGACCCTTAGCTTCCGGGACCCCGGCATCGCGCCCCAGTCCTTTCAATTTAACGGTCAGCAATATACGACAGCAGCCGCCGCACCCGCATTCGACGACGCCGACATCCAAAAGGTCTATCTCGATCTCAATAGCAGCTGGACCCACCAGGAATTCAGCGACTTGCTGCCGATGCTCAAAAACAAAAAGATCTATGCCTGGAGCCCCGCGGGCGGGCTCGTCAAATTGACCGCCGCCAACCAGGAAGCCATCTACCGCGACGCCGCTTCGCTCGAATTCGGTCTGTTCCCCCTATACCGGATCACCGATAAAGAACATGCCCTGCTCGTCAGCAAAAGCAACCCCGCCTCGCCGGCCTTGTCCGATCTGAACAACACCGATTTTGCCAAACAGCTCCAGACCTGGCTGGCCGCCCCCGGAAAATTGAGGCTGTATACCATCGGCGACGAACTTTCCCCCTACCTGAGAACATTAAAAGAATGCGGCGCCTTCCATTTCGAAAAAGGTGACTGGATAACGCTCGATACACGTATCATTCAACATCGGTTCCTCCATGATAACGAAGAACCCGATGTCGTGTCCGTCGACCCGGCCGGTCTGTTGATCAGACGCGAACCATCGGCATCACCAGCCGCATCGACGCAGGCCCTCCAGGCGCCCGACCACCTCCTTAGGCTCTTCGCCTATCGCCATATCCAACAACAGCTTAACGGAAAACTGCCGGGCGATCTCACAGTTGAAGACCCCGCCACCGTCGACTCTCTCGTAGCAACAGCACAGGAGGCAGGCATCGTCTCGCCCGTGAGCAGCCTGGTCGTGCTGGAGACCCAGGACGATTATAAACGGTTCGACATCGCCCAAAGCGAGAACAGCCTCAAAAATGCCAGCCTCCACGGCAAAGGCGCCGTCCCCGAGCCGGGTGAATGGGCCCTCCTCTTCACTGCTCTTGCCCTCCTGGTCTTCATCCGCCTGCGCTCCTCTCGCGGCAACAACACCCTTCGTGCATGAATACGGCTATAACCATGCTACCGGTCAACCAGCTTCTCCGGCGTCTCCACGATTTCCGGCAACCCGTGCGCCGCGGCTCCTGGCGCCGCTGGCGCCGGCTACTGGCCATCGGCTATCTTCCCCTGACGGCCGTCGCCGCCTACGGCTATTTCAATCACCTGTCCCCCACCCTGATC
>Ga0210396_10003932_pt1 | contig 14655 bp, 15 predicted proteins | sample IncBWH17OmetaG_FD_155466 | JGI IMG/M metagenome (GOLD analysis project Ga0210396, IMG submission 155466) | Forest soil microbial communities from Barre Woods Harvard Forest LTER site, Petersham, Massachusetts, United States - Inc-BW-H-17-O ...
CTTTCTGAGCTACGGCCGAGAATGGCAGGGAGAAGTGGGGTCGGAGGACAGCCATGGGCGCGCCTTGTGGGCACTCGGGACGGTGCTCGGCATTTCGGAAGATGCTGGACTGAGAGGTGCGGCCGGTAGACTCTTCGAGGCGGCGGTCTCGTCGACTTTGAGCTTTACTAGCCCTCGCGCGTGGGCCTTCTGCGTGTTGGGCATGCAGGCATACCTCGACAGATTTCCCGGGGATAGAGTCATCCAGGGCTCGCGCAACATCCTCGCCAATCGGTTGCTGGATATCTATGAAAAGACGCATTCAGCGACGTGGCAATGGTTCGAGAAAAGTCTTTCATACTCGAATGCGCGATTGTCACAGGCATTGCTCATCGCAGGATGGAGAAGTGACAACAAGCGGATGATCGAAGTAGGATGCGCCTCTCTTCAATGGCTCATTTCTGAGCAGCATCGAGGAAATGACGGCGTATTTGTTCCAATAGGTTCAAGAGGGTTCTTCAGCGCAGGCGGCGAGAAGGCGCGTTTCGATCAGCAACCAATAGAAGCTTGCGCCACAATTTCTGCTTGCACCCAAGCGTATCTTCTGACGCAGGAACAGCATTGGCTTGATGAGGCATGGTGTGCTTTTCGCTGGTTCCTCGGAGAGAATGACTTGCAAGTTCCGCTCTACGACGCCGTAACCGGAGGGTGCAGAGATGGACTTCATCCAGATCGCGTGAATGAAAACCAGGGAGCGGAATCAACACTTTCATTCCTGATGTCCCTGCTCGACATGAAGAGCGTCGAAATAACAAGCCTAGAGAACCTGAATCAGGAAATGAGTGCCTCCCTTTGACATCAATCGCCCTACCGGCCTCTTGGCCGGATTACGCCGCTACAAAACAAAAGAAGTCACAAGCAGATGCCGAGACGCCACTTTTCATTCGTCATCCCCGCAATCCGATTCTAGGCCGCAACGATTGGCCGTACCCCATTAACAGCGTATTCAACGCAGGTGCAGTAAAGCTCGCCGACGGCGATACGTTGTTGCTCTGCCGTGTCGAGGATCGGCGCGGCCTCTCGCATCTTTGTGCCGCCCGCTCTGCGAACGGAGTAGATGGCTGGATAATTGATGATGAGCCAACATTGATGGCGAGTCCCCGCGAGTTTCCAGAGGAGATCTGGGGGATTGAAGATCCTCGCATAACCTACGTCCCGGAGTTGCAGCAATATGCGATCGCCTACACGTCCTTCGCCCGCGGCGGTCCAGGAGTCTCGCTTGCTCTTACGAAGGATTTCAGAAGCTTCGAACGATACGGCGTCATCATGCCGCCGGAAGATAAGGACGCTGCTCTGCTGCCTCGTAAGATCGACGGCCGCTGGGCACTTATCCACCGCCCGGTAACAACACTGGGTGCGCACATGTGGATCTCCTATTCTCCCGATCTACGGCATTGGGGCAGTCATAAGGTGATGCTGGAAGCGCGACGCGGTGGTTGGTGGGACGCTAACAAGATAGGTCTCTGCTCGCCACCGATTGAAACAGCAAAGGGCTGGCTGGTGCTTTATCACGGTGTCCGACACACAGCGTCAGGAAGCATCTACCGCCTGGGCCTTGCACTCTTTGATCTCGAAAAGCCGGATGTCTGCTTACAGCGCGGAGATTCCTGGATATTTGGACCGGAAGCCCCATATGAGCGTGGAGGCGATGTCAGCGACGTCGTTTTCCCCTGTGGCCAGACAATCGGCGCGGATGGAGATACTGTTTTCCTCTACTACGGAGCGGCTGACTCCTGCATGGCCTTGGCTACCGGCAGCATCCACGCTCTTCTTGCGTGGCTGGATTTGCATTGCAGTTCAGCAAGCGCACGGTAACTTTCCATGGAAACGCAAAGTTTGTCGTGGCCTAATTGGCTCCCTCGGGTGCTCTGGATACGCCGCCAGTGTCCTCTTTGCACCTCGGTCGAGTTTCGCGCGGAGGACTCAGGCCCTCTCGATAGGACGCTGCGAATCCTTGCGATGCGCCGCGTCCGTTGCGCCAATTGCTGGCGTCGGTATTACTGGTTCGCAAGAGTGGGTTCAATATCAAACGAACAATAATGGCTTTCGGGGCGATTTGTGGATTGAGTCATGCTGTCGCAATACATCGCGATGTAGGACACCCCGTTGCATCGGAGCGAGGTGCCTGGAACTCAAGAGGTCGACGGTCGGTGGAATTGTCCGCTTAAAAGCTTGACACTGAACCGCCGCCAGCATCTGGAGTCGTGTTCATGTCAGGGGATTCTGCCGCTGTTCCTTCCGCAACCGGGGTGTTCTTGCCGCTTCGGATGTTCGAGCCTGGGAGTCCGCTGCGCTTCGGCGGTCCGGACGATGGTTTGCCACCTGGCTTCGTTGTCGAGGGAGGAGCTTGGCGCACATCTTCGTGCCGCTTCTTGAGCAGCGGATAGGTGAAGGCTGCGCTGAGGGGAAAAGAGATTGTTCCGGGGAACATAGGCGTGCTCATTTCATAGGCGACGGAAGCCCGAAGACTTCGGCTCGAAGATTGTGGAGTTAAACGTGAAGAAAAAACGGACAGTACTACAGATATGGCGTGACGCTGATTGCGCCACTTCTACCTCACATGGTGAGGCTCTACCGCTGCTCGGAAAGGCCCGCGGCTAGGCTTCGACCGCAAAAGATCTGCTTCTAGGCATTGATGTGAGTCTTCCAGATCGCTGAGGGTAAGCTCAATCCTCACCATGCCCAGCATTCTATTGCAGACAGGGCATACAGATTCATATGTCCCGTTGTCATTATGTGTGCGGATGTATCTACGGGGATTCGGAGCGGCCAAGGATGGCCTCTTTGTAGCGTCAGAACGTCCACAACGCTGATTTAAGAGTAGCACCGCTGCATACTGCGGACGGTCACGTTATCGTAATAGTCACAACCTCGGTGGAATCAACTTCAACTCCGATTCTCTGTCTTCTGAGAGACCGAGCGCAAAGACACCTTCTCCATTAGGGGCCTCGGAACTTCGGCCATTCTTGCGAGAATAAATCCGAGCATCGGCGCATTCAAAGATTCCACTTTAACGAAGGACGAGCATAGTGGCCGTGACATGGCGTGAATATCACGAAGCTACCAAGCACACCGTCGCCTCGTTGAGGCGGGCCCCCCACCTTCTGGACTGGGCGAACATGCCCAATCCGTTCCGTCACTACGAAGGCGCGCCGGTGCTGGATTTGCCAGCAGATCCACCCGCGCCGGAAATGCCGGCACTCGAGGTTCTCCGCGGCGTCTCTGGCTTCACACCCGCGGGCGAAGGAGCGACTTTCCTTTCCCAACTGCTGTTCTATTCCGCTGCCATTAGCGCGTCCAAGCGCGTTCCATCCACCGGCTACCGGTACGCATTGCGCGTCAACCCATCCTCCGGCAATCTACACCCCACTGAATTCCATTTCCGCACACGAGGCGTGAAGGAGTGGCCGGATGGTCTATACCACTACATTCCTTCTACGCACATGGCTGAACAACGTGCGCTGGGTGATATTGAGATGAAGTCGGGCGGTAGTTCTGCGCCGCTTGTGTTTGTTCTAACTTCCATTACGTGGCGCGAAGCGTGGAAGTATGGTGATCGGGCATATCGATACTGCCTGCACGATATAGGGCACGCCTGGCAAGCGCTTGTCCTTGCTGCCCGGGCGATTGGATGCGACAGTTTTGCGGCAGGCGATTTTCCTGATGATGAAGTCGCGCAGCGCTGTCGCCTGTCGGACGATGAGGCGCCTATGCTCCTGGTCGAATTGCGCGGCACGTCCATTCCGGCGCGTGAATCCAGTGCCGGCGAGACAGTTTGGTATGGCGGCCAAGCGAATCAGCTCTCAGCAGAAAAAGGGTCCAATGAGTGGATTGAGAGGATTCACGACGCCACTAAATTGAGTACCGTCACTCAACGAGGAACCGTTGTTGCCGAACGGCTTCCTACAGGATTTGGCGAGATCAAGCTGCCCCGTCCGGCCCCATCGAGGCGCACTTTTGGCAAGGTTGCGCGGCTACGGCGTTCGGCACTCGACTTTTTGGGTGGTACGCAATCGATCTCGCTGACACAGCTCTCAGCAATCCTTGAGGCGTCAAGCCGGCCATTTTTTGCTGACTTCGCCGGGACACCTTTCGTCCAGCTTTATCTGTACGCGCATCGCGTCGAGTTGCTCAAGCCCGGCGTCTACCGGCACTGGCCTGAATCCGCCGAATTGGAGCGAATCAAGGATGGTGACCAGCGCGTCGTCGCTGCAGGACTCAGCCTCGGGCAGAAACTTGCGAGTAATGCATGCGTAGCTTTTTCGATGGTCGCCGATCTCGAGCGTGCCGCCCGCGCCCATGGTGACCGAGGCTATCGCTATGTGCACTTCGAAGCAGGGGCCATCGGCCACCGTCTGTATCTCGCCGCCGAAGCGCTTGGGTTAGGAGCGACCGGAATTGGCGCGTTCTACGACGAAGAGGTGCACCGTTATCTCAGGCTGCCGCCTCAGCAACAGGTGGTCTACCATTTCGCGATCGGCTATCCCGTTCCCGATGTGCGCGTGCGCGGTTGAGGTTGTGGCTCGCAGCCAGCAGACGGGCCCAAATCAGGCTTGGTTCGGCCACATGCGCGCGAGCAGATCCAGTTGGACGCATATGTGGGTTCGTTCCGCCTCTTCGAGCGAGTGTTCATTGTGCAATGAGGCAATCGTGCTGTGGCAACGGAGACATATTGAGTCGCTGGTGCCGTCGCAGTTGCTGACGTGTTGAAAGGCAAATCTAGTTGTGTACCGGAAAGAGGGAAAAGACTGGGTGGCCATGATCTGGCCTCGATTCAGGCGCCGCAACGACCTCGGGCCCTACTTCGAGTCTACGCGCAATGCGCGACCGCTGTCGGACATCCAGCGCGGCTCGTGGTTGTGGGGGCCGGAGAAGCAAACCTCCTAGCGGGCGACAGCCCGCCAAGAGGATGAGGTCTCAAACTAAGAGACCTGGCACCGGCAGGTTTTCCGATGCGGAGTCCGTCACGGGGAGATGCTGAGGTAGATTCAGCCCAAATTGCTCCCGATCCGATATCCATGCGTGCAGATCCAGGGATCGCAGGTGTGGGTGCTTTGCAGAAGCGAGAGCCAGGAGGCGTCCCGGGCGGAAGCTGCGGTTCTATAGCATCGGAGGCAAATCGAGTCCCAAGTCCTGGAAGCCGATCTTGTCCGGCGGAGATCTGAGCCCGAACCTTTCCGAGCGCAGTAGGACGGACTTTCAGGCGCCAGCCTCCGAAGGGTTGGCCGAAGCACGTGTGCTTTGGACGAAACACCGGCAACATCACTCAACGTGAAGACGGCTCCCGACGTTGAAATGGGCTCGGTTCGAGCTTCTAAACAAAGTTAAGGATTAAGGTGTGCTGCGACAAGCAGCGGTTGTGCCGTCTTCCTCGCCTCTAGCCGTACCCGTTTGCTCCGGACGAGCCACTTCCAAGTTGCTCAGGTGACACGAGGAGCGCTCTATGATGAGACCGATTGGCTCCACTGAAGAAGACTGGCTCGGAGGAATATGTCAAATCAAACATGATCGGACACCCTGCTCCGTTCTCTAATCTCGAAACCTGAATCGCTGTCCGTATTGTCCGTATAGGGTCACTACACCAAACGTCAAAAGGCGGAATGAAGCCCTCTGAGCAATAACGTTCAGATGACCAGCGGCTTGACCGTATCCGTCCTTCGTTTCCAGCGCCTACTCCTTTTCCTGAGAGTTGGAAATCGGGACGGGACCGATGGAAGCCTCCGTATCGCAAAACCGCACCCCTGCTGAGGTGGACTATAATTTGCTTACTCGGCGAGGGTCCTCGGATACCACTCTCCGAGTGGAGTTTCCCTTGGCCGTCAAACGCACCGTCGTCATGAAGAAGAAAGAGCGGAAGACTCCAAGTAACCAGCGCGTACCCTTGGGGTCGGCAACAGCTCGTGAAGTGTTATCGAGTCTGGTAGCGACCAGCTCGCCACCCGAACGGACTGCCGCATTCGATCCCCGCCTCTTCCTAACAAAACTCACGGCAGGAAAAACGGGTCGGGAGTACCAAGGTGAAGAATCCGTTTTTTCGCAAGGGGACGCGGCGGATGCGGTGTTCTACATCCAGAGCGGCAAGGTGAAGCTCACGGTTGTATCCAAGCGGGGCAAAGAGGCCGTCGTTGCCATCCTTCCAGAAGCTAGCTTCTTTGGCGAGGGCTGTCTAGCGGGCCAACCAGTTCGCATGGCCACCGCTATCACAGTCCAGCGGAGCACGATCATTCGGGTGGGGAAGCTGGTGATGGTAGAGCTGCTTCATCAGGAACCGGAATTTGCTGAACGCTTTCTCGCCTACCTGCTTTCCCGGAACATTCGCATGGAAGCGGATTTGGTGGATCACCTCTTCAACTCCAGCGAAAAACGCCTCGCACGGCTTCTCCTACTACTGGCCAACTTTGGCCAGGAATCCAAGCCGATACCGGTCGTGGCGAAAATCAGTCAGGAGACCCTGGCCGAGATGATTGGCACCACGCGTTCGCGCGTCAGCTTTTTCATGAATCGGTTCAGAGATCTGGGTTTCATTGACTACAACGACGGTGGCATGCACGTTCACAGCTCGCTCGTCAGCGTCGTTCTCCACGACTGATGCGTAGGAATAGTTTGTCTGTGCCGTGGCAATGAGCAGACGCAATGACAACGCTCATAATTCCACTTCTTCCCGCGGAATGGGACTTGAGTTTTCGCGGACGTTAAGAAGGCAGGTGCGGTGTCGCGATTGCCCGCAACGACGCGACAACAAAGTAACCACATTACTGGTGATCGCCTAAGAGTTGTGCGCGACTCATGTCCGCCGTCCGAGTTGGTTCCAGCGTCGTCAAGTTGCCGATCGGATCTGCACCTGTGATTTGGTAGCTGTTGTACTGAATCGTCAATTCCGCGCGTCCCCCAAGTTGGATCGCTGTGATGCTATGGTTCCGGGCGGGAAGCCAGAAATCGCTCACTTTCATGTACACCTGTTCGACTTCGCTGTTCTTGGTCCAGAAGGATGGGTTCTTCGCGGGCTCTGCCTTTAATCGGGCTACGGTAAAGTCTTCTGCATCCACCCAGATTCGGCCGCGGTAAAGAAACTTATCCTTCGTTCTGGGCTCCACGATAAGCACGTACATGGAACCGAAGGGAGTGCTTTCGTATCCGACCAGTGTGAAATCATAATTATAGCTGCTGAGAGCGGTGCGGCTTTGGGCCTCCGCGGCCAGCGCGTCCTTTTCAGCTTGCAAGAGTTTCTTGAATACCTTGTCGATGATGATCCTGGACCCGGTCGCAGACTGGATCGTGAATTCTTTCGTTCCGGGTGATTGGTACTTTACGTCCACGACCATCTCCGCGCTACGAGTGCCTGGAAAACCGCGGTATTCCGCTCGATAGATTCGGGTCCCGTGGTAAGCGTGCAACGCCTGGGCCCGTTCAAGATTCATCCGAACCAAGTTCTCTACGACTTGGTCTATGCTGAGCGGTGCATTCGCAGCCGGGACTGAGATGCCTGGTTGTTGTGCGCTTGCAGACTGTTGTAGCCCTATGCAGAACAGGAGTAGCAGGATCAACAAAACAGTACGGACCGGCAACCAGGTTTTTATTGAGGGGCAAACTCGGACATCGAGAACCAGAGTGGCTCCAGCACTGACGGTAAGTAGCAGCACCATCAGTCTCCCAGGCATTGAAGACCTCAATTCATAGGCGCGCTCGCGGCGATGCCGATCATTTATGGCATGCGCCACCATCATCAGTATGGAAGCTTAGACCCTATGAAAGCTGATCAAATTTGACCATAACTGTTGTCTTCCGCGGCACGACCATCCCTCCTGATCTGGAAGCGCGCGATATTTTGTCACACACTTCTGGTCAATTTGGGATTTTGTCGCAATAGCTTCGCATTTACTTCAGGAATCTCACACCTTTTTTTGTGATTTTCAGAAGTGTTTGCGATTAACCAGAAGTTGTGCGACTGCAACAGTATGCTGAGAATCTTTTACATCAGTCAGCATCGACCTACGGAGCTAACGGCGCGCATTGAGCAAGTTGGAACCGCTTAGCGCGCGATCTTCTGGGAAAACTGCAGTGTCGCCAAATCGCTGCGGGATGAACTATGGTGGCGTAGGCACGCCCGATCGCCAGCTATATTCTCCGCAGTGCGTTGTTACGTTTCGTTGTCATGTTTTAGAGTTATTGCTACTTCTCCTCGAGCGTGTCCTTCCTCCAGATACCGGAGAGCTTCAGGGACCTCACTCAAGCTGAAGCCCCGGTCGATGACCGGTGTAACCTTTCCCTTTGCAATGAGCTCGCCCACGATGGTCAGATCCTCTTTGTTCGATCTCGCCAGGAAGATGACTAGCCTCTGGCTCACGAACCATGACATTACAAGCGATCCGATCAAACGAGCCAGAATACTCATCAACGAGGCTTCGCTTGGTGCTCCGACCATGATTAATATCCCTTGGGATTGAGCACGCGCCTGCATGCTGACAAAGGATGATCCCCTACGGCGTCGAAAAGAAGCTCGTAACGCTGCCCACTCGTGGTGAAATCTTCTTGAGTGTGGTCAACGACCCGATCTGCGCCGATGGCTCGAACCATGTCCACATTCCTGGTACTGCATACGCCGGTCACATCCGTGCCGAACGACTTGGCGATCTGCACGGCGAACGTACCCACGCCTCCCGCTGCACCATTGATGCGAATTTGCATCTTGGGTCCCGTGTCTTCGTGAAAGCTGCATACGGGAAAACCGTACGTGCAGTTTGAGCGGCGGACGGAGGCCAGCGCGCAAGCGCGCCTCCTCCGACCCGACATTTCCAGCCAGGTGTCGGCGACCGGGGGCTGCGTTGGAGTGTCCGCAACGGCATCAACACAAGAATGCGCCATACACGTGACCTAACGGATGAACAGTGGCAGACCCTTGACCCGCTAATCCCGAAGCCTAGGAAACGACGTGATGACCGAGGGCGACCCTTGGAAAAGCCGCCGGTCCGGCCTGAACGGTGTCCTGTGGGTGTTGCGAACTGATGCACCTTGGGCCAACCTCCCCGACCGATACCCCTCGTTCCAGACCTGTCACAGGCGATTTCAGCAATGGGTTCGGTTCGGCGTGATGAGGCAGATCATGGTTGCCCTTGCGCACGAACTCAGTATCCGAGGCGCCATCGATGTCAGTTAAGCATTTATCGACGCGAGTTTTGCGCCCGCTAAAAAAGGGGGCGCTAGGTCGGAAAACGAAACGCGGCAAGGGAACAAAAATCATGGCGGTTGCAGATCGTAATGGGCTGCCAGTTTCTGTTTGCGCAGAGAGTGCCACTCCCCACGAAGTGACGCTTGCTATCTCCACCTTGCTATAGAACTTCCGGCATCTGGTCGTTAGATATGAACGCCACGCCGAAAACTTTCTCGGGATGCTCCAACTTGCCTCGCCTCTGATTCTACTGAGGCAATTATGAGATGGGTTCTAGCCCTCCTGGGCGGGATGTGTGAGCAATATTGAACAGTATGGAAGATTCGTGCCGTGCGATACTTCAACTCCCAGCTAACGATATTTGTGCGCGCGGGGGGAATACGGCTGGATTTGGGATGAGCGAGCCGATGAACTGTTCTGAGGATAAACGCGAACTGCCCGGTGTCGGCGTTGATGTGCCGCCGCGGCGATCGACGATGCTGTGCTCACTACGTGTTGTTCCCGTGAGCAGTGAACATTTCCTGGGGCGGCGCTATGTGATGGAACTGGCGACGGCGAGCCGCGCTCGGGAGCTGCGTGTCTTTCGCTCGCTCGAACTGCTGATGGCTGGTGTGGCGGAACTGGGACTTCGGGCGGATGTTCGAGAGGGCCTGTATCACCAACTGGTCCATGAGGGGTGGTGCCAACTGCGGGACATTGTCCTGTGAACAGGGAGGCGCGCGTGATGATATGCAATCCAGATGAAGCCGGGGTCGGTGGAAATTCGACTGTTGCTGTGCAGGACATCCAGTCGGAGCCTTACGAGAGCTTGCAATATGGCTTTGTTGAGCGAGTTTGCGAGTTTCTGGAACGATATGCGATTGAGTACGGTAGCGGCGCAGATATTCTGCAGTCCTCCCCATCGTCAAGAGCCACCTCGACAAAAGCCTGCGTGCGAATTGCATCGTAGCCATCGGCGTTGAAAGACGCATCTTTTGGCGCACCCGACATATCAGCCCTGATAGCGAGGATAGATCTGCACAAAATTGGCGTGGTCTTTTGTGGTCGGAGGATACAGAAACACATAGTTGAGAATCGTGAATGCGCCAGCATTCACGATTCCGACAGACAAGGCCAGCACCTCGACAAACGTCAGTAGCGATGTGGACGGGCAAAGCTGATAGTCTCATCTATTTCTGGAATCTCACAAAAGTAGAACTTAACTTGCTGCTCTCTTCAGAGGGGTGATCTTCTGATGATGATGTGCTGAGCTTTGAAGAAGCGTATGATCAAAGTAAGCTGCAGAACAGAGCAGCAGTCGTGTCTTCCTCGCCTCCAGTCGTATTCGGCGGTAAAGCATTTACAGTGATGTGTGGGTGACGCCGTACGCGATTGGAGAACACTTCCACGCCCATCCATTGTTCTATTCCTAACCACGAAATGACTTGGGACGTTGCCCCTATAAGCGGGCATCCAACCTACACGTATTTGAAAGCAGGAAACTTTGTGAAATTTGCCACCACTGCGGGTACTCTTCTTATTCTCCTCAGTATCTTGGGATTTTCATGGGGTGGTTTCAATTTCACGCCCGAGCAAAAGAACGCGGGCGGCGTATTGGTAAAGCATACGAGCACTTTCCCAATCCCGCCAATTATTAGTATGGCGTCGTTGATCGCAGGAATTGGTCTCGCGGCGATCGGAATGCGCTACAAAATGGCCTAACGTGTTCTGCCTCCAAAGCCTTGCATTTGCTCTCGAAGTACCCAGTCGCACCGGGTTCTGGTATTTTCAAGGGAGATCAGTCGCATCCTCTTCTGGAATCTCACAGGTGTGCTGCTCCAGCTCCTATAGCTGGCTGTGGTGTGTGTGATTTTTAGAAGTGTTGCGACTGACCAGAAGTCGTGCTGCGACTACAACACTCGGCTAGGAAGTTTTTGCGCGATCGGGGTTTCCTATCCTTAAAAGTTGGTCTCAGTGTTGTGCAAGCTCAACACAAGCCTCCTGACTGTACAGGACCAAAGCGTCCGAATCCGGACACAATCAGCGCAAATGCATTGGCTGCGCCCTTCCCGCGACTGTCCGGTACGCAGAGTTTCCCAGTTTCTCCATTTCAATCGCGTTCTGTCCGACCGCAGCCGGGTTGAGTCTTCCGGAGGGACTTGAGCGAGCTGAATCCTAGCTTTTCACTGCTGCGGCTACTGTCTCCGATCGACCGGACAGAGGATTCTGCGCAGTTCCCTTCTTCACAGCCAGCACTCGCTTTTCAGGTTTGCTTCTTGGCAGGAACCTTCGTGACCCGAACCGGCTTGGCGGCCCTCTGCTTCGCCCAGCGTTTCTTCTGAGCTGCGGCAATCTTCTTTCGTGCCTCGGGCGAGAGCTTCCGCGTGTTTGCGGCAGGAACAGCTGACGGAGCGGACTTCGCAGGGCGCCCGCGGCGCTTTGGTTCAGCGGATGCAGTGATGAGGGAGCGTGCGTGCTGGAGTCGGGGGATCTCAACGTCGAGTGTGTTGAGTATCTCTTGCGTGTTCACGTTGGCAAATATAGCAAACCGGCAGAGCCCACGGAAGTTCTACGCTGTTTCCAGAGGTTGCTGGCCATTTTCGCAGGTCTGGATCGTTGTCATCAGGAACGTCCTGCAAGGAGCTGCCAGCAGGTAGCCATGGATCGTGACCTGCTTTGCTGAGAAGAAGGTAAATGAGCCTTCGCCGCTACAGCGCCGCGGACGGGCTCGCAGGCCTATTGAATATAGGTCGCACGACTTCTGGTCAAATTGGGATTTTGTCGCATTAGGTTCTGGTACCTAGTCGCACCAGGTCCTGGTATCCCCAGGGAGAACCAGTCGCGACTACTTCTGGAATCTCACATCCATAGTAGTGCCCCGCCCACGCTTCTTTTTGTAGTAGTAGTGTGGCGGGATCTAGTTTTTGTTGCTGCAATGTGATTTTCAGAAGTGGATGAGAATGACCAGAAGTTCTGAGAATGCAACAGTGGGCGGCACACCTAAAACGCTGCACAGAAAAGTGAACTGCCGTGAGCAGCGGCGTGGGCCTCGAGTAGGTTCACCGAGATGCATCCGCGCACCTGACTTCCGGATCGCAGACCATCCGAGACTTCAATGGACTAGCGATAGTTGGGACTTGGGGCGTGGCCAATCACTGTAGCCTTCTTGACACCTCGATCTAGACCCCTGTTTAATCTAGGCCTTGAGCAAGTGGCTATGACCCCATCAGAAAAACGCGACCTCTTTCCCGGCGCACTCGAGCTGATGGTTCTCCGCTCGCTCCAACTCGAGCCCCCGCACGGCTACGCGCTCGCCATCCGCATCCAGCAGCGCTCGCGCGATCTGCTCCAGGTCGAAGAAGGTTCCCTGTATCCCGCGCTGCAGCACCTGCTCAAGGCCGGTCTGGTCGCTGCTGCGTGGACGACAACGCAGACCAATCGCCGCGTCCGTACCTACTCGCTCACTACAAAGGGCCGCAAACGCCTTGCGCGCGAGACTGCTGCGTTCGATCAGATGATCGAAGGCATCCAGTTCGTGCTCAATTCCGAATAGAAGGCTCACGATGTCCTGGCTCCGCGATCTCCTCTTCCGCAAACACGCCAATGACGATCTGGCGGAAGAGATGCGCGAGCACATGGCCGAGCGCACCGCGGCGCTCATCGAGCAGGGCCGCGGCCCCGAAGAGGCCGCACGCGAAGCCCGCCGCGCCTTCGGCAACATCATGTTGGCCCACGAGCGCAGCGTCGAAGTCTATCGTCTCGCCCACAACCACAGCATCGGCTAATGCGGCTTCGTCGTCTAGACGGTGAGAAGCGGACGCTTACATTGCGACCACCCCAAATGCGGTAGTTTTGTCCCTGTATTTTTCCGTAGGCGACAGATATCATCTCTATCTCTAAATGCAAGGACCTGCGACGGCGGTGATGAGGAGACTCGCATCACTTAACCAGCTGATCTCTGTATCTCGTAACGAGGTTTTGAGCAGCGGTTTTCGTTCTGGCGATTGAGTGCAATCAGACAAACCATTTACAATTGCTGAAGTGAGGCCATCTCATGGTTCTGGCCAAGCCCATTCGTATCCTGAGCGTAGAGGATCATCCGGTCTTCCGCGAGGGACTGGCTACGATCATCAGCTTTGAGCAGGACATGCTTCTCGTTGCTCGCGCGTCGAACGCTGTGGAGGCTGTAGCTGAATTTCGTCGTCATCGACCCGACGTCACCTTGATGGATATTCGGCTTCCCGGCGCCAACGGCACCGACACGCTTATCGCAATTCGAGGTGAGTTTCCGGAAGCTCGTATCATCATGCTGACAACGTCAGACTGCGATGGGGACATCCAGCGTGCACTGCGAGCCGGAGCCTCGGGTTACATCTTGAAGAGCACACATATGGACGAGGTGCTGAGCGTGATCCGGTCTGTGCACGCTGGCCGGCGGCACGTTTCGCCCGAGGTGGCAGCTCGCCTCGCCGAGCACCTCGATGATGACGATCTTACCGCTCGGGAATTGGGTGTTCTCCGACTGATTCGAGATGGATATCGCAACAAGCAGATTGCCGATCAACTGTCGATTTCAGAGAACACAGTGAACTTCCACATCAAGAACCTGGTGGATAAACTTCATGCGAACGACCGAACTCATGCAGTCACCATCGCGCTCCGGCGCGGCCTTCTGGAAATCTGATCCTGCTCCAGGACTACCGAAAACTGTAGGGTGCTGGCTGTAGATTTCGGTGTTCCGTGGAAAGCCGCGAATTCGGTAAGGTCACGGATGCTGTAGAGCGCACCCCGATGTCAGTGCCGGTGTTGAGCCCGTGGCGATCTTCATCCGCGCTCATGTATTTTCTTCGGGAAGGAGCTCAGGGTTGGCCATGACCCCGCTCGAAACGCGCCGTGCAGGCTCCACTCCAAGAGCAGATAGCGCGAACATTCCCGGGTGGACTTTTCTCTGCATGCTATTGTTTTTCTTCGCAGTGAACCGGGTCTGGGCGGTCGATCCGTCCCGACAAATCTCCCAATACGGACACACCGCCTGGAGGATTCAGGACGGAGTCTTAACCGGCGCTGCGCTTGCGGTTACACAAACCACGGATGGATATCTGTGGATCGGAACGAGAGCCGGCCTCGTGCGCTTCGATGGCGTTCGATTCGTTCCGTGGGCTTCTCCAGATGGAACGCATCTGCCGTCCTCTGAGGTCGTTTCCCTTTTGGGCGCACGCGATGGGAGCTTGTGGATCGGCATGGAAGGTGTTCTGAGCCGCTGGGACGGGCAGCACCTAACCAACTATTTCATCAAGCGCGGACGCGTTTTTTCCATTATTGAAGACCGCAGTGGAAGCATCTGGTTCGTGCGTGGCCGAGGCAGCGATGCGGACGGAGGTCTTTGTCAGATTATCGGCACAGGCATGCGGTGTTACGGGAAGGCAGATGGACTCCCAGGTGCCGGTGTCGCGGAATCTCTGGCCGGGGAT
>Ga0210396_10003934_pt1 | contig 14653 bp, 12 predicted proteins | sample IncBWH17OmetaG_FD_155466 | JGI IMG/M metagenome (GOLD analysis project Ga0210396, IMG submission 155466) | Forest soil microbial communities from Barre Woods Harvard Forest LTER site, Petersham, Massachusetts, United States - Inc-BW-H-17-O ...
GATCGCCGATCTCTATCTCCGTGTCGGTGTCGCCCTCATCGAGCTCGTCCTCGACCTCTACAGAGGCGTCGGCCTCGGCCACGGGAGCGGAGCCGTTGGACTCCTGCTCGGCCTCGGCCACATCGCTGTTGAGCTCACCGGTCGGGGCACGCACACCGGAGAGGTCGATGCCCAGCTCCTCGGCTGCGCGCAGCAGGTCGTCGTCTTCGTCGCGCAGCTCAGCATGCTGCCCCTCCTCGGAGACCACGCCGACGTCGAGCGCCAGCGACTGCATCTCCTTGAGCAGCACCTTGAACGACTCGGGAATGCTCGGCTCGGCGATGTTCTCGCCCTTGACGATCGCCTCGTAGGCCTTCACCCGTCCGACCGTGTCGTCTGACTTGATGGTGAGCATCTCCTGAAGGGTGTAGGCGGCCCCGAATGCCTCCAGGGCCCACACCTCCATCTCGCCGAAGCGCTGACCGCCGAACTGCGCCTTGCCTCCCAGCGGCTGCTGGGTGACGAGCGAGTAGGGGCCCGTGGAGCGTGCGTGGATCTTGTCGTCCACGAGGTGCAGGAGCTTGAGGATGTACATGTAGCCCACGGTGACCTGCTCGGCGAACGGCTCGCCGCTGCGACCGTTGAACAGGGTCATCTTGCCCGAGGCCTGCTCACCGACGCGACGGGACTTGTCGATGTCCATGCGGATACGGCCCTCGTGCGCGTCCTGCCACTTGACCAGGGCGGTGTCCACGTCTTCGACGGTCGCCCCGTCGAACACCGGCGTGGACACGTACACGCGGCGCTTGCCGCCGTTGGCATCGGCTTCCTTGTAAGCCTCGGTGCCGTCGTCATACCAACCCTGCGCGGCAGCCCAACCGAGATGGGTCTCGAGGATCTGCCCGACGTTCATGCGGCTCGGCACGCCGAGCGGATTGAGGATCACGTCGACCGGGGTGCCGTCCTCGAGGAACGGCATGTCCTGCTGGTCGACGATCTTCGAGATGACACCCTTGTTGCCGTGGCGGCCCGCGAGCTTGTCGCCCTCGGAGATCTTGCGCTTCTTGGCCACGAACACGCGCACGAGGTCGTTGACGCCCGGGGGCAGATCGTCGCCCTCGTCGCGGCTGAAGGTCATCACGTCGATCACGACGCCACCCTCGCCGTGGGGCACCTTCAGCGAGGTGTCGCGCACCTCACGGGCCTTCTCCTTGAAGATGGCCCGGATCAGCTTCTCCTCGGCGGTCAGCTCGGTCTCGCCCTTGGGCGTGACCTTGCCGACGAGCAGGTCGCCCGAAGCGACCTCAGCGCCGACGCGCACGATGCCGCGGTCGTCGAGGTTTCGCAGCGACTCCTCCGAGCGGTTGGGGATGTCGCGTGTGATCTCCTCGTCGCCCAGCTTCGTGGTGCGGGCATCGATCTCGTACTCCTCGATGTGGATCGAGGTGAGCTCATCGTCCTGCACGAGGCGCTTGGACAGGATGATGGCGTCCTCGAAGTTGTAGCCCTCCCAGGACATGAAGGCGACCATCAGGTTCTTGCCGAGCGCCATCTCGCCCTTGTCGGTCGAGGAGCCGTCGGCCAGGACATCGCCAGCCTTGACCTTCTGGCCGGCGCCCACCTTCGGCTTGTGATGGATCAGGGTGCCTTGGTTGGAGCGCATGAACTTCTGCAGCTCGTACTCGTCCTTGCCCTCGGAGGTCTCGACCACGATCCGATTCGCATCCACGAAGTCGACCGTGCCGCCATTGAGCGCAAGCAGGACGTCGCCCGTGTCAAGGGCGGCGCGGCGCTCCATCCCCGTGCCCACCAGGGGGGCGTCGGTCTTCAGGAGCGGAACCGCCTGGCGCTGCATGTTCGAGCCCATCAGGGCACGGTTGGCGTCATCGTGCTCGAGGAACGGAATCATCGCCGTCGCCACCGACCAGATCTGTTCCGGCGAGACGTCGACGAGGTCGACGTCCTTGGGAGAGACGGTTACATACTGACCCGCCTGGGTCCGGCAAAGGATCTCCTTGTCGAGCAGCTTGCCCGTCTTGGGATCGATCGGCGTGTTGGCCTGAGCGATCAGCTGCTCCTCCTCCTGGTTTGCGTCCAGGCGCACGACTTCCTCAGTCGCAATGCCGTCCTTGACGACCCGGTATGGAGTGGTGACGAACCCGTACTCAGAGACCTCCGCAAAGGAGGAGAGCGAGCCGATCAGGCCGATGTTCGGACCCTCTGGCGTCTCGATCGGGCACATGCGCCCGTAGTGAGTGGGGTGCACGTCGCGGACCTCGATCGGCGCGCGCTCGCGCGTGAGGCCGCCGGCGCCCAGCGCCGAGAGGCGACGCCTGTGGGTGAGGCCGGCAAGCGAATTCGTCTGGTCCATGAACTGCGAGAGCTGGGAGGACCCGAAGAACTCCTTCAGAGCGGCGACCACCGGACGAATGTTGATGATCGTCTGGGGCGTGATCGTGTCGGCGTCCTCGGTGGTAAGGCGCTCGCGCACGACCCGCTCCATGCGGTAGAGACCGATGCGGAAGGCCTCCTGGATCAGCTCGCCGACGGTACGCAGACGGCGGTTGCCGAAGTGCTCGTACTCGTCGAGGTGCTCGTCGACGGGCTCGCGCGGCATGCTCATCGCCTCGGCGGCGTAGTCCTTGATCTCGAACTCAGGCTCCTCGGGCATTCCGAGGCGCTTGGGTAGCGAGACGAGCTCCTTGACGAGCGCCAGGATGTCGTCGTGGGTGAGTGTGCGGGTGTCGATGTCGATGTCGAGGCCCAGACGCGAGTTGAGCTTGTAGCGGCCGACCCGCGTGAGGTCGTAGCGCTTGGGATCGAAGAACAGCTGGTTGAGCAGCGCCTTGGCGTTCTCCACGCTCGGCGGCTCGCCGGGACGCTGCTTCTTGAACAGCTCGATCAGCGCGCCCTCTTCGGTGCGGGTCTGTTCGGTGTCCGCTTCGATCGTGTTGCGGATGTAGTGCGAGTTCTCGAACAGCCGCAGGATCTCCTCATCGGTGGCGTAGCCCATCGCGCGCAGGAGCACCGTGACGGGCAGCTTGCGCTTGCGATCGATGCGTACGAAGACCTTGCCCTTCTTGTCGATCTCGAGCTCCAGCCAGGAGCCACGAGCGGGCATCAGGTTGGCGATGAAGACCTGCTTCTCACGGTCCTTGGGCTCCATCAGATAGGCGCCCGGCGAGCGCACGAGCTGAGTCACGACCACGCGCTCGGTGCCGTTGATGACAAAGGTTCCACGCTCGGTCATCCAGGGGAAGTCGCCCATGAAGACCGACTGCTCGCGGATCTCGCCCGTCTCACGGTTGATGAAGGCAACGGTAACCGTCAGCGGGCGGGCATAGGTCAGATCCTTCTCGCGGCATTGCTCGAGCGAGGCGACCGGCTCGTCGAAGACGAACTCGCCGAACTGAACAGCGAGGTTGCCGGTGTAGTCCTCGATCGGGGAGATGTCGTCGATCGTCTCCCGCAGACCGCCCTTCTCAGGGTCGGTGAGCCACAGGAACGAGCGGCGCTGGATATCGATGAGGTTGGGTACGTCGACAGACTTGTTCAGACGCGCGAAAGTCCGGCGCGTCCGGAGAGCATCAACAGCAGCCAAGAAATGACTCCTTCGGAGGGCGAGAAACGGGCAGAGGCGGGCGCAAACGCGCGACCATCAAAGATAGCACAGACTATCTGCGCCCTCAAGTGGGGCAGCCAGCGCTCACGGACCCCACCCCTTGACGACCGCGTATGTGGCGCGGCGTCGCATCGCTTTGGGTGGCTACGGCTATCGGCCAGCGGGCGGGATTGTACCGGACATGCAGCCTATTTGCGAGAATCGCCAGGCCCGAGAGAAACCCTAATGCTCCAGCTCCGTATCGTCCCGGGGCAACCCCTGCTAGGTCATCTCGCTATCGAATAGAGCATCGATCTTCCAAGAGCTGCCTTCGCGCTCGACCAGGATCTCACTTTCAGGCACCCGCCTGAAGCCGAGCACTGCCAAACCAAGGTTGCCCTTGGCGTGCACGCTAATCACCACCATTGTTGGGACATCGTCGGCAACAATGTGACTGTGCTGCTGCTTGAAAAGCACTGATATCGCTGCCGGGCAGGTCTTACCGCCACCGCCAACGCCTTCCGCCAACCCGGTGGCAAGACTGGAATAGAGGAGCTGACAAGCTGCCTGCCCATCCTCCGCAGCAGCGGCCGCATAGTACTTCCTGATAACAGCCGTCACTGCCCGGGTGTCCGCTTCGCTCGCCTCGCCACCGTAGGCGGCCAAGACAGGGACGTCGTCGCTTAGGCGACTATCAGGATGGCTGCTGTCATCGGTGTCCTTGTCCCCATCGCCTTTAAGAAAGCCGCCGGACGGAGCTGTCGTCAAGGTCTGCGATAGGGCAGCCGCACCTGACTTCGTGCGAGAGGTAGCAGACGAGGACGTGCTATCGCTCGATCCCCCGCACGCCGTCAGTCCGATAGCCAGTACGAACGCAGTAGCCAACGCCGCTGTCATATGGAGTGATCCCCTCCCGATTTCCAAGCTCAAAGAAGCCGACGGTAGCAAGGATCCAATTATCGGGACTTGTGTGAATCTGAAAACGACCCGTTAGGTCGTACTTCCTTTGAAGAGCGCGCAAGCAGCCGGGCGGATGCCCGGCTGCCATGGAGCTTGAGTCAGTTTGCCCGCAGCGACTTGGTCCCTACTTCAACTCCACGCTGCCGCCTGCCTCCTCGAGTTCGGCCTTGAGCTTGTCGGCCTCCTCGCGCTCGATGCCCTCCTTCACCGGCTTGGGGGCCTCGTCCACGAGCGCCTTCGCCTCCTTCAGACCGAGGCCTGTGGCGGAGCGCACGACCTTGATCACCTGGATCTTCTTGTCGCCCGCCGCGGTGAGGATCACGTCGACCGTGGTGGGGCCCTCGTCCTCGGCGCCCGCGTCGCCTCCACCGCCGCCGGCAACTGCCGCGGCGGGGGCTGCCACCGCTGCCGCCGACACTCCGAACTCCTCCTCGAGCGCCTTGATCCGCTCGGCGAGCTCGAGCACTGAGATGCCCTTCAGCTCCTCGATCCACTCCTGTGTGCTTGCTGCCATCGGTCAGTCCTCCTTGGTCGCTTCGGCGCTTTCGGTCTGCTCTTGCGCCGAAGCGTCCGCCTGGTTGTCGTCTTCTGCCGGCTCAACCGCCGGCTCAGCTTGGTCTGCAGCGGAGGCCTCCTCGGTGGGGGCCTCCTCCTGGGTCTCGGGCGCCCCGGCAGATGCCTGCTCTGCCTCAGCCGGCTCGGCGACCTCAACAGATGCCTCCGCCTCAGCCGACTCGGCTGCCGGCTCCTCGGCCTCAGCCGGCTCGGCTGCCGATTCCTCGGCCTGCGCGGACTCTGCCGCCGGCGCTGCCGACTCCTCGGCCTGAGCGGGCTCCTCGGCGGGCGCCGCCGGCTCCTCCACGGCCGGGGCCGCCGCGGCCGAGGGCTCGCCTGCGGGGATCTCGCCAGACTCCTTCTTCTCCCGCACCTGGCCGAGCGCCACGGCGAGGCCGCTCACCAGCGCGCTGAGCGTGCGCACGAGGCCGGACACCGGCGAGGCGACGATCCCGACGAGCTGGCCGTAGAGCACTTCCCTGGAGGGCAGGCGCGAGATCGCGCGAATCTGATCGGCGTCGAGCACATCGCCGTCCATCAGACCGCCCTTGAATGGGAGCAGCTGCGTGGCACGCGCCTGGTCGGCGATCGCCTTGGCCGCCATGGCCGCGTCGCCGCGTACGAAGGTAAGGGCGGTGGGACCTGACAGAAGCGTCTTCAGGGACTCGGCCCCCACCTGGTCGGCCGCGCGTTCGGTCAGCGAGTTCTTGACCACCCGGAAGGTGGCGTCGGCGTCGCGCAGCTTGGAACGCAACTCGGCTACCTGGGACACCGAAATGCCCCGGTAGTCCACGGCGAAGACGGCCTCGGAGCTGTCGATCTCCGTTGCAAGCGCCTCTATCGTCGCTGCCTTCTGCTCTCGGTTCATCTCATCCCTTGCTCTCTTGAAGAAACTCATGCGCCCGCATGCAGGGGGGCGCCGAGAGCGGGGGTTGAACCGCTTTCGCTCGCTCCACCTGCCCCGGTCTTCTCCGCCGTGGCGGCGCCGGGGGTCTCGGGCGGTGAGCCGTTATTAAATCAGGCTGCTGCCGCCTCTTCCACGATGTCGCGAGTGCGGGTCGGGTCGACCTTCACGCCGGGCCCCATCGTGGAGGTCATTGTGATCGAGCGCAGGTAGCGACCCTTCGTGGCCGACGGCTTGGCGCGAATCAACTCTTCGACCACCGCTGCATAGTTCTCGAGCAGAAGCCGCTCGTCGAAGCTCGCCTTGCCGATCACCATGTGCACGATCGCGGTGCGATCCGTGCGGTACTCGACCTTGCCCGACTTGGAGTCCTCGACCGCTTTCGCCACGTCCATCGTGACCGTGCCGACCTTCGGGTTCGGCATCTTGCCGGATGGTCCGAGGATGCGCCCGAGCCGACCGACCACCGACATCAGATCGGGAGTCGCGATCGCGACGTCGAAGTCATCGAAACCGTCCTCCTCGATGCGCTTGGCAAGATCCTCCGCGCCAACCACGTCGGCGCCCGCCTGCTCGGCTTCGCGAGCCTTCTCGCCCTGGGCGAACACGATGATCTTCACGTTCTTGCCGAGCCCGTTCGGAAGCGCGATCGTACCGCGCAGCTGCTCGTCGGCGTGACGCACGTTCAGGCCGGTGCGCACGTGAATCTCGACCGACTCGTCGAATTTCGCGCGGGCGAGGCTCTTCACCAGGGCAACCGCCTCGGCGGGCTCGTGCTCGCGGTCGCGGTCGACCTTCTCCAGAGCCTCCTGATATGCGCGTCCGTGGGAGCTCATGAAGCGACCTCCACGCCCATCGAGCGGGCGGTGCCGGCGATGATCTTGACCGCCTGGTCGACATCGTGGGCGTTCAGGTCGGCGAGCTTGCGCTCGGCGATCTCCCGCAGCTGGGCGTCGGTGATCTTGCCGACCTTGTTGCGGTTGGGCTCACCGGAGCCCTTCTCCAGTTTGAGCGCCTGACGGATCAGCACGGCCGCCGGCGGGGTCTTCGTGACGAACGTGAACGAGCGGTCCTCGTACACGGTGATGACCACCGGGATGATCGTGCCCGTATCGCTGAGCGTCTGCGCGTTGAAGGCCTTGCAGAACTCCATGATGTTGATGCCGTGCTGACCCAGGGCAGGGCCGACCGGCGGAGCCGGGCTTGCCTGCCCGCCGCGCGCTTGCAGCTTGATCGTTGTCAAAACCTTCTTGGCCATGTCTATCCCGCGCCTTAGAGCTTCTTCACTTGGTCGAAGCCCACCTCTACCGGTGTCTCGCGACCAAAGATTGATACCAGGACCTTGAGCTTGGCAGCGTCGTCGTTGATCTCGGAGATCTCTCCAGAGAAATCCGACAGCGGCCCGGAGACCACCTTGACCGTCTCTCCGATCGCGAACTGGGCACGAGTGCGAGGGGCGGTCGCCACCTCCTTGTGAAGCAGCCGGTCGACCTCGATCTGGGTGAGCGGCACCGGCTCCTGGGAGGATCCCACGAAGCCTGTAACCCCGGGCGTGCCCTTGACCACGCCCCAGGAGTCCTCGTTGAGCTCCATGTTGACGAGCACATAGCCCGGCATCGTGCGCTTCTCGACGGTGATCTTCTGGTTGTCCTTCATCTCCGAGACGGACTCGGTGGGAACGACGACGTTGCGCACGGCGCGCTGTTGATTCAGCGATACGACGCGGTGCTCGAGATTGTGCTTGACCTTGTTCTCGTGACCGGAGTAGGTGTTGACGACATACCAACGAAACATTCAGCTTCCTGACAGCTTCAATGGGTGGACAAGACAGAGCAAGACTGGGTGAGCTACAAAGGCGGGGCGTGGAACGGGGACCGTATCGCGCTTAGCGCCCTGGCGTCCTATGACCGCGCAGGTCAAGGACGCAGAGAGCGCCGTGTGCTCCGCACAAAGGCGAGCGAAGACGCCGACAAGCGCAGATCATCAGACGTCAGAGAATGAAGTTTACGATCTTTTGGGCCACCCAGTCGGCGGCGCCGAGATAGAGGCCCGCGACGGCGACGAAGCCGAGCACAACCGTGGTGGCCTGTGTGACGTGACGGCGGTCAGGCCACTGCACCCGCTGAAGCTCGGCCCAGCTGGCACGCAGGAAGGCGATGGCGCGGTTGTGGACCGGCCGATCGGCCTGGCGGGCCGGCAGCTGAGAATCGGGAGCCGCGTCTTCGCCGAACGCCCGCTCGACCGAAGGGTCGCCTCCCCGGCGACCGCCGCCACCAGTCCTCGCCGGGACCAGCTCGGTCGGCTCAATCTCGCGGGCACCCTCGCCATTCTGCTCGACCGGAACTCCGCCGGCGCCGCGGATGAGCGCGGCATCGAACTCGTCGACGTCTCCGGTGTGGGACAGAGCCCCTGGGAGATCGGCCCGCACGGGCCCGTTCTGCGAAGGGACGGATGCACCCTCGCGTACGGGCCTCCGACGGCGTTGCCTTGCGCGCTTGTTGCGGTCACGGGCCACAGCAGCGCTCCCGCGCTAGCGAGTCTCCCGGTGGCTGGTGTGCCGACGGCACCAGCGACAGTACTTGCGCAGCGTCACCCGATCGGGAGTGTTGCGCTTGCTCTTGTTTGTTTGGTAGTTGCGATGCTTGCACTCCTCGCAGGCGAGGGTGATAGCTATTCGAACATCTCCGCGAGCCATAAGTTAGAGATCCCTGCGTGGTTGTCGACGGCGACGCCGGGCGAAAGAAAACCCCGCCCAGGCGCGAGGTGCTGCGAAGTCTAGCGCGGCTTGAGCCTCAACGCAGCCGACTACCGACAGGAGCCCCGTCAGGCGACCGAGTGCTCGATGTAGCCAAGCCGCTCGATCTCGATCCGCACCACGTCTCCCGAGGCGAGATAGGTCGCCGGATCGAGGCCCATGCCCACCCCGCTCGGGGTTCCCGTGAGGATCAGATCACCAGGCTTCAGCACGCATGTCTGGGAAATGAAGGCCACCAGCTCGGGGATCTTGAAGATCAGGTTCGATGTGCTGGAGTCCTGGCGCAGCTCCCCGTTGACCCAGGTGCGCAGCCACAGCCCGTGCGGGTCGGAGACATCCTCCACCGTGGTGATCCACGGGCCATACGGACAGAAATCGTCGGCGCCCTTCGCGCGGGTCCACTGCGCCTCGCGCTTTTGCAGATCGCGAGCGGTCAGATCATCCGCCACCGCGTATCCGGCCACCCGACCGCCCGCTCCCATCACGAGGGCGAGCTCGCCCTCGTAGTCCAGGCGCTTGACCACCTCGGGACAGCGCACGGATGCGCCCGGCGCCGCCGCCGAGGCGGGAAGCTTCGTGAACACCAGCGGCGCCTCGGGCGGAGTGACGCCCATCTCGGCGACGTGGTCCGCATAGTTCAGCCCGATCCCAAAGATCGCCCGAGGTCGGGGCACGGGCGCAAGCAGGGTCACCTCCGCGAGCGCGAACGACGGGCCATCGGAGACCGACCCTCCAGGATCGCCCAGGCGATCAAGCACCGTCGTGCGCTCCTCGGCGAACGCCACCACCCGGTCTCCCCGCACCTCCCCCGCCCGGGGAGTGGCGCCGTCGGGTGGTAGGAACGTGGCGAGGCGCATCTTCGCGCAAAGCCTATAGCCGCCGAGGTCTCGTGCGCACCGCGAGAGACAGGGAACCTTCCGAGCAGGCGCCAGCGCTACTCGTAGAGCGTGAGCGTCGCGAGGATCACATACAGCGCCACCAGCGCCCACCCCTCGAACGCAGCCGCCTCGCCGTCCGCGGTGACCTGCCACATGGCAAGCGCCATCACCAGGAACGCGCCGATGTATACCGGCGCGAGCGCGAACGTCAGAGTGGTGGCCAGCAGGAAGGAGATCAGCACCAGCAGCGGATACAGGAACGCCGCGATCTGGGCGACCGAGTTCTTCACCACCGAGATCGCCAGGTCCGAGCGCCCCTTCCAGGCCAGCACGAGCCCGGCCGTGTTCTCCACCGCGTTGCCCGCGATCGCCACGATCATAAGGCCGGCGAACGCCTGAGAGATGTGCAGCTGCACGATTGCCGGCGAGAGGGCGTCCACGAACCAGTCCGACACGAACGCCGAGGCGATCCCGGCGGTAAACAGCAGCACCAGCGTGAGCCTCAGCGAGAGCCTGGGACCGTCTTCCGCCATCCCGGCGCCCGCCGCCCGGACCGCGCCCCCGTATGAGGCCGAGTCAGGGCTCTCGCCCTGGGACCCGCCGAGCACGCCGCCCTCAGCTCCCTGCACGCCCCGGGCGCCCTCCGCGCCCTCCGCGCCCGGGAGCGTGTCAGCACGCAGATAGGGGATCACCCAGGCGAGATACACCACCAGCAGGCTCACCGCGCCCACTGCCGAGATCGTCTTGACGTGATGGCTGGCGGGATCGTGGGAGCTGAGCGAGAGCCCGAGCAGCACGATCACGAACACCGCCACCAGCAGCAGCGTGGCGGTGTCTCGCGGGAGGCGATGGGAGAAGCGCATGATCCCGTCCGGCGCCCGCCGGGCGCCCACCACGATCACGAGCCCAAGCACCAGCATCGCGTTGGCGAACACCGACCCGATGATCGCCGTCTGGGCAACCACCAGCTCGCCCTTCTGCAGCGCGAACACGACCACGAACAGCTCCGGCAGGTTGCCAAGCGTCGACTGGAGCATCCCCGTGATCGCCGGCCCGAAGCGTTCGCCAAGCTGCTCGGTGGCAAACGACACCACCCACGCCAGCCCGGCAAGCGCGAGCGTCGCGATCGCAAAGCGCGGGACCGCCGCCCAGGTCTGATGGTTGGCCACCCCGGCAAGCGCTGCAAGGAGCGCGATCAGGGACAGCATGATGCGCTCGAGCGCCGTCAAACGAGCCATGTTGACCCGCCGAGAATAGTGGCTGCCGCGGCACTCTCAGAGTCGCGAGAACGCCCCGGCCGGCTCCGCCGGCCCATCCCCCAAAAGACAGCCGCCCGAACAGGGCGAAGCCAGGTGACTCAGTGGCTGTCGAGCACGCGGTCGATCAGACCGTACTCGAGCGCCTGCTCGGCGCTGAAGAAGCGGTCGCGCTCCATGTCCTCGCGCACCTGCTCCTTTGAGAGTCCTGTGTTTTCCGCGTAGATCTCATCGAGGCGGGCCCTGATCGAAAGGATCTCCCGGGCATGGATCTCGATGTCGGTGGACTGCCCTTCAAAGCCGGCCGAGGGCTGGTGGATCAGGATGCGCGAGTTCGGCAGCGCCGCCCGCTTGCCCTTCGTGCCGCCCGCCAGCAGCAGCGAGCCCATCGACATGGCCACCCCCACGCACATCGTGTGGATGTCCGGCTTGACGAACCGCATCGTGTCGTAGATCGCAAGTCCCGAGTAGACGCTCCCGCCGGGGGAGTTGATGTAGATCGAGATGTCCTTTTCGGGATCCTGGGACTCGAGGTGCAAGAGCTGCGCCACCACGAGGTTGGCCACCTGATCTTCGATCGGGGTGCCCAGGAAGATGATCCGCTCGTTGAGCAGCCTGGAGAAGATGTCGAACTCGCGCTCGCCCCTGGCGGTGCGCTCTATGACCATCGGAATCAGCGGCATCGGGCACACCCTATCGATCGGAGCCCCGCGTCCCCGGGTGAGACGCTGCGGCCGTCCCTGTCAGCCCCAGACGCCGCCGCTCCTCGCGGTGGACATAATGGTCCTCGAGATGGTCCCCCTGAACCTCCCCAACGTGCTGACGGTGCTGCGCATCATGCTGGTGCCGGTCCTGGTGGTGGCGCTGCTCGGCAACACCCCTTCTGGGGACGTGCTGGCAGCCGTCGTGTTCGCGCTCGCCTCACTGACCGACTTCATCGACGGCTACCTCGCCCGCGCACGGGACTCGATCACGACTTTCGGCAAGCTCATGGACCCGCTCGCCGACAAGCTGCTGATCGTCGGCGCGCTGCTCTCGCTGGTGTCGCTGCACCGCCTGGAAGGCTGGGTCGCGATGGTGATCATCGCCCGCGAGCTGGCGGTGACGATGCTGCGGATGAACGCCACCCAGTCGGGGATCGTGATCGAAGCGTCGATGTTCGGCAAGGTCAAGACCTGCATTCAGATCGCCGCGATACTCGCGGTGATCGCCGTGCACGAATCGACCCTTTGGGTGTCCCTGCTCGTCTACCTGATGGTCGCGGTCACCGTGCTGTCGGGCCTTGACTACTTCCGCCGAGCCACTCGTCCAGCGTCGTCTGATGCGACGCCGGCTGCCCCGCCGCCATCTCGTGGCGCAACTCGCACATGAGCCCATGGCGCTCGGCCACCACGTTGTGCTGGTGGATCGTCTCCAGATTCTCCTGACGGGCTGAGATGAAGCTGCCGTCGTCGAGCTCGTTGAACCTGCCCACCACACCGGCGACCATCTCACGCACGCAGTCCTCCACGAAGCGCGGCCGGCGGTGGGCCTTCTCCACCACCTCCACCTCATCGGCGCGCTTCATCAGCTCGTAGATCTCCGAGGACATCGAGCCCTCCACGATCTCGAGCAGCGCCGAGGCGTCGATCTCCGCGTCGCACTCCTCCAGGCACCCCACGTGCAGCGTGCCGAGGCCACGCTGGTTGTGGGTCGCGACGGGAACGTGCTCGAAGACCCGCTCGATCTGCTCCTCGCTGAAGTCATCGGCCTGCAGGCGCCTACGCGCGCGCGCAGCCACCAGCTCCTGGGCGCAGGGGCACGCGGTGATGCCCGTCGCCGAGACCCCCACCATCCGGCGCGTGCCTCCCGGCAGCGCCACAGCGCGACCGTAGAGCGTGTAGATCTCCTGCGTGACCACGCCCGACACCGGGGCCGGCTTGTGCTCGGGATAGCGCGCAGCGATCGTGACCTCCGCCCGCTCTGCCCCCTGGCGCTCCCGCACCAGCTCCGCGATGTGCTTTGCAAGCGTCTCCGCCCGGAACGGGGACTCTTTGAGGACCACCTCGCCGATCGCCTCGTTGACGACCTCCTCGAAGCGAGACATGTGGGCGCCCTTCTGGTCTGAGCTGAGGTCCACAAAGCACTCCAGGCGCGCGAAGAACAGCTCCTCGCGCACACGGATGACCTTCTCCACACCGGTGACCCCCACCCGCGAGAGCCCCACCGGCACCGACGGCCGCCGGGCCTGCACATCGTCGCCGACGGCCCGCTTTGCAAGCGATGGAGTGGAGTGCGTAGTGGTGGGCACCTCGCGGCAAGACTAGCGCCCCGGTCGCCGATCCCTGGAGCCGGCGCGAACAGCCCCAACATCTGGTATCACTCGCACTGGCTCATGCTCGCCGAGGGTGTGGATCGGGATCGGGGCCACAACAGCGCAGGAGGCGCAAAGACTGCCAATGCCAAACGGAATCGCATAGGAGGCTAGTAGTCAGGTAAGGGGAGGTCGGAGCAAGGCTTCGCTCCGACGGGGTGTCGCATGGATCCTGGGGGGTCCTGAGGTGAGTAACAACACTGAGGGGTTGCTGTTGGCCACGGAGACCTCCGTGGTCGAGCTGGAGGAGGTTCAGGCGGGGATCGCCGAGGGCAGGGAAAACGGGTTTCTCACCGCGACTGCTCTCACTTCGATCGTGGAGGAGGCCGACCTGAGCAGCGAGCAGGCGCAGGATCTGCTCAGCTATCTGGAGGAGCACGGCATCGAGATCGTCGCCTCGGAGGGCGCGAAGGTCGAGACGAGCACACTCGCCGAGACCTTTGAGTCCGAGGAGGAAGATCCAGAGCCCGTCGAGCGGGAGGACGATCCGCTCGAAGCGGAAGAGAGCGAAGAAGACAGCGAGGTCGACCATCTCGCTCTGCGTGCCCGCTTGGAGGAGATGCGCAAGACAGAGGTCGACCTGAGCGTCGAGCCGAGCGTGGACTCGCTGCGCCTCTATCTGCGGTCGATCGGCCGTGTGCCGCTGCTCACCGCCGAGGAGGAGGTGTGCCTGGCCAAGCGCATCGAACGCGGTGACGTGGCCGCCAAGCAGCACATGATCGAGGCGAACCTGCGCCTGGTCGTTTCGATCGCCAAGGGCTATCTGGGGCGTGGGATGAACTTCCTCGACCTGATCCAGGAGGGCTCCCTGGGCCTGATCCGGGCGGTGGAGAAGTTCGACTATCGCCGCGGCTACAAGTTCTCCACCTATGCCACCTGGTGGATCCGCCAGGCTGTCACCCGCGCGATCGCGGACAAGGGCCGCACGATCCGGATTCCCGTGCACATGGTGGAGCGCCTGAACAAGGTGGTCTATGCCGAGCGCGCGCTGATCCAGCAGCTGGGCAGAGACCCCTCACCGGCCGAGATAGCCGCCGAGCTCGAGTGCTCGGCGCGTGAGGTGCGCGAGGTGCTGCGCATGGCCCAGCAGCCGGTGTCGCTCGAGAAGCCCGTCGGCGACGAGGAGGACTCGGCGCTGGCCGATTTCATCGAGGACGCCACCGCGGAGTCGCCGTTCGAGGTCGCCTCCCACGCCCTGCGCAGGCAGAGCGTCAAGCGAGTGCTCGCCTCCCTGCCGCGACGCGAGCGCGAGGTGCTTGAAATGCGCTACGGCATCAACGGGGACCGCGTGCGCACGCTCGACGAGGTCGGCAGGGCGTTCAACATAACTCGCGAGCGCGTCCGCCAGATCGAGAGCCGCACCCTCAAGAAGCTCCAGGCTTTACCTGAGGCCCAGGAGCTTCGCGAGGCCA
>Ga0210396_10003939_pt1 | contig 14636 bp, 9 predicted proteins | sample IncBWH17OmetaG_FD_155466 | JGI IMG/M metagenome (GOLD analysis project Ga0210396, IMG submission 155466) | Forest soil microbial communities from Barre Woods Harvard Forest LTER site, Petersham, Massachusetts, United States - Inc-BW-H-17-O ...
GACGTCCTTGGGAGTTAGTCCCAGTTGGCTGGCTTGCTCTCGATCGATGTGCAATTCCAAACCGGGATAGTCCAAGTCCTGGGGAATCAATAAGCCGCCGACGTGCGGGGATTTCTTGAGCCGGAAAGCGACGTCTTGCGCGATGCCGTAGGCTTCCGCCATGTTGTTGTCGCTGATTTGAATATCGAAGGGAGCGGGCAAGCCCTGATTGACGACCGAGTCGACCAGGCCTCCCGACTGGAAATAGGTACTTAACTGGGGCAAGTCGGTACTGAGGCGTTGTCGCAGGTGTTCCATGTATTCGTAGCTTCCGATGCTGTGGCCCTCTTTCAGGCTGACTTGCACAAACGCCGTGTCCATGGCCGCGTTGCTGGTGTAAATGGCCGAAAGATCGGGGGTGATACCAATGTTCGAAACGATCATGTCGAGATCATGGGGCGACACCACTCGATGTATTTCGTCCTCGACTTTAGCGATGTAGTTGTCGCTGACCTCAAGGCGCGTTCCGGGAGGAGCTTTGACGTTGATAACGAATTGGCCTGGATCCGTACGCGGGAAATAGGACGTGCCAACAAACGGAAACACTCCCAGCAAGAGCACCGCTATCCCTGCCGCGATAAACGCTACCGTGCGCTTTGGTCGTTGCAGGAGTTTTACGACCGCTTTGTCGTAGTAGAGCAAGAGCTTCAGGAACATGGCGTTGAACCATTGGATGAGGCGCGCGAACCAGGTGCGTTTAGCGCTCTCCCCGTGGGTCTCGTTGTGCTCGATGCGGATGAAATTCGCGCAGTACAAAGGCACTACGGTCATCGCGAAGATGTAGGAGGCAAAAATGGAGAGGACCACGCCGAGCGCCAGGTCGGTGAAGAGATAGCGGCTTACGCCGTAAAAGAAGGTCACTGGAAAAAAGACGATAGAGGTCGTGGAGGTAGCTGCTAACACCGCCAGGGCCACTTCCATGCCGCCTTTCTCGGCCGCTTCGCGTGGCGGCATCCCGCCTTCCATGAAACGGAAGATATTCTCCAGGACGACCACGGAGTCATCGATCAGGCGGGAAAAGGCCAGCGCCAATCCGCCCAGCAGCATGGTGTTAATCGACCCACCGAGGCCAGACATGATCAGAAAACAAGTCAACGCCGACAGGGGAATGGACAGCAACACCGCAAAGGTCGCTCGCGGGCTGCCCAGAAAAAGGAGAATCATGATCGCGGTGAGCAGGAGGCCGATGCCACCTTCTTTCAGGAGGTTCTTGATGGCGATCTTTACGAAGATGGATTGATCGAAGACCACCTCGGTCTTGAGCACGGACGGAACGTCCACAAGATGTTTTGTGGCCGCTTTGATTCCGTTAACGATGGCGATGGTGTTGCTGTTTCCCCCTTGCTTCAGGACGGGAATGTACACGGAGTGCTGGCCGTCAATGCGCACGATGTTGGTCTGGATGGCACCGGCATCTTCGGCATGACCAACGTCGGCGACCATAACGGAACCGAGGCCCACGGTCTTGAGGGGAATACGGTTAATCTCCTGTGCATCGGGCACCTGGCTGTTGGCGTAAATGTTGTAGTCGCGATTGCCGATGCGCACGTCTCCGGCGGGAAGAATGAGGTTCGAATCGTTGACGGCTTGAACGACGTCCATGAGGCTCAACTGGTGGGCTTCGAGTTTTACGGGATCGACGAAGACTTGAATCTGGCGGTAGGTCCCGCCGAAGGGCTGGGGCACGGAAGCGCCCTGGACATTGGCAATCTGGTTCCGAACCTGGAACTGCGCCAGATCCTTGATCTGCGTTTCGTTTAGCCCTGCCCCTTTCAGGGTAACCAGGCACACCGGCAAGCTAGATGCATCGAAGCTCAAAACGACGGGCGGCAGGGTTCCAGGCGGCAGTCGACGCAGGTCGGCCATAGCGAGATTGGCGATGTTACTCAGCGCGGCATTGGGGTCGGTGCCGGGTTTGAAATAAATTTTGATCAGGCTCACGCCGGTAAGGGAGCGCGATTCGATGTGATCGATATTGCTGCCAAGTGTGAAAAAACGCTCGAAAGTATTGGTGATGTCACCTTCAATCTGTTGCGGCGGCATGCCGGAATAAAAGGTGGCTACGACGACCACGGGAATATCGATTTGAGGGAAGAGATCGACGGGCATGCGCACGACGGTCGTGACGCCGACCACCGCGACTACCAAACAAAGCATGATGATGAAGTAGGGGTACGCGAGAGCAAACTTGGGCATCAGCGGTCTCCCGCAGGGTTCGAGGAGCGCGGTTCGGATTCTTTGGGCTGTATTTTTTGGCCGGACCGAAACTCACTGGGATTTCCAACGACGACCATTTCCCCTTCGTGGAGACCGGAAAGCACTTCCGTGTACAGGCCGTCTTCCTGCCCCAATTGAACATGGCGCTCTTCCACCATATTCTGCGGATTAACCGCCAGCACGATAGACTGATCGCCGTTCCGCAGAACCGCCTCGAGGGGAACGGTTAACACATTCTTTTTCTCATCGTGCGAAAGATAGGCCTGGGCGTACATTCCCGGCATCAGCGTGTTTGCGTGGTTTTCGAAATCGATTTCGGTTTCCATCGTGCGGGTCTGCTGATTTAAGGAGTCCGCGAAGCGGGAAACTTTCCCGTCGAAATCCTTGTTCAAGGCTTGCACGTGGACTCTCAAGGTCTCGCCGTCGCGAATGGTTGCGGCGATCGACTCTGGAATCGGCAGGACCAGGCGCAAAACCGACGTCTGCGCAAGTCTCACCACTGGCATCGACTGAGTGCTGTTGGAAGTCCCAGAGGCGATCAGCGCTCCCGTATCCGCGTAGCGAACAGTGACTACGCCCGCAAAGGGCGCGGTGATGCGCGTGTAATCCGAAAGCGCAGCGTATTGTTTCTGATTAGCTTGCGCCACTTCGAGTTGCTGTTTGGCGCTGGAGAGTTCCGCCTCCGCGCTCGCCACCTGCGCGGCGCCTTCCAGATCTTTTGCCTGGGAATCATCCACTTCCTGCTGTGCCACCAGGCCCGCCCGGGAATCCGCGGCCTGTTTGAGCCGCGCGTAAGCCGAGTGCGCTGCGCTCTGCGAGGATTGCGCGCGTTGCAGGTCGCCAACGGCGCGGCGAACCTGCTCCTGTGCCGCGCGCGCTGCCGCTTCCGCGCCAGAGAGTTGCGCCTCCAACTCGGGCACCTCGAGCACCGCCAATGTCTGGCCATCCTTCACGCGATCGCCGACGTCAACGTAGATCTTGCGGATGTAGCCCGAGACTTTGGCGTGTACGTCGACGTCTTGAAACGGTTTGAAGGCCCCGGCAATGTTCAGGGTGCTGCCCATGTTGCGACGTTCGACGCGCGCGATGGATGCGGGAGTGCCGGCGGAGGGGGACTTTTCGTTGTTCGAGGCGTCCAGATCGGTCCCGCCCCGGGCAGACCATCGCCAGACGAGCAAGAGCGCGCCGAGAAGGACGACAGCAGCAGCAATCCATTTCGTTTTATTCATTTGAGCGTCTTGACATTTCGCTATCCTTGGCGGAATGACGAGGGGGCGGCAACTGCCTGGCATTCCACATCCACAGATATCCAAGGGGGCCCGAGAATTAGAGAATTAGACTCCCCGGATTGTTACCGGGATTCACCAGTCAAAATTCAAAATATAGCAACAGGGACGGCTTACCGGGCAGGGGGAGGACGAAACCAGAGGCTGGTAGCAAAGGCTTGTGTAACGGCGGGGACGGTGTCGGCTACGGGCCTCGGGCGAATGTCGTTCTGATCCTGGAGAGGAATTTTGACCGCGGTCACCAGAACGGCGAGCGGTACAACGTGGAGTTTCGTGTGTTGGACCGTGCCGCAACCCAATTCGCTCGAAGCGATGGTCGAACGATAGCTGACCGGGTGGTGAACAACCGCGGACAGGCCCGAAGACATGCAAATCGTGCAGAACGGGTTGTAGAGGAAAAACACGACCAGCAGCAGGCACAGGGCGCCACGCCAAGGCAGGGTGCCCCTGCCAGTCTGAAGTCTCGCGATTGCGGGCACCAACGCCATAGTTTAACGATAATGAAGACGGTCTCCTCCGTCAAGGGACGCCTTCCCGCGCTGGTACCAAATGCTTAAGCAATTCGCGCGATTCCCTCCGCTCGCGTTATTCCAAGAGGCTCCCGGAGCCGTCATTCGCATAAATCCATCCATATCCTATTCGGATTAAGCCGGTTTGACATAACGATAGGAACCGTATTGAATTAACGCGTCTGATTAGTCACGGCATGTCAGGCCGGGGTGGCCCGCACGCCTGAGGAATCTTTCCGGGAGATCCCAAATGAATACGAATCGCCTACCAGTTCCTTCGTCGAAGTCTCCTCAGTCAAATCCTCATGGCCTGAACGAAATCAGCGGCCTGCTATGCCGGTTGGCTCTTGCGGCGCTCTTTGCACTTGCGTGTTTGGCGCCTGCCCGGGGCCAAGTCTCCGCCAGTATCACGGGTATGGTCACCGACGCTTCAGGAGCGCCGGTTCCCGCGGCCTCCGTGAAGACCAAGAGTCTGGAGACGGGAGCGACCCGCGACGGCGTAACCGACGGCGTTGGCCGCTATCTCGTTCTGTCGCTCCCGGTGGGTGAATACGAAGTCACCGTTTCCAAGGCAGGCTTTCAAGATACTGTCCGCACCGGCATCCAGCTAGTCGTAAATCAGGAAGCGAGTGTCGATCTCCGCTTGCAGGTGAGCGCCGTGAAAGCGGAGGTCACGGTCCGAGGCGACGCACCGATCGTAAATACCTCGACGGTCGATATTAGTGGCCTGGTTGGGGAGCACGCCATAAAGGAACTTCCGCTCAACGGGCGCAGCTTCGATCTGTTGCTTACGCTTAATCCTGGCATCGTGAATTTCACGTCGCAAAAAACGGGCGGCACAGGCATCTCCAATTCCACAAGCGCCAACAACTTCGCGGTCTCCGGAAATCGTCCTCAGCAAAATCTGTTCCTGCTTAATGGAGTGGAATATACGGGGGCCGCGGAGAACAACATGCAGCCTGGGGGAGCGAGCGGGATGCTCCTTGGCGTTGACGCTGTGCGCGAATTTAATGTGCACCGCGATTCCTATAGCGCCGAATTCGGCAAGCACCCGGGCGCGCAGGTGGTGATCGTCACCCAGTCCGGCAGTAACCAATGGCACGGCAGCGCGTATGAATTCCTGCGCAACAACGCGCTCGATGCTGCTAATTTCTTCGATCAGGGCTCGGCCCCGCCCTTTCAACGCAATCAGTTCGGTGCGTCGATGGGCGGACCGCTCCACTCGGACAAAACCTTCGTGTTTGCCAACTACGAGGGCTTCCGACAAAATTTGCATCAGACCTCAGCGGCGTTCGTTCCGGACGCGGCTTCCCGTGCCGCTGCCGTGCCGAGCGTTCAACCGCTGCTGAGTCTATGGCCCACGGCACCCGCTGGCGCACCTGACTTCAACGGAATCGCTGAAGTCTTCAGTAGCCCGTTGCAAACCATACACGAAGATTTCGGGACAGTTCGCGTCGATCACATCTTTTCGCAAAGGGATTCGCTGGCGGGGATGTACACGGTCGATGACGGTAGAGACATCACCGCGACGCCTGCCAACCCTTACAGCTCGGACCTACTCAACCTTCGCGAGCAGGTGGTGAGCCTGGAAGAGACGCACATCTTCTCGCCGTCGCTACTGAATACCGCGCGCATCGGCTATTCGCGCGCAGGCTATTTCTTCACCGGTGAGCCAACCCCCGGAACTCCCGCTGCCAGCGTTCCCGGTTTTCTCTCGGGTCTTCCAGTCGGCGCTGCGGTGGTAGGCGGCAGCGCAGCGTCGAACCCGCAAGCCTCGATCGGTTTGGCAGGAAGCAACAACGGCAGCAACTTGAGCATCGCGCGAAATATTTATACGTATGAAGATCGCGTGACCCTAACGCACGGCATCCACCAGGTGAGCTTCGGAGCGTGGCTCCAGCAATTCCAGTCGAACGAAACTATAGCGCTCAGTCAGTACGGACAGGCGACCTTCGCCAGCCTGGCACAGTTCCTGAGTGGCACCGTTGGTACCTTCCTCTTCGATCCGGCACCGACGGCGATGAACTGGCGCTCGGTTTTTGGAGCGTTCCATGCCGAGGATGTCGTCCGCCTCAGTCCCAAGCTCACCTTGTCTCTGGGTCTTCGCGCTGAATCCTCCACTGGTTGGAACGAAGCCCACAGTCGCGCCGCAAACTACAACTTCTCCCCGGGTGGAGTGATTTCCTCCCAGCCCCTCGTTGGCAACGCGCTGTTCACTGACAATAAGGCCAAGCTTCTACCGCAGCCGCGCGTCGGTGTGGCCTGGAGTCCCGTTGATCACAAGACCGTGCTCCGCGGGGGTTTCGGAATGTACAACGACCTACAGGACGCGCTTGGATATCGTGCGGACCAAAACGCGCCGTTTAATCCTACCTACAGCATTGCGTCCTTGCCGGTGGCGAAGCTTCCGCTGGACCCCGCCGCCGCGGTACCTGCCGGCGCGAAGCTGGTTCCCGGGGGAGTCCAACCGGACATGCGAACTCCCACGCTGATTTCGTGGTCTCTGCGCGTGGAGCGCGAACTTTCGCCGAACACCGTGCTGACCATCGGTTATGTAGGCTCTCATGGCTACCACGAAATCATCGGCATCGACGCAAACGAACCGTTTCCGGTGATTTGCCCGGCGGCTCCTTGTCCAGCGGTGTTTCCGACATGGGATCCGAGCAAACCCACGACTGCTACGAACTCTCCGAACATCGGGTTCCCCATCGGTTCGCCTTTGGCCGGAGCGGCGGTGCCTGCCGGCACCTTTTACATTCCTGCAGGCGCGCCGAAAGCGAATCCGGCACTAGCGAACACTTGGACATGGTTCTCTGAGGGCGTCAGTTCGTACCACGCGCTGCAAGTGGACTTGCGGCGGCGTTTCAGCCACGGGCTCACGTTGCGAGGTGTTTATACGTTTTCAAAAACTCTCGATGACGGCGATTCTTTGAATCAAACCACCGCCGGCAACGCCCCGGGCTTGGCAGCGAATCCTTTCGATTTGGCCTCGGACAAAGGGCTCGCGACCTTCGACGCCAGACACATTGGTGTGGTCAACGTGATCTACGCCCTGCCGTTTGGCCGGGGCCAGCAATTCGGGAGCGATTTCGACGGTTGGCTCGGCGGCTTGGTCTCAGGCTGGTCGCTGTCGAGCATCATTACCGCGCAATCGGGATTCCCGTTCACGCCGCAGCTGAGCTACAACCCTTCGAACACGGGTGACACCCGGAATCCTGTGAGGCCCTTCTTGAACCCCGCCTTCACGGGCTCGGTCGTCACCGGCAACCCCAGCCAATGGTTTAACCCGAACGCGTTTATCGCTCCACCCTCCACGAGCGGTTTTGAAGGCAATGTAGGCAGAGACACGTATATCGGTCCGGAACTCGCCACGTGGGATTTCTCGGTTTTGAAAGATACGAAAATCCGCGAGCGCCTCAGCCTGCAATTCCGCGCCGAAATCTTTAATTTGCTGGATCGCGCCAATTTCAATACGCCAAATCTGATCGTTTTTACGCCGCCTACTGCCGCGAACCACACTGGTTTGTCGGGCACCGCTGGAGCGATTACCAGCACATCCACGACCGCGCGCCAGGTCCAATTCGGCCTCAAGCTACTTTGGTGATTCTCGGCTAGACTCCGCCGGGAGCCACGACCACAGTGAGCTGCCGAGGTCGGTCCGTGCTTCTGCGGGCCGCAGGGATAGGCCTATTCGCCAGGGTTGGCGCTTTTTCCTCCCGCTACCATCGCATCGCTCTTTGACCACCTGTAGATGACTGAGAATACAGCCTGTTAGGGATGGTGACCGCGTGAAGCTGTCAACAGAATGCTGAATCGCTTGTAACAATGCTGTAACACGGATAGGAGACACTCCAGCATCGCAAGCCAAGTCGAGGATAAGACGGAGAAAACGTATGAAACGAATCACCGGATTGCTAGTAGCCATGTTGCTGCTCGCAGGAGCAGGAATTGTTTTGGCGGACAACCCGCTGTCTATTAATGGAGCGGGCGCATCATTTCCGTACCCGATGTATTCCAAGTGGTTTGACGAATATCACAAAAAGAACGGCAACATTCAGATCAACTACCAGTCCATCGGATCGGGCGGCGGCATCAAGCAAGTGACGGAAGGCACCGTGGATTTCGGCGCCTCCGATGGCCCCATGAACGACGATCAACTGAAGGCTTTCCAGGACAAACACGGTTTCGGCATTCTCCACTTCCCCACGGTTCTGGGCGCCGACGTCCCCGCCTACAATATTCCCGGCGTTAGCGCGGAATTGACTTTCACTCCGGATGCCATCGCCGGAATTTTCCTCGGCAAAATTACCAAGTGGAATGACCCCGCGATCGCCGGCGCGAATGCGGGCGTGAAGCTGCCAGCGAATGACATCGTGGTCGTGCATCGCTCCGACGGCAGCGGCACGTCCTACATCTGGACCGACTATCTCTCTAAAGTCAGCGACGACTGGAAGAACAAAGTCGGCAAAGGCACGTCAGTCAACTGGCCCGTAGGCTTGGGAGGCAAAGGCAACGAAGGCGTCACGGGTTTGATCAAGCAGACGCCGAACTCGTTCGGTTATGTTGAATTAATTTACGCCATTCAGAACTCTATGCCCTATGGCAAGGTGAAAAATTCTTCGGGAACAACCGTCAAGGCCGATCTCGCCAGCGTTACCGCAGCCGCAGCGGGCGCCGCCAAGGACATGCCCGCGGACTTTCGCGTCTCCATCACCAATGCTCCGGGAAAGAATGCTTATCCCATTTCAAGCTTTACTTGGCTGCTTATCCCGGAGAAGTTCTCGGATGCCAGCAAGCGCGACGCCATCAAGGGCTTCGTGAGCTGGATGCTCACCGACGGCCAGAATGATACCGAGGCTTTGTCCTACGCCAAACTTCCCAAAGAAGTAGTGGCTATGGAAAAGCAGGCCCTAGCTAAAGTCCAATAAAGTGGCCAGCACCACAACAACGGTACATGGCGCGGGCCCCTTCGCGGGCTCGCGCTCTTTTATCAGCAGGTTACGCGAAAGCGACGAGATCGTACGGTTGATCACGTTTCTTTTCGCCGCATCCGTTGTTCTCGTCACGATTTTGCTCGTATACGAACTTTGGATAGGGTCCGCGCTGCCGCGCCACAAGTTTGGATTCCATTTCTTCGTCACCAGTGTTTGGGATCCTATCTTCGACCAGTTCGGTGCGCTGCCGTTTATCTACGGTACCCTCGTTACCGCTGGCGTCGCTCTTTTTCTCGCCGTTCCGCTCGGCATCGGCGCCGCGATTTTCCTGGCAGAGCTAGCTCCCGCAACGGTTTCCGACACCCTAGAATTCTTTATTGATTTGCTCGCCGCGGTTCCTAGCGTCATCTATGGTTTGCTCGGCGTTTTTATTGTCATTCCGATGATGCGGGAATATATCCAGCCCGCCCTCAAAAAATCTCTTGGCTTTTTACCGCTGTTCCAGGGCCCCGCGTACGGTGTTGGCTTCCTCACCGCGGGCATCGTCCTGGCCATCATGGTGATTCCCTATATTATTTCTGTCTCCCGTGAAGTGCTGCTTTCAGTGCCTCGAGATCAGCGTGAAGCCGCTTTGGGTCTGGGTTCTACGCGCTGGGAATCCACGTGGAAAGTCGTTGTCCCGTTTGCACGAACGGGCATTATGGGTTCAATTTTTCTTGCACTGGCTCGAGCTTTGGGCGAAACCATGGCCGTCACCATGGTCGTCGGCAACACCCCGACCATCAGCGCCTCGCTCTTTGCTCCCGGCTACTCCATCGCCGCCGTTATCGCCAACGAGTTCACGGAAGCCACCGGTGATCTCTATCTTCAATCGCTGATCGAATTAGGCCTGGTGCTATTTCTGCTCACCTTCATTCTTAACGGTCTGGCTCGCTTGCTGATTGTGGCGACCTCGCAGCGCGGAAGCGGAATACAAACATGACCGCCCGTTTACGCTGGCGCAAATTCGTAAGTGGTTTCATGCTCACCATGACCGGCATCTGCGCCATAGTTGCGGTCGCGGTCCTGTTCTTCATCCTCGGCTACCTCGTCTATCATGGCGGCGCTTCCATCAGTTGGAATTTCTTTACCAAGCTGCCGGCTCCGGTAGGCGAGTCCGGCGGAGGCATGGCCAATGCCATCGTTGGCAGCGCTAAGCTGCTTCTCCTGGCGGCGCTCATCGGGGTACCCATCGGCTTCCTGGGCGCGATCTATCTCGCCGAGTTCAGCGGCAGTACCGTGGCCTTCGTTGTCCGTTACGCCGCCGACCTGCTCAACGGTGTGCCCTCGATCGTGATCGGTATTTTCGCCTACAGCCTCGCGGTCCTTCCCTTCAAGCACTTCTCTACCCTAGCTGGTGGACTTGCGCTGGGGGTGATGATGATTCCTATCACTCTGCGCAGCACCGAAGAGTTCCTGCGTGCCGTCCCGCGCGCGCTCCGCGAGGGAGCCATGGCCTTGGGGGCGAGCAAATCGAAAACGATTGCGACCGTCATCGTCCCGGCCGCGTACCGCGGCATTCTCACCGCCATTCTCCTGGCCTTCGCACGCGTCGCGGGCGAAACCGCTCCCCTGCTTTTCACCGCGTTCGGCAGCCGTTTCTGGAGCCCCGGCTGGAACCAGCCAACCGCCTCGCTCCCTGTTATGATATTTACCTACGCCATCGCGCCGTACGAAGATTGGCACCGGCAGGCTTGGGCCGCGGGACTCGTACTTCTCGGTCTGATTCTGGTCATCAACATCCTGGCGCGGGCGATTCTGTCCCGTGGCATCGCGGTTCCGAGGTCCTAAACCATGCACGCTTCTGTGAGGCCGGCAGTGTCCGTAAACATCACACCAAATACTACGGGGTCCGCGAGCCGGGAAGCCACGGCGCCTCTGCCCATGCGCATGAGCATCAGTAAACTGAATTTCTTCTACGGCACCAAGCAAGCGCTCTTTGACATCAGCTTGGGCATCGCTGTCAACAAAGTGACTGCCTTGATCGGTCCCTCCGGCTGCGGCAAATCCACTCTCCTGCGCACCCTCAATCGCATGCACGAAACCGTGCGCAGCTCCCGCCTCGAGGGCGAAATCCTGCTCGACGGCCAGAATATTCTTACCCAGGACGTCACCCAATTACGCCGCCGCGTCGGCATGGTCTTTCAGCGCCCCAATCCCTTTCCCAAATCGATTTTCGACAACGTCGCCTATGGCTTGCGCATCAATGGCACCAAACTTCCGATGGCCGAAGCCGTGGAGAAGAGCCTGCGTCACGCCGCTCTCTGGGACGAAGTGAAGGACCAACTTCACAAGTCGGCGTACGATCTCTCCGGTGGTCAGCAGCAGCGCCTGTGCATCGCCCGTGCGCTCGCGGTCGAGCCGGAAGTCTTGTTGCTCGACGAACCGTGCTCCGCTCTGGATCCCATCAGCACCGCCAAAATCGAGGAGCTCCTGGTATCCCTGAAGGACCTGTGCACCATCGCCATCGTCACGCATAATATGCAGCAGGCCGCCCGCGTCAGTGATTTCACTGCATTCCTTCTGACCGGTCAGCTCATCGAATTTAGTCCGACGCCACATCTGTTTACAACGCCTGGCGATCCACGCACCGAGGCCTATATCACTGGCCGCTTCGGATGATCGCACGGCTGTTCGCGGGGTTCACTTACTGAGGGGAACATGGAACGCCACTTTGAAAAAGATCTGAACGAGCTCAAAGAGCGCCTGCTCTGGATGGGCAGCCTTGCCGAGCGCGGCGTCCACCAATCCGTCCACTCCGTGCTCGACTCCGACGAGCAACTCGCTAAGCGCGTTCTCGACGAGGAAGATGCCATCAACGAGTTGCAGATCGAAATCGACGATCGCGTTGTTCAACTGCTCGCCCTGCACCAACTAATGGCCGTAGACCTCCGCTTCGTCTTGGCTGTCTCCCGCATCAACAACGATCTAGAGCGCATCGGCGACCAGGCCGTCAATATCGCCCAGGCATCCGTCCGCATCCTGCGACACCCGCGCGTCAAGCCCTACGTCGATCTCCCGCGCATGAGCGAAGTCGCCGAAGAAATGGTGCGCGACGCGCTTAACGCCGTCGTCCGCCGGGACGTCGAGCTAGCCCAGAAAGTTCTCGCTATGGACGACCAGGTGGATCACTATCGCGACCAGATCTTCCGGGAACTCCTGACCTACATGATGGGCGACTCCAGCGTGGTCTTCCCGGCCTTCGAATTAATCCTCGTAGCCAAAAACCTCGAACGCATCGGCGACCACGCCACCAACATCGCCGAAGACGTAATTTACATCGTCCAAGGCCAAGACGTCCGCCACCCCACAGTGGATCGCCGCTAAGTAACGCAGACATTTCTGTTTGTGTCGATGCTAAGGGCGCCACGGTCGGCAGCCGCGAGCTTTGTGCAATTGGACTACGCTTGCGTCCGCCGAAAGCACAAGAGCAGGGCGACGAGCAGGCTCGCGACGCTCAGTAGGGCACCCACAGTTCGGTCCGCAGTCCTGACGAAGCGAACATCCACGCGAGATTCGCCTGCAGGCAACTCCAAAACCATTTGCCCAGAGTCTGCCGCACTCTCGGGAATAAGCCGAGAGCCGTTCACGTCAACGTGCCAAGCCGGATAGTTCAACAAGCGCAGGGCAATCCGCACCGGAGCGACGGCGGTAACACGCAACCTCTTTTCGGCCGCGGTCCAACGTTGCACAAGAATCGTCGCGCCTCCCAGGGTGCCAGAAGAATCCGGGAGGACATTCACTCGTGGCGCCTTCTCTGGAAGATTGTAGTGATCGTCTCCAACGGGATCGTACTCATCGACGCCCTCGAATCCCGTTCCCGCTGCCACACCGGCCCGCAGCGTGGCAACGTCATCGCTATCCCACCAGGTCGAGCGCACAAAGAAAATCGCCCCCGCGGCAAGCACGATGAGTACAGAGCTGACCGAAACCCAGCGAAAACGGCTCTTCGCTGCCGCAGCCGCGAGAAAATAAGCAAATGGCAAGCCGACGATCGACATCCATCGCCAAGGAAACTGCACGAAGCGCAATTTCGGTAGCACCGCCCAGAGAATAGACGTCGGCCGTAGCATCAACAAAGTTGCAACGGCCGCCAGCAGCAGCAATGCGCGCCACATTTTTTCCTCGGTGGCAACCGGGGTCTCATACGGAGTGCGGCGTCGAGCGGCCAGCGCCGCCGTCCCCGTGAGCACAATCAGAACGACCGCGGTAGTCGATGCGATCCAGTTGAATAAGGTGTGCTCCGGGTCGTTAATGGTCGAGTACAGAAAATTCTGCGTCGGCAGCAGACCGGACGAGAGTGCTTGCGCGATATTCACCCAGCGTTGCTCGTACGCGGCGGGCACCAAGTAAAAGGCACTCAGGCCGAAACCCAGTGCAATTCCACCCGCTCCGCGTACTAGCGGCCACCATGATTTTTCGCTGAACGCAATCCACGCGAACAACAGGGCCACGCTATAGCTGGCCATGACGCCGGCGGGTGCGTTCGAAAGCCAAACGGCGGCAAACGCGAAAGAAAAAGATGCCGCCGCACGGCCCATGGATCCACTGCGACTCTCCAGAAAGCCACCGAGTCGCAATGCAGACAGAAAAAGCAGCGGAAAAAATGCCGACGCCAAGAGTTCTGCGTAATCGCTGCGCATGTAAATAATCAGCAGCGCATTCGGATTGGCCGCGTAGCACACCGCGCCGAAGAGTGCCGCCCGCTCCGGCAAAACTCGCCGTGCTAACGCAAACGCCGATAGCCCCGCGAAGGTCTGGACCAGCACGATGAACGCAACCGGAACGTAGCTCCACGGGATCACGAAGCCGAGCGCCGCACCGAGCAGCCACGAGAGCGGCGGATAAAAAATGAATCGCGGCTCGCCGAATCCGTGATTGGCCCACTCTGTCCATCGCGGAAAGACAATTCCTTCCTTCCACTGTCCGGCGACGTCGATCCAGGATGCGACGTGAAACTCGAAATCGTGCCCCGACGCGCTCCCAAACCAAAAGAAGGGCGCCACGATCAGCAGCGAAGCCGCAAGCGAGAGGATCAAGGCAAGCAGCCATCCGTGAAATCGATCGAGGGAAGAGTCTGTCGAGGAAATCGAAGATTCCGGAGTCATGCGGCGTTCACGGAATTGTAACCGTCAAGGAATGTAAGCCGCCAGTTCGATCCATGTGTGCGATGCCCCGGAACTTGAGCCATAATACACGGACTTATGAGCACTCCCGTCATCGCCGAGGCGCCGATCATTGAGGCGCGTAAGCTCGAGAAATTTTACAGCCAGCCCGATGGCAGCCGCATCCAGGTCATCTCTCCCACGGACCTCGCCGTCTATCCCGGCAAGATCGTTGCGCTCCTCGGCCCGTCGGGCTGCGGCAAGTCTACTCTGCTTCGCATGCTAACCGGCCTTTCGCCTTCTTCCGCGGGAGATGTGTTCTGGCACGGCCAGCCAGTTCGCGGTGAATCGCCAAACGTTTCTATCGTCTTCCAAAGCTTCGCGCTTTTTCCCTGGCTCACCGTCCTCGAAAATGTGGAAGCTCCTCTTGAAGCTCGCGGCATGCTTCCCATCGAGCGCCACAAGCGCGCGCTCCGCATCATTGATGCCGTGGGACTCGACGGTTTC
>Ga0210396_10003940_pt1 | contig 14635 bp, 8 predicted proteins | sample IncBWH17OmetaG_FD_155466 | JGI IMG/M metagenome (GOLD analysis project Ga0210396, IMG submission 155466) | Forest soil microbial communities from Barre Woods Harvard Forest LTER site, Petersham, Massachusetts, United States - Inc-BW-H-17-O ...
GATCGACAGTGGCCGCGACACGATGGTCAAGAGCTCGGCGATCGCCGTCCAAATGGCTGCGGAGCCTGGTGTCCACACGCTGCACGTGAAATCGTGGGGCACCGGCGGCGCGCTCTGTCAGCAGGCTATCAATATCAACATTCTGGACAAGCTGCCGGCCATACCTGCGAACGTCGCGGCAACGGCGAGCATCCAGGGAATGACCACTTGGACCGGTGAGCACGATGCAGCCACCACCGGAACCTCGACGGGGACAACCAGCCTGCTGATGGGACCGACGCAACTGAGCGGGCAGACGCGGCAATTTACCTTTCACTATGCGAATGACGGCGGCGAGCGCTTCCACGTCTCCTTCCCGGCGAACGTTTCGGCAACCCATTTCGTTTACGACACCTACCTGATGGTGAACAGCCACTGCGGGAGCGCACTCTGCGGAAAGCTGGTCAATGTGGAGATGGACATGAACCAGGTCCTGCCAAATCGCGACGTCGTGATCTACGGCGTGCAGTGCGACGGCTGGACTGGCACATGGGACTACACAGTGAATGAAGGCACGCCCTCGCATTCGCTATCCACCTGGCGGCACACGAATGTCGCCTGCGATCCCAACAAATGGACCAAGGACGCGTGGCACCATGTACAGATTGCGTATTCGCGCGATGACAGCGGGACGGTGACCTACGAATCCGCATCCATGGACGGGGTTGAGACACTCTTTTCAGGTGCCGTAGGCCCCTCGCTATTCGCGCTCAACTGGGGTCCGGTGCTGCTCACCAACTTCCAGATGGATGGACAGGGCGCGAACGGCACGCAGACAATGGAGATGGCAAACACCACTCTCTACGCGTGGTAGATGCGCTTGCTTAGGCCAAAGCCGGGCGCCCGTCGCGAGGGACGCCCGGCGCGGCTAACGGGGGCGGCGAGGTACCGTCCTATGGATATTCGGTCGACTGAGTCGTGCGATGCATTGCTGATGCGGCTACCCCCACAGAAGTCGGATAGAACTCATTCGGGAATCGGCTTAGTCTTTTGAGAAGAGCCGTTGCTCATTGAGGTTTTGGAAGTGTCATTTCTGCGTTTGATTCGGAGTTTCGGCGTCGGCCTGACGCTGATGCTGGCTTTCTTTTGGCTTCAGGATGGGTCTGCCCAGCAGACTCAGTCGTCCACAGCGGCACATCACGCTGCGCCGTCCAAGAAGGAAGGGAAGACAGTTCATCACTCCACGGCCCACCACTCGCGGGCACGCCAGACCCCGGCGCATGTCCGTCATGCCCGTACACGCCGATCTCCGCGGACGGCTAAGAGCATTGCCCGCAGCCGGAGATTGCAGAGGGCCTTTGTCGCCTCATCGCAATTACGGCCCATGGCCCAGCAACTGGCGCAGGATCGCACTCCGGCGGCCTATGCCGGAGTCACGCACTATGCCCAGACTCACACCGGAGACGCAGCGGCCGCCGCTTATGTCTCGCTAGGCCACGCTTACCTGCTCGACCATCGTTTACCAGATGCGATCAGCGCCCTGAGTCATGCAGATGCCGCGGGCAGCGCGCTGGATGACTACGCCACCTACCTGAAGGCTCAGGCGGAGATGCAATCCAGCCAGCTTCCAGCGGCCGAAACGCTGCTGAACGGCTTCGCTGCGAAGTACCCGGACAGCGTCTTCGTCCCGGAGATGCCGGTCCTGCTCGCGAACCTGGCTCTGGCGCAGGGTGACCCGCAGACGGCGCTCCATGTCCTGAGCGAGCATGCCGGAGAGCCGATGGCCAACAAGGCGGATTATGTGCTGGCACTGGCTCGCGCCCAGCAGATCGCAGGAGATACGGGAGCCGCAGCCAAGAGCTTCCGCCTCGTCTTCCTCGGTTATCCGCTCAGTCCTGAGGCTGCGCAGGCCAAGACGCAACTGCAGTCCATGGGGGCGAACGCGGCGCTCACGGTGTCCGAACGTCAGCACCATGCCGACGCGCTCTACGCGGCCGGCCGTTACAACGAGGCGTATGACGACTACCGCGCTCTCGCTGCAGACTCCGGCGTCCAGGATGTGGAGCAGCGCGACCGCCTGCTCGTCGCCGCCGCTGCCTGCGACTACAAGTTGAAACGCGCCTACAAACAGCAGATCGCCGGCCTGGCCGACAGCAACAGCGAGGCAGGCGCGCGGCGCCTCTACCTGCTCATGGAACTGGCCCGTGACCGCGGCGATGTGACCGAACAGCAGGCCGACGTCAGCGAGTTGGAACAGCGCTTCCCGGAAAGCTCCTGGCTTGCCGAGGCGCTCTACTCCTCCGGCAACATGTACATGCTGCGCAAGGACCTCCCATCAGCCGCCGCATATTACACCGAGTTGGTGCAGCGCTTCCCAAGTATCTGCAAGGGAACTGACGGGCCCTGCTCCGATTACGCGCCAAGCGCGCACTGGCGAGCCGCATGGCTGGACTACCGGCTGGAAAAGTACTCTGACGCTGCCAAGCTCTTCGACGAGCAGATCGCGCACTATCCCGGCGGCAAGGAGATTCCCAGCGCCATCTACTGGCGGGCACGGATCTATCAGGATCAGGAACATCAGCCGGCCAAGGCAGCCGCCTACTACGCGGTGATCAAGGACACATATCTTCACTACTTTTACGCGCAGCAGGCTGCTGCCCGACTAACCGAACTGGGCAACGTGACGCCGGCCGATGCGCCAGAGCTCGACTCCATCCGGCCGCCCAGCATACCGGCGTTGACCGATGACGTGCCCGAAGACGATCCGCATGTTGTACGCGCCAAGCTCCTGGCCAACGCAGGTCTGAATGAGTACATCGCGCCGGAGATCCAGGCAGCCGAGGGCAGCGATGAATGGGGAGCTTTCGCCGAGGCAGAGATCTATCACTCCTACGGCGAAGACGCGAAGGCCATGCGCGTGATGAAGCGCGCGCTGCCGTTCTATACCTCGGCGCCTATTGAATCGATTCCCCTGGCTTACTGGCACATCCTGTTTCCTGAGCCGTATTGGAGCACCATCGAGAGCGAGTCGGCCAAGAACGGACTCGATCCATTTATGGTGGCCTCGTTGATTCGCCAGGAGTCGGAGTTCAATCCGACCGTTGTCTCACATGCGAATGCCTGGGGACTGATGCAGCTCTTGCCCAGCGTAGGATCGGAGATGGCGCACAAGGATGGCATCCGCCACTTTGACCACAACGAGCTGTTGGACCCGGTGGTCAACATAAAACTCGGAACGAAATATCTGCGGCAGACCCTGAACAAATTTGACGATAAGCCAGAGTACGCATTTGCTGCCTACAACGCCGGCGACGATCGCGTGGTGGACTGGCGGTCTGGCGCACCCTTCCACGGCATCGATGAATTTGTCGAGTCCATTCCATTCACGGAGACTCGGGAATACGTGCAGGGCATTGTGCGCAACGAGATGATCTATCGCGATCTGGCGGCACATCACGCGCCTTCGAAAGCTCCCAGCGCAGCCACCAAGGCGTCTACCGCAGACGCAGCCAAAGGGATGGAGTAACGCTGGGCTTCGCTCGTTCCAATCCACTCCAGCGGCGTTGTATGCCGGCCTGGTCGGGGTCGTGAGGCCAGGAGCAATCGCGGCGGCTATCTCGCTTACGCCGTATCTGAGATAGCCCGCGCCGATAAACAGTGATACGGAGTCGGCATCCAATCTAGTTTTGCCCCTCCGACACACTAGATCGTCCCGTGCGGTCTTTCTTTCACCAGCGATACATGGTGATTTTGTCCAAGTAGCCCTTGATCGATCCGCTGCCCGAATACTCACCGTCGACCTGCATGTTGAGAATAAGAGTGCCTTCTCCCCAGCCCAAGGACAACGCCGCAGATGCGCTTGTGTTTTCGAAATACTGCGTGGCCCCATCCAGGTTTACCCAATCATGCGTCACAACTCCCGTGCTGCTGCGATGCATGCCGATTTGCACGTGGTGCCACTTGTTTGCAGCCCAAGTGCGCGGATTACAGGGAAGGTTCGACGCGCGCCAGTGAGGTTTGTTGTAGGTTTGATACGCGTAGTCCCATCGCTTCGAGATGCTGGAACACTGAGTGCCGAAGATTACGGTCTTGCCGTTGGACATCACCTGGTTCACGTCCAATTCCAGATTTTGTACCTGGTCTGGATTCGCCAGAAAGATGTAGGTGTCGTAGACGAAATGTGTGGCGTATCTATCATTGCCGTAGGTCAGGTGATATATCTCCCCGCCGTAATGCCAGTACGATACGGAGAATTCTCTCGACTTCCCATCCACGGACGGGTTGCTTACCGGATATGAGCTATATCCCGTGGAAGTCCCCGGTGTGCCTTTATCGTGATTCCACTCCCAACGGCCGGATCCTGCCAGATCGCCGGAAGAAATTGCGCTAGAGGGAATCGCTGCGCTGCCCGCGAACGCGGGCGCCGCGAATACTAAGAGCATTAAGACTGTATGGATAAAGATTTTCACTTCTGCCTTCACTTCGGTTGAGGTTGTCATCGGGCCCGTGTGCTTCGCCGTGACGGCGGCGCGCTGATTCTCACCGGGCCAGTCTGAGCGGAAAAGACACGATGCGTCTTCGCAGAGCTCGACAACCTCATCTACTGGCTTCTGGGTCAGGGGGAGCCCGCAATGGGCCAGACTCACAAACCAGTTCAGCTCAGAACAAGAAAGTGAAGGGAACTATCTCTTGGTGCAGCAGGGACCCGCTTCGATATCTCCGCTTACTTCCCGGCCCCCGAGCTTCTTAGGCAGACACTTACTACTGAAATAGAAACTAAGGAATGTGAACATACCACCCGGGCTGATACAAGACTTTTCACACAAAATTTCTTATCTCAGGCAACCCCTTAGGGGTGCGTCGCAGCGCCGCCAATGAGAACCTGCCCCCCGCCCCAGTCGATGGTGAAACTTACATCCTTCACCCCCGCCGATATGAAATCAGAAGCGCTCAACGCAGGGGAAATCGCGGCACTCTCAATTCGATGATCGGCAGCTACATCAAAAGTATCGAAGCCTGCGTGTAATAACTGCTTCCTTTGCGGATGGGGCGAGTCACCGTTCGAAAGCTAATAGACACGCATTCGATTCCTAATCAGCTGACCGAAGCGATCTCGTAACTATCGAGGGTGCCACGGAATTGCAACTCGCAGAGGAGATTATCGTCCGGCCGCTCGCGTGAAGAGTCTTCAGGCGGTGGCGAGGATGGCTCGGCCGAGGGCACCCGTGAGTGTGTCCTGCGAGCCGAGAGCGAGGTTGCGGCTGAGCGGGTCGAGATTTCGCAGATGGTTGGCGAACTCCCAGGCAAGATCGCGGGCGCGGCAGATATTCCAGAAAGCGAGCAGGCGACCGATTTTGCCGGTGTCTTGCGCAATGACGCCCAGCGTATCGGTTGCGAGCATTGTCAGGGCTGAGGGCATAACCGTATTAAGCAGCCCGTTTACAGATTGGTAGTCAGCAAATTCGGGGCTGGCCGGTGCAGGAACAATATTGAACTCTGCGTCTGTGGCCAGCAGTGCCAGCGCGAGGTCGTGGTTGATGTGAGCGTTCATGCCGGCGAGCGCAAACTGGATGCGGTCGATGCCGGTGCGATAGCGTCCCTCAAACAGCGCGTTCCATGCTGAGGGGACGAGTTGTTCGCCAAGGAAACCAGCTAAGGCGCTGAAGTACAGGCCGGCAAACACGACATCGAGGCGGTTGAGCCAGAGTGGGCTCTTCCACCCACCACCGGGCGGGTGCAGGTCGACCTGCTGCGTCACCATGAGATAGAGCCGGTTGAACCACTTGATACCGTCGTTCGCCGGCAGCTGCGCGTCGATGGTCTGCATGCGCGCAATCACATCCGCGATCGTGACCGGAGCGGGGCCGTTGACGAGGTCAAAGAGCGGCTGATCTGCAGCAGGGAGCATGCGCGGCCTCCGTGTGCAGCAGTATAAGCGCTCACTTCTCTTAGCCGTCTTCTGGTTACCTATTGGAGAGCAACTGATCCAACGCCGTCCGTTAGTTCCACCTATCTTGGAAAGAGCGCGATTGCTTCAGCAGGAATGTCGTGTTGCCAATACTCGGCTTGTTCCCGCATTGGAGCTGATGCTGGTTGTGCCGAGTAGCACTTCAAAGGACGCATCCGACGTATTGCAGACATTCGATTGCCGCCAGACATCCATCAGTACCGTGCTATGCAGCAGAGACTGCGCGGCTGCCTGCGTGCCCGCCATATCGAGGCCCTGCAACATAAGGACGTGGCCGGTGTGATCGAGATTGGGCACCCAGGCGATGCGTGCATAGGTACTGTGCGACGCGCCATCACGCTCGCCCTGGTAAAACGTTGCTTCCCCTGGCACGGGATGGCGATTGATAACCTTCCAGGAATGCGCGTCGGCATCCTCGACGAGCTCAAAGGCCAGGTTTTTCTCGAATAGCTCTGCCCAGGGATTGGAGTATGCGCTGCCCAGCAGGACGACATTGCCGTCCTTCAGGTCCTCCATACGGAGATCGCGCGCAAAACGGATCTTCATCCGGCTCGGGACTACCTCCGGCAGATGAGATAACGCGACCGCGGTTTCAAGATCCGTCATCGAGGTGTATCGCTGGGAGGCAAGATCCTTCACAACGTACTTCTCAGAGGGCGCCAGCGACAGATTGCCCAGCTGCAGTCCCGTGTAATCGGCCAGCGAAAGACGCCGACCCAGCACATCCTGGAGCGTGCCAAACCCACTGTCCGCAGTCACAATGACCGTATCCCGGTCGGCTCGGAATACGCTCGCCCAAAATGCGTGCATGGGCGACGAAGACACGGGAGCCGAACGTGCGCGCGACCGCAGCAGCGTGAACACCGTGCCCAGCAGAGCAATGATGGCCAACGAGAGTACAACTACCGGCCATGGTCGCGGCTTGCTGCCGGAAAGGTCGGTATGGGTAGATGTAATCCTTGGAGCGCAATCTTCAGACGCCTCAGAGATGAACTCCATCGGGAGACGGACAAAGATCGGCTTATATCCGCCTCGCGGAACCTCCAGCCGCAGGAGTTCGTTTTGTCCCTCCCATCGGTAGTAATCGTCGAGGCGGTTTCGAAGCTGACGGGCATAGTTGCGAACAATATTGTCCGCGCTGCAATCGTAGCCTTCAGGTCTGCCAAAGACGTGGACGCCGATGTGATGTTCCGTCAGCGCATTTCCGGCACCCAGAAGGGAGCGTTCGCAGATGTAGCGCAGAAAACGGGATAAGAGATTCGACTTTGCGAAGTGGCGGCTGGCGAGGATTCGCTCGAGCAACGCACGCTCAAGTTCCACATCAACCTGCATGGGGGATGATCTTGCTGTGTTCATGGCCTCGGAAATACGTACACGCGGATCGGGTCTACGGGCCCGGCTTCTCTTGGCAAAAGATTATGCGCTCCTGATGAATGCGGAGTAAAAGACGGCCGAAGGCTGATTCTTCACGCGCTTTTCAAGTGGCCCACAACGTTTGTATTTTCTGGCATTTAATGTGACCGCGCGCAGGGGTATACCCCTGTGTAGAACGGGGAAAACACCTTGTCAGCCCATCACCTCCTCGGCGAGGTTGAGACTGCGAAATTGCGTGGGGGTGGGATTTGGGACGGACTGAGAAAAAGAGAAGAGTGTGGCTAAGATTGGCCGCCGGAGTACTGATGTGCGTAGCAGCGCTGGGCCTTTCTGCCCAGGTCAACACCGCGAGCTTGAGCGGCTTCGTCACCGATGCATCGGGGGCCGCCGACGCGGCGGTGAAGGTGACAGCCACGAACGGGGCAACGGGCTACATCCGCACTCTCGCGACTGACGCGACAGGCTTCTATTCCTTCCAGACGATGCCGATCGGGAACTACACGGTAAAGGTGGAACAGCCTGGATTCGCGAGCGTGCAGGAAGAGGTCGTGCTCAACGTGGGTGAAAAGGCACGGCAGGATTTCCATCTCCAGATCGGGTCTGCGCAGCAGACGGTCCAGGTGCAGGCCAACGCGAGTCTGCTCTCGCCGGATGATGCCTCCGTTGGCACGATTGTGGGTCTGCAGACCATCCAGCAAACCCCTCTTTACCTGCGCAACTGGGACGACCTCCTGCGCACGGTGCCTGGAGTCCAGATCAGCCGATATACCCAACAGAGCGGCAACACTTCTGCGGGGCGCACCGGAGACTTTAACGTCAACGGCGTGCACTCGCTGCAAAACAATTTCATCCTCGACGGTATCGACAACAACACGTTCTCGGAGAACGTGCAGGAACTGAGCACCGAGGCATCGCATCCCTCAGTAGACGTAATCCAGGAATTCAACGTGATTACAAATCCGTATTCCGCTGAATACGGCCGCAGTCCCGGGGCCGTTGTATCGGTGAATACGAAGAGCGGGACCAACAAGATGCACGGGCTGCTGTTCGAGTACCTGCGCAACGACTATTTCGATGCGAATGATTTCTTCTCGAACCGCAACCACTTGCGCCGTCCGGAGAATCACCAGAATCAGTTCGGCGGCAGCATCGGTGGCCCGATCAAGAAGGATAAGCTGTTCTACTTTTTCAATTATGAAGGGACGCGCATCACCCAGGGCGTGGGCCGCATCTCCACAGTGCCGCTCGATAACGAGCGCATCGGTGACTTCAGTGCAGCAACGGGCGCACGGGTAGGCGTTAAATATCCGACGATCAATGACCCTGCGACAGGTCTTCCTTTGCCGAACAACCAGGTTCCTGCCGGCCGAATCGACCCCGCGGTAGCCAAGCTGATCGCTCTTTTCCCGGAACCAAATGTGACCACCGGCGGGGTTATCCCAGAGCTGAACAACTACGCCCGCAATGCGCCGGTTATAGACAACGATGACAATTACGATGCGCGTATGGACTGGACGCCGAACCAGAAGGACACCATCTTCGGGCGGTATAACTACTCCAATCGCACGCGCGATATTCCCGGCTACTTCGGCGGCCTGGCGGACGGCACCTCCACCTCTGCCTGGGGTAACCAGATCCTGAAGGCGCATAGCTTTGTCCTCGGCTGGACGCACGTCTTTTCGCCAACCGTAGTCAATGACTTCCGTTTCGGCTTCCTCCGTAACTTCTCGTTCGCAGAGCAGCAGCCGTTCTCGCTGCCCCAAACGGCGAACCAGTTTGTGCCCGGCATTCCGCCCAGCCCCCAGATTGGCGGCGGTGTTCCGCTGACCACCTTCTCGAACTTCGCCTTCCTTGGTTCGGCTGACTTTCTGCCAAAGAAGCAGATTCCCCAACTCCTCCAGTACAACGACACAATTTCCATTACGCATGACAAGCAGACGCTTAAGGCCGGCGTCAGCGTCTACGGCCCGATGCGCAACATATTCCAGGATGAAGGCGGTACCCGCGGCGACCTCACCTTCACCGGCATCTTCAGCGGATTTCCCTATGCCGACGGTCTGCTCGGCTATACGCAAAGCACTCAGTTGACGAATGTGTTGCTGGTCGATCAACGACTGTGGATGGCCTCCGGATTTTTCGAAGACGACTGGAAGGTCACTCCGAAGCTGACGTTGAATCTGGGGCTACGGTACGATTTCGCAACGCCCGCGCTCGCCGGTAACAACAAGATGGCGAACTTCAATCCCGCCGGAAACGGCTCGCTCTCTTTCGCAACGAGTGGCTCCTTGCAGGATCGCGCTCTGGTGCAGCCGAACACAAAGAACTTTGGTCCACGGTTCGGCGTCTCCTACTCGCCTGATCAGAAGACAGTGCTGCGCGGTGGATATGGTATCTACTACACGCTCTTCGAACGTTACGGCAGCGAAAACCAGATGGCACTGAACCCTCCATTCCTGGTCAACCGTACAGCGGCCAGCAACACTCAATCTGTGCTGACGCCCGCGCAAGGATTTCCGACCGGGTATCTCGATCCAGCCAATATCAACCTGAATCAGCTGCAGTCTTACCATGTGCGTGCAATGAATCCGCATAGTCCGGCGCCCCAGGTACAGCAGTGGAGTGTCGGCGTGCAACGCGAATTCGGCAACGCGTGGACTGCGGAAGCGAACTACGTGGGAACTAAGTCCACCCACCTCGACCATCTGATCGACTATAACCAGCCGCTCATCGTGAACGGCGTAGCTACTACCGTGCCGTATCCGAATTTCGGTTTCATCGAATACACAGATGCAAGCAGCTACGGCAACTACAACGGCCTGCAGGCGAGCCTGGATCACCGGTTCCATAACGGCCTGAATATGCGGGCGGCATACACGTATTCGCGAAGCCTGGACAATGCACCAGAGGAGCTGGAAAGCAATTCAGGCGGTGCACCGGATGGCCGCAACTTCGCCGCGTGGTATGGCCTCAGCGACTTCGATATTCCGCATCGTGTCTCGCTGAACTATGTCTACGAGCTACCTTTCGGCCACGATAAATCCATGCTGAACCATGGGGCACTTGCATGGATTCTCGGCAACTGGCGAACCTCCGGTGTGTACACGTACTACAGTGGCCACCCCTTCCAGGTAAATACCGGCTCATTGAATGCCTCGCTTGATCCCTTTGGTGAGTCGACGGCTACGCCGAACCTGATTGGGAAGCCAAAGCTTGTCGGCGATCCGGATTGCTGGTTCTACGGCAGCAAGAGCAAGCTTTGCGCAATGAGGGCGCCCGGTCAGACAGACGCATATGCTGCAGCGCCCAAGGGCGTTATCGGCGATGTTGGCCGCAACACGTTGCGCGGCCCCCGCATCAGCGTCTTCGATGCGTCGCTATTGAAGGAGTTCCCGATTCGCGAAGCCGCCAATGTTGAATTTCGTTGGGAGGTGTTCAACATTGCCAACACACCGGAATTCGGACAACCCAATGGCAACATCACAAGCGGAGCCGTGGGGCAGATCACCACGCTCTCCGGAGACCCGCGAGTAATGCAGTTTGCGCTGCGGCTGTCCTTCTAGCCCGATCCGCAGTTTTACACGTATGCGACGCCACTGATGGCGTCGCATACGCGTTATTGGCTCTCGATGGCATAAGCGACCATTCCCTAAACACAAAGTAGGGAAGGCCTCTTATGAGGTCGCACTTCTATTTCTTCTCTTTGTGGCCGCCGAATTGGAAGCGCATCGCCGAAAGGAGTTTGTTAGCGTAGCTCGCATTACCACGAGAAGTAAATCGGGAAAACAGAGCCGCACTCAAGACATCGGCCGGAACGCCCTCATCAATGGCCGCAATGGTTGTCCATCTTCCTTCGCCAGAGTCTGAAACTTTGCCGCTGAAGTCCTCCAACTCCGGAGATTCAACGAGGGCTGCCGCAGTCAGATCCAGAAGCCAGGATGACACCACGCTCCCACGTCTCCACACTTCCGCTACATCGGCTACTGGCAATTCATACTTGTAATGATCGGGTTCCCGCAAAGGAGTCGTCTCGGCATCGATTTCTTGCTGATGGTTTCCAACATTCGCATGTTTGAGAATGTTGAACCCTTCTGCATACGCTGCCATGATGCCGTACTCGATGCCGTTGTGTACCATCTTCACGAAATGCCCGGCGCCCGAGGGGCCACAGTGCAGGTATCCCTCTTCGGCAGTGGATGACGGGGCCTTATCCCTTCCTGGTGTGCGGTCGATCGATCCACGTCCCGGTGCGAGGGCCTTGAAGATGGGATCGAGATGCTTCACAGCGCCGCGATCTCCGCCAATCATCAGGCAGTAGCCACGCTCCAAGCCGAATACGCCGCCACTTGTGCCCACATCTACCCATTTGAGGCCTGCGCTGGAGACTTCCTTTGACCTGCGCAGATCGTCGATGTAGTAGGAGTTGCCGCCATCAATGATGATGTCGCCCGACTCCAGAGACTTGCGTAACTCCTTGACGGTGTCGTCAACAGCACCTGCCGGCACCATGAGCCACACGGCCCTCGGCTTTTGAAGTTTCCCGATCATTTCGGCGATCGAGCTCGATCCGACTGCCCCACCCTTGACCATCTCAGCCACGGCTGCCGGACCCCGATCGAAGACGACACATTCGTGACCAGCACGAATCAGACGGCGCACCATGTTGGCGCCCATGCGCCCGAGGCCCACCATTGCGATCTGCATGCCAAAACCTCCCATTACTGCATTTAACTCACTTTACAGGGCAATGCACCGAACAAAAGTTGATTTCCGGTAGTATTCCGTTGGCGATGCACCGACATTCAAGCGGCACCCCGCGAAGGACCGATGCAGCGAAACGAAGGTATGGCATTATTGCCCGAGCCGTCGTCGTTGCCGCTATACTCTCCTCGATCAGCATGGCCCATCCCAATCCTACTCAGCCTGAGACCATCAGGAGCCTGCGAGCCGCGCATGATGCTGCGTTTGATCTGAACCCTCAGTCACCGTTCTGGCGCGATGCCTCACCGATATTCTTCGAGGGTGACAACTACGGCCGGCCGGTCAAACCGTTACGAACGGAAGTACGTTCCCGTTGGACGGATTCCAATTTGTATCTCCTCTTTGTCTGCCCCTATACGGACCTGAACCTAAAGCCGGCGCCGCAAACGAAAGTCGACACAAATCATCTCTGGAATTGGGACGTCGCCGAGGTCTTCATCGGCTCGGACTTCGAGCACATCCGCCACTACAAAGAATTCGAGTTGTCGCCACAGAACGAATGGCTGGATCTCGATATCGACCTGGATCAACCTCATCGCGACGGCTCGAAGTGGAATTCTGGCTTTGAAACATCCGCCCGCATCGATTCTGAAACGAAAATCTGGTACGGAGCCATGCGCATTCCGTTCGCTGCCATCGATCCACAATCACCCCATGCCGGCAGCAGGTTTCGCGTGAACTTCTTTCGCAGTCAGGGACAATCGCGAAAACTCCTTGCCTGGCAAGCCCCCATGGGCGAGTCCTTCCATGTGCCGGAGCGCTTTGGAATCCTGGAACTCGTGCGTTAGCGGGGCACGCATCTGTACTGAGAACTCATACTGACGATGAAAGCCGCTATAAACGCACCTCTCATAGAGAAGGTGTGATGCGTTCGTATCCCTGATTCTTTGATGCCCGGAGGGGGACTTGAACCCCCACAGCCGTTTCCGGCCCGCGGATTTTAAGTCCGCTGCGTCTGCCGATTTCGCCATCCGGGCCTTCAGTCATCATCGTATCCGAAACGGTGTTCTCCCTATTCTTGCTCTTCCGGGCTGCCGGGCCAATCTACCGCTTCCTCACTAACGTTGTAGCCTGTGGTCTGCATCGCACGGAGGAGCGCGCCCTCGGTATGCCGAAAACCCGACCTCGCCTGCATCTCCGTCGACCACTCCGCGTGGCTCCACGCTCTGCGGCTCTCATGTTTTTGTTGGTGGTCGGAATCGCCGCTCAGAAGACTGATACCTCGCCTGTTCTTTTCTCAGCGGTAATGCAGCGCGTTTCGGCGCAGCCGGAGTTTCGCGAGCGCGTGCTTCAGGGCCTTCATGAGGTTCCGAAGGTTGGTGAGTTTCTCTCACCTGATCTTGTCGATCGCCTTCGCGTCCTCATCCTTGGAAAGGAGTGGCAGCGTGTCGATCATTTTCCGGCACTGACCGTCGCCGCGCTGAACAAGAGTGTCGATGCGGCCATGTCACTGGCGGGGAAGTCGACCGCACCGCTCAAACCGGCTGAACTGCTGGACACCGCCGAATACCCCCTCGGACAGCGCGAGACGATTGACCTGGATCATCCCGCTACCGCTCCTTCATACGCAGACGATCCAACAACAACGCAGCGGGATATTGGCTTCGATCTCACCATGGGCGATGGACCAGATCCCGCGCTTGCCCCCATGCATCCCGAGAGCCGCCAGCTTGCGGCTGTCCTCAACCGCCTCGCCATGAACGCCCCGGGCGAAGCTGGGGCCACCGCCATCCTGGACGAGAAAAGCTTCACCGATGGCGGCGCACTCATTCAAGAGCTCAGGCAGAGCGGGCACAACGTGACGATCTCCGACGATGTTTACTTCGCGAATTTCGGTCACCTCCATGACAGAGGCCGCGAAGTCATGATGCCTTTTTGGATTGACACGCAGATCGCCTTGCCGGCAAGTCGAAGACCATTGCTGTTGCCGGTCAGCCACTCCGAGCCGGAGCTGCACATACGCGGGCCGAAATGGAACGCCGATGTCAGTTTCTACTTTGGCATCGACGGCAAGGCTGAATTTCGCACCATGGACTCGCTCAACCAGAGCTGGGTGATGCACCGCGTCCTGTACCACTATCAGGATTCACAGCGGCAGCTCCGCGTCATGCGCCTGTTGAGCGCGGCGGTACGCACCTACTATCGCGTGCGCACGTTGCATCCGGAGTTGCCATTCGGAGGCTACTATCGGCTAGGAGTCTGCCAGGACGTGAGCGCCACGGTGGAATCCAATCTTCAGGGAAAAACCGTTCTTTTTCCCATCACTCACGATCCCGCCTACTTCCCGCAGACTATCTCCACAGATCCACGCGACCGTGAGTTTCTCGCTGCGTTCAACGCACTGCCGTCGGATCGGGGCTCCACAATGCCTCCCATCGATCGCGTTCTCGGCGCGTTGCCCACGGTGCATTACGACGACGTCCCGATTCCCGGCCTGGCTGGCGATCTGGAACGCGTGACGGTGGCGGCTCGACTCGGTGTGCTCAACCGTACGCATCCGCTGCTCACGTTCATGATGGCCGTAGGTGCTGTGCTCCTGCTCCTGATCGTTGCGGG
>Ga0210396_10003941_pt1 | contig 14634 bp, 16 predicted proteins | sample IncBWH17OmetaG_FD_155466 | JGI IMG/M metagenome (GOLD analysis project Ga0210396, IMG submission 155466) | Forest soil microbial communities from Barre Woods Harvard Forest LTER site, Petersham, Massachusetts, United States - Inc-BW-H-17-O ...
ACCTGGCCGAACCGGATTGTAGGGCGCCGGTCGGGTCGTCCCGGTCAGCGCTCGGTTCGGTTGCGAGAGCGCTCGATCGAGGAATGGCAGATCCGCGTGCCGCGGACCTGTCGGGAAGTCAGGGGCAAGAACAGACGCACATGCCTCGGGAAGAGACGAGAGCAGCAGCGCCCGCCACTCCGGCGGACGTGGTGCGCGCTTTTTACGAAAGCCACCCGTATCCGGCGCCGATCGGCGACCTCGATCGCCATCGCGACCTCTATCGCAACCCGGATCGGCGGCGGGCGCTGTCGCTGCTGCTGTGGCCGACAGAGAAGTCGCAGGCAAGCCGGGAGATCCTGGTCGCCGGTTGTGGAACGTCGCAGGCGGCGATCCATGCGCTGCGCGAGCCCGATACGCGGGTGACGGCGATCGACATCAGCGAGACCAGCCTGCGCCACACGCGCGATCTGCAGCGAAAATACGGGCTGCGAAATCTCGATCTCCATCGGCTCGCGATCGAAGAGGTCGGGCAGCTCGGGCAAAGCTTCGACCAGATTGTCTGCACCGGCGTGCTCCACCATCTACCCGACCCGGATATTGGCCTGCGGGCATTGCGCGGTGTCCTCGCCTCCGGCGGCGCGATGCACCTGATGGTCTATGCGGCATATGGCCGTGCCGGCATATACATGATGCAGGAGTATTGCCGCCTGCTCGGAGCCGACGCCTCGGAGGGCGAGTTGCGGGATCTCGGCGCCACGATCGGTGCGCTATCTGCCGACCATCCGATAGCCGGTGTGGTGAGGCGGGCGAAGGATTTCAGAAATCCGGACGCGCTCGCGGACGCGCTGCTTCATCCGCAGGATCGCGCCTATACCGTGCCGCAGCTCTATGCATGGCTCGAGCGCTGCGGTCTATCCTTCGGGCGTTGGCACGAGCAGGCTCCCTATCTCCCGCAGTGCGGGGCAATGGCGCGGATGGCGCACGCCGCGCGTCTTGCCTCGCTGTCGCCGCGATTGCAGCACGCCGCGGTCGAACTGCTGCGCGGGACTATGGCCAAGCACAACTTTATCGCTTATCGCGACGATCGCCCAGCGGAGAGCCAGCCGATCGCGTTCGACGGAGATGGCTGGCGGGGCTACGTTCCTCTGCGTCTGCCGTGGACCCTGTGCATTCGGGACCGGGCGCCCGCCGGTTTCGCGGCCGTCCTGATAAATCGGGCCCACACCTACCCCGATCTCGCCCTGCCGATCGATATGGCGCAGGAGCGAATCTTGGCCGCAATCGACGGCAGCCGCTCGGTCGATGAGATCCTGCAGGGCGCGGCCGGTAATGAGCAGGCCCGCAGATTTATCGAGCAGCTCTGGGAGTACGACCAGATTGTGTTCGATGCGACAAGCGCACACTGACCGCTGCGTTTCAGGGACCGGACGGTGGCCTCAGATGGCCCCACAAGTAACTCCGTCGTTCATAAGGAGAATGAAAGCCGCTGGGTGTTCGGCGCGGTCGCCGACAACATCTGGTCTTCCGGCGGCCCGCCGGACAGCAGCGATAGGACCAACCAGCTGCTGCTGAACCCGTTCGTCAGCTAACGCCATCCGACCCGAAGCCGGCAACGAGACCTGGCTAGTGCAGGTCACTGTGACCTGGCAATTTCCGGACGAGAGCGCGGAGCCGACCCTCTTGAGAGAGAAAGAGAGATAAATGCAACAAATTCGAACACTGATTTTCGCGGTTTTCGCAAGCATTGCTGGAATTGCGAGCGGGCTGCATGGCGCCTGCGCGCAGGATGCGACCGGTCCTTATGGAATGCAGTTCTTCGTCACGCCCTACCTCTGGCTCGCGGGTATCGACGCCACGACGAAGACGCCATTGCAGCGATTGCCCGAGGTCAATTCGAGCGTGGGACCCTTTCAGTTGCTGGGCCACCTCGACGGAGCGCCCTTCATGGGATCGTTCGAGGTCCGTCAAGGGCCGCTCGGGTTCCTCGGCGACGTATTGCACGTCCCGGTCAGCACCAGCATCACCACGCGCAATGTGTTGTTCCAGGGCGGCAACGCAGCGCTGAAGACCAATATGGGCACCGGCCTTGTGCTCTACCGCCTGCTCGACCAGCCGGCGCAGTTCGCCGATCTCGGCCTCGGCTTTCGCGCTTGGACCTTCTCCGCCAATCTGTCTCTCAATCCCGGCCTCCTTCCTGGGCAGAGCGTGAACCGCAGCTCGGGTTGGGGTGATCCTCTGATCGGCGGTCGCTATCACTACGACTTTGGCAACGGGTTCGGCCTGACCGCCTATGGCGATGTCGGGGGGGTTGGCGTCGGCGCGCACGCCGATTGGCAGGTCATCGGCACGATCGACTATGCCCTCAACCCATCATGGAACCTCCAGCTCGGCTACCGCAGCCTCAACTTCAATTATCAAGCCAGCGACAGCAATTTGGGCTTCAACGTCCATATGAGGGGGCCGATCATCGCCGGCACCTTCCGTTTCTGAGCCCGATGATCGGAAAGCCGCAAATGAAAGAGAAGCAAATGACGCAAACGGGCTGATCGAGGGCATGCGCCCCGCCACCGCGTTCTTCGACATGCCGACCAACTCGGTGGCGACGGTGCGCAAGATCCACGCCGCGTTTGCCGAGAAGAACCTCTACATGCTCGACTCGCCGGTCAGCGGCGGCCCGAGCGGCGCGGCGGATTACGCCGCGCTCATCCGCCCTACAAGGGTCTGTTTCCCTGCAAGGTTGTTTATTGTGCGGCGGCCTTCATCGGCACATGCGGCCGCAGGAAATTGCGGACCCGGTTGATTGTCCGCTCCTTCAATTCCGGGGGCTCGCGCCACGGAAAGACCGTGATCTCGGCATTCGGCGCCAATGACGCGACATCGATCGAGGTCTGCAGCGGATGCGCCGGCGTGTCGTCCGGCAGGACCAGCATCGGCGTCCGGCAGTTCTTTATGAAGTCGCGCGAGACGCTGTAGAGGAAATCGGGCCGGACGCGGTAGAGGTTGTGAAAATACTTCTCGATCGCATCCATCGTCACCTCGGCCCGGCGAGCGCGGAACTCGGGGACCCAATTCTCATGCCCGTGCCGGTACATGACGTCCGGGTCTTCCGGCCGGTGCCCGACCGTTTGGCAAAACACCGCGGCGACGACGCGTTGCGGCGCCCGTTGCATGAGTTTCCCGGCAAAGCAGCCGCCGATGCAGTAGCCCATATAGAAGAACTCGCGGATGCCGAGATGGTCCATCAGCCCGAGCTGGTCGTCGGCGAAAGCGTCCCACGGATCGCCGGTCGGGATCGGGCCGCTGCTCTCGCCGCCATTCGCGTTGCGCTGGTCCATCGTGATGCAATGGAAGTCGTTCTTGAAGGCCTCCGGGGCGTTGAACACGGCGGTCGGCCAATTGCTGACCCGCGAGTTCAAGCCGCCGCCGGGGGTGACCAGCAGCGGGAAGCCGGAGCCGGCCTCCTCGTAGCGGATGCGGACGTCGCCTTTTTCGTAGAACGGCATGGCAGTCTTTCCTTCCACAATGTGTTGTCCGGCAAAAGCCTTTCGGCCGAGAGTTCAACCCAATTTTTGCATGTGCTCAACCCCGTTGCACCGGCTTTCTGCTATCCTGGCGGCCATGTCGCGTGACGGGGAGAGCGAAATTATGGCGCATGATCCAAGGCTGATCAAACACGAGGACACGATCGAGGATCTGAAACCGGCCATCCCCGACTGGATCAAGAACCTGAAGCGGCCGGCGACGCCGTGCGTCGTTCCCGCCTTCGGGCCGCTCGAAGGGATTCGGGTGGTCGGCACCGGCCAGCTGATCGCGCAGCCTTATATCGGCACAAAGCTCGCCGAATTTGGCGCGGAGGTGATCCATTGCGAACGTCCCGGCGGCGATGTGTTCCGCTTTACCGCGCCGCACTTGACCCGCGGCCCGCGTCCGCACGGCTGCGACGAGGCCGAGGTCACCAAGAATAAATTGTCGATGGGCGTCGATCTCAAGCACGCCCGCGGGATCGAGCTCTTGATGGCGCTGTGGAAGATTTCGGACGTTTGGATGGAATCGTCGATGCCCGGAACGCTCGAACGCAACGGGATCACCAACGAGCTGGCGTTGGCGGTCAATCCGAGCCTCGTCATCGTGCGGGTCAGCACCTATGGGCAATACGGCAAGGAGGAGTATCTCGGCCGACCGGGCTACGACGCGATCGCGCAGGCTTTCGGCGGCATGATGAACCTGACCGGCGACCCGGTCGGGCCACCGCAGCGGGCCAAGACCTACACCGGCGATTACGTCACGGCGCTCACCGGATGGGCGGCGACGATGATGGCGCTGTGGGAGGTGAAGAAGAGCGGGCGCGGCCAGGTGATCGACCTCGCGCAATACGAAGCGGTGGCGCAGACCAATGGCAACACGCTGCCACTCTTTACCGGCGAAGGGGCGGTCTACGGACATACCGGGAACCGGCCGCCGGGGTTCCAGCCCTACGACACGTTCAGATGCAGCGACGGGTGGGTTTACATCGGCGCGCTGGGCGGGCCGATTTATGACCGGGTGCCCGGGTTCCTTGGACTCGACCCGGTCGAATACAGCTATGACGCCTGCTCGAAAGACGCGGCGGCGGTCAATTCCGAAAAGGGCCGCGAGCTCGACCGGCGGCTGCGCGAGTATTGCGCAGCGCACACGGCGATCGAGGTCGAAACCGAGGTGAATGCGGCGAAGATCGGCTGCGCGCGAGTATTCAACACGCGCGACCAATATGAGGACTCCCATTACGCCGCGCGCGAGATGACGGTGCCGGTGCTGGACCGGCAGTCTGGTGTGCCGATCCGCGTTTACGGCGTCGTGCCGAAAATGTCGCTGACCCCCGGGCGGATCTGGCGCGGCGCACCGTCGATCGGCGACGACACGACCGACATTCTCGCGAACATGCTGGGCCTGGCCGAGGGGGCCATCGACAAATTGTACGCCGACGGGGTCGTGCACCGCACCGAGCCGTTCACCGAGCCGCAGGTCGCCGCCGTCAACCCCTAGGCGCTCCCGATCGGCCGCTCAATCGGCTTCAGGTGGCCGAGACTCATTTGGTCCGCGCTACGCCTCGATCTTCGAGAACAGCCAGGCGCCGGTCGCGAGCAGGATCGCGGCGAGGAGGCCCAGGACCGCGAAATCGGTCGCGATGCCGAACGCGAAACCGCCGCTGAGCGCGCCGCGCAGGCCGTCGACGCCGTAGCTGAGCGGGTTGAGCCGCACCGCGAGCTGCACCGCCCCCGGCAGGTCCGGCACCGGGAAAAGGGCGCTCGAAAAGAAGAAGAGCGGCAGCACGATGAAGTTCATGATCAGCTGAAAGCCCTGCATGTCCTGCAACACCGAGCCGGCGGCGGTGCCGATCGCCGTGCACATGATCGCGATCAGCGCCATGAACAGGAGCGCCAATGGCAATAGCAGCGGGTGCGCCGGCCGGAAGCCGGCGGCGAGGCAGACCAGAAAGACGATGCCGCCCTGGATCAGCGCCACCGTTGCGCTGCCGAGTGTGCGCCCGAGCACGATCTCGAGCCGCGACACCGGCGCCACCAGCGTTTCCTTCAGAAAGCCGAATTGGCGGTCCCAGATGATCTCGATGCCGCTGAACACGGCGGTGAACAGAATCCCCATCGTGACGATGCCCGGCGCCAGGAACTGCACGTAGTCGCCGCGGCCGGCGCGGGCAAAGGTGGGCCCGAGCCCAAAACCGAGCGCCAGCAGGAACAGGATCGGCTGGCCGAGCGAGCCGATCATGCGGGCGCGCGAGCGGAAATATCGCTTCAATTGCCGCAGCCACAGAATATAGACGGCGTTCACCGGTTGCCGAGCCACACCCGGCGCATCATGCGCATGCGGTCGATCGGCGCCGCCTCGGCCTCACGGATGCTGTGTCCGGTCAGCGCGATGAACGCGTCCTCCAGGGTGCGCCCGCCGGTCTCTTGCCGCAGCGCCGCGGGGGTGCCCTCCGCGACGATCCGGCCGTGGTCGATGACCGCGATCCGGTCGGCGACGCGCTCCGCCTCCTCCATGTAGTGCGTCGTGAAAAACACCGTTACGCGCTCGTCGCGGCAGAGCCCGCGGATAAATTCCCAGATCTGGTTGCGGGTCTGCGGGTCGAGCCCGCTGGTCGGCTCGTCGAGGAACAAGATGCGCGGACGGTGCTGCAAGGCGCGGGCGATTTCGAGCCGGCGCCTCATGCCGCCCGAGAAACGCTTGACGTAGTCTTTGCGCCTCTCCCACAGGCCGACGAACCGCAGCAGCGCCTCGATGCGCTCGCGGCGCTCCGCCCGCGGCACCCGGTAGAGGACGCCGTGCAATTCCATGTTCTCGGCGGCCGTCAGTTCGCCGTCGAGGCTCGGATCCTGGAACACGATGCCGAAGGCGCGGCGCACCAACAGCGGCTCTTTGACCGGGTCGTGACCGGCGACCCTGAGCCGCCCCTCGCTCGGCGCGAGCACCGTCGTCAGCATCTTGATCGTCGTCGTCTTGCCGGCGCCGTTGGGGCCGAGAAAGCCGAAAATGACGCCCTCCGGCACTGCGAACGAGATGTGGTCGACCGCGACGAAGCCGTCGAAGCGCTTGACCAGATCGCGGGCCTCGATGATCGCGGCCGTCATCCCCTATCCAGCAATCCTCCTCGGTGTAAACGTCGTGGTTCGGCATTCCGCCTTTCCTAGCAAACTAGCTAAGCCTTGATGGGCTGGGAACGGGTTTGCGTCTCCACCCGTTGTCTGCCCAGCAATGCCGGTTCCGGAGAACGCGATGCGTCTGTTTCTGACCTGTGTGATCGGCGCGGTGGGTCTGGCTATCCTCGGTTTTGGGCCGCCGGCTGCCGCTGAAAACCTGAAGTCGGTCGTGGGCGCGCTGAATGCGATCGTCAATCCCGAGGATGCGTGGCGGCTCGAAGATCAGGCGCGCCGCTATCGGCGACAGGCTGATGAACGTTATTGGCGCAATTACGGTGAAGGACTTGAGCAGCAACGTCGCGAGCGAGGAGGCCCGGAGCCTCAGCGCGGCGATGAAAGGCGGTATTCGGGACAAATCGATCCGGATGAGGCTCACCGCTTGGAGGATCAGGCGCGGCGCTTCGGACGGCCCAAGGCGGAGCAATATTGGGGCCGGTATCGCGAGGGCCTCGACAAGCGATAATGCCTCGCCTGCTATTCAGGATTTGGCCCTTCCGTGCACTTGGCGATAGAATCAACGCGCGACGGCGGCTTTCACGTTGCTCGGATGCGGCCAGAACAGAACAATAATGGCGAGCGTGGAGGCTGTAAGAGTCGTGCTCAGCGGCAACCCGAGATCAAGCCCGTGCCGGCTCGCGAGTAAGTCTCCTAATGTGGTGCCGGCGGTGCGCGCCGCGACGATGCTTGCCCAATACCAGGGTTTCGACATGCCGCCGAAACGCCAGGAGATGATCAGCACCACTGCGAACAGCGCCGTCAGCACGGCGGAGCCATAAAAGAGCCCTAGCCCCGCGACATCGGCGGTGAAGTCGCCGCTCGCCGTGCCGAGCGTGCCAGCCGTGAGCATTGCCAGCCAGTAGTTCCCATTCGTCGTCGGCAGCATGGGGCGATCTTGCTGTGCAATGGAGCTCATGGAAGGGCCACGGCTGCGATCAGTAACCAGAAACGCAATCAGAAGAAGCGTCAGACCGATTTCGGTCGCTCCATAGCCCAGCTTCAGGTCATGGGTGCACAGGTCGGCGAGATTGGTCGCCGCAGTGCGAAGGACGATGATGGCGAGCCAGTAATAGACTTCCGTCGCGACCCTTGCGCGCCGCTCGGCCCACAGGATGAGAAGAAACAAGGCGGCCAGCGGCAGCAGTCCGCGAGTGTGCCCAAGATGCAGATTATGCGATAGGAAATCGCCGGTATTGGCGCCGCACATGCTCGCAACAAGAATGGCGGCCCAGTACCGGCGCGTAATAGCCGGGACATTGCTGACCTGCATCAAAACACCTCAGAACCGGGAGCGGTCAGGCTGGCTTAGCCGTGTCCCGCGCTCAAGCGGCGCTTGCTGCTGTCGGATGCCGGCCGGCGCGTTGCGGAAGCAAAAACAAGCACAGGATGATGAAGGCGGCGATTACTGCCGAGGCGAGCGGCCGGCTCAGCGCGAGCCCACCAACGTTTTTCGGCTTGTCGAGGAAGTCTCCGACCGTAGCACCGAGCGGACGCGTCAAGATAAAGGCGGCCCAGAACAATAGGACGCGCGACACGCTGCTCCAGAAGTACAGACCTGCGATCACTGCGAGGCCGGCTGCGAAGACTACCGCGCCGCCTCCATACCCTAGGCCACCGGTATCGGCCATCCAGTCGCCAAGCGCCGTGCCGAGCGTTTGAGAAAAGGTAATCGCCGCCCAATAAAAGGCTTCGACCTTCGGGCTGCTCACCGTGTTGACGGCGATCGTGCCCTCAGACCAGTACCAGAGGCCCAGCACGACGATCAGGCAGCAAAAAAGCAGCGTGGAACCGCCTGTATAGCCGATGCCCAACGATCGATCGGCAAAATCCGCCATCGTGGTGCCGAAGGTCGTCGAGGCGACGATCGTCGCCCAGTAGAGGAGCGGATGGAACCTCTTGGCGAAAATTTGCGCCGCGACCAGAGCAAGAAGAAGTCCGACGAAAATCGCGGTACCGTCGAGATAGCCCCAATTGAGCGTCATCGTCACCGAGTCGCCGCCGGTTTCCCCCAACGTGGTTGCGGCGATCTTGATGATCCAAAATGCAAGGGTGACCTCCGGCACCTTGCTGAGCGCTTCCCGCTTGAGAGCATCATCCATTGCACTGCCTCACTTTGGTTTGCTGATGCCGTCTCGACCAGGATCGTCGGACAGCCGAGAGTGCCTGCGGCAAGGTGCGGACGGATCCACAGGGGGCTAGCGACGTAGCTCCTAATTGGCGTAGTATATACAACGATCTCACCCTCAATAAAGTTGTGAACACGACATGCGTCAAAACGCGGCAGCACCGGCCCCGACCTTCGACGAAAGAGTGGCGCTGCGGGCGGCAGACATGAGCCCGGCCGAGCGGCGCGTCGTGCGATATTTTCAGGGCAATCGCGAGGAGGTGCTGATCAGCTCTGCTGCTGCGCTAGCCGCCGAGGCGGAGACCAGTGACGCGACGGTAGTGCGTGCAACGCGGGCGCTCGGCTTTTCCGGTCTTGATGAACTCCGGCGGGCGCTGGCCGACGAGCTCCGAAGTTCGCTATCACCGGCAGAGCGACTGAGCCGGACGTTGGACGAAGTCGGCGATGACCTTTTTGCGGCATTTAGGATGACGCAGGAGATCCACGCGGCGTCTCTGGCTAGCCTGCGCCGGAGCATTACTCCCGAGCTGTTCGAGAAGGCTGTGGACGCCGTTGCCGGCGCCGCCCGCGTCCTCGTTTTTGGGCTCGGGCCATCGAGCGCCATCGCCGATTACCTTGTTATCCAGCTCGGCAGATTTGGGCTGTTCGCAGAGGCTCTCTCGAATACCGGCGTTCTGTTCGCGGATGACTTGCGACGGCTGCGCGAGGGCGATCTGGTCGTCATCCTGGCCTATGGCCGCGTCTATGCCGAGCTCGCCGCGCTCCTGGACGAAATCGCTCGGCTGCGTCTGCGATCGTTTCTCATAACGGATAGTCTTGCCGATACGTTACGACGTCGGGTGGATTTCGTTTTACCGGTGCCGCGCGGCCGGGCGGAGATGCTCAGCATGCATACGGCCACGCTTGGCTTCATCGAGGCATTGCTTGTCGGTGTGGCGACGAGACGACCGGCAGAGACACTCGCAAGTCTCCAAGCGCTCAACGAAGCGCGCGAGAAACTGGGCGGAGGAGTAGCGAATTTATCTGTAACCCAGCCGCCTCGCTGACGACTCTCGAGACACACGGCCGGGTTTAGAACAAGACAGCCAGCAACGTAGGTTTTTTCTCAACAAATCCGAGAGAAGAGATGCCGATAGCCCAGACAACGCTTATGACTTGGCTAGGTGGACGCGGTAGCCGCTGGCAATCTGATGCGCATGATTGCTTGTTTCTCTTTGTCATCGGTACATTGACTATGGCGAGTTACGCAGTCCAACTCGGGTTTTATGGTGACGATTGGGCACTTTTGGCATCAATGCACTTATCTAAAAATCAATCCCTGATCGATGTCTTCACAGAGATAGTCCACGTCCATGACCACGAGATCCGGCCCGTACAGTTTCTTGAGCTTGCGGTGCTGTACAAACTGTTTGGTCTTGATCCTCTCGGCTATCATTTGACCAATTCCACAATTCTTTTATTGGATTTTTTGTTGCTTTATTTTCTCGTCCGCGTTCTCGGCCAGCCGCGCGTCTTAGCCCTGTCTGTTTCTCTCTTGTTCATATTGGCCCCGAGCTATTCCACCGACCGGTTCTGGATTGCCTCGTCCGCGGCCAACCTCAGTATGTGTTTCTTTTTGCTCTCGCTTCACGCCCATCTGCAAGCACTGCGCCATCCACGAGGGGGTTTCTTGCGGTGGGAGGCTCTCGCAATCTTGGGCGTTCTTTGCAGCGGATTTTGCTACGAGGTATTCCTGCCGCTGTTTTTGCTGGCATCCGCGTTCCTGTTCGCCTTCGAGCTGAAAACGAAGTGGTCGCGCTTCGCTGTCGGGCGGATCGTAGGCAAGGCTGTCCTCCATCAAACCGCCATAGTAGGTGCGGTCGCCCTGATCCTTGTTGTCAAAGCGCTATGGGCGCCACGCGTGCCCGGCAATTTGGAGCTCATTGGATTGGCTGTTTGGACCGGCCGCGCGATCCTGAAAGCAGCCGTGATAAATTACGGATATCACCTCCTTCTGCTGCCGTCTACGACTTGGCACGTCCTCAAATACTATGTCGATTTTACGATGGTGGTCATGGCGGTCGTCATTGGCTTCGCTGTCTGGATCCGCCTGTACACGCTTCCCAACTTCTTCATCGGCTCCGCCGGGGAGTTACAAGCGAAGATGCCGATTTATTTGTGCTGTGGCATCGGGCTGTTTCTCGCGGGGTATTCGCTATTTCCGATCAAACCGGCCGAGGTTGGGCCAAACAACAGGGCCGCGATCGCGGGAACGGTCGGCGTTGCCGTATCGGTTATGGGCGGTCTCGGAATACTCACATCTCTTTCCCCGCGCATGTGGCGAAAGCCGATCTTCTGTTCTGCCGTTGCTTTCATCAGTATGAGCGGCGCTCTCATCATTGCTGCATTGGGAAATTTCTGGATCGAAAGTTACCGGATGCAGAAGGAGATCCTCTCCGATATCCAGGATCACGTCCCAGTGATCCCAGCTGGCGCCTCCCTGATACTCGATGGTGTCTGTCCCTATAATGGCCCCGCGCCGGTCTTCAACGCCACTTGGGACCTCTCCGGTGCTTTGTCGCTCGCGTACGGCCGCCTCGGAGTTGAAGCCAACATCGTGACGCAATGGGTGACCGTCGAGCAGAACGGTTTATCGGTCCCGACGTACGCAGACCGTGTGATTTACCCATTTGGCAAGCTCTATATCTATCATTATGGCCGCAAAACCAGCCATGTCTTGCGTGACGCGCAAGCGGCACAGAGCTACTTCGACGATATCAGCACTGATCGAGTGGATAGATGTCCGCCTGACGATGATGGCAACGGTGTCGACGTGATGAACGGGCTAGTCGCAAAGTTGCGCGGCAGGGAATGAACACGCCCGACGTATCTCGCGCGCGGTCGGGGCCGCCCGGGGACCGCCCTCGCCCCCCAATCTGTCCGCTCGCTTTCCGCGGTACTTCGTTGAACTTGCGCGCCTACCAGCGGCCGCCCCGCATCATCGGAATGCCCCGCTCGTGATCCCTTCCGCCCGGATTGCATCGCTCACCGGCAAGAGGTCGGCGGTGCGGGATGCCGATTGGCCTGCGGAGCTTCCACCGCTTCTGCCGGCCCAGCTCGGCGTTCTTCAAGTTCTCGACCAGACCAAGTCTGACGCCCCGCGCTTGCCGCGGCGAGAACTGCGCTGGTGCGCTCGCAGCCCTCCCGACGCTCTTCCTCCGCGGACCGTCGAAGCGATGAGCCCGAGGAGATATTCGCGTCAAGGGTCAAGTTCGCATGACTTGCCGTCGTGGTCGATCGCACCGAACGACCATTTAGATTTAGAGTGGAATCAGCTGATGTTAGCGGACGGGGTCAAGCACGACGACGGGGATCTCGCGCTCGGTCTTGCGCTGGTAATCGGCATAGGGCGGCCAGAACTCCAATGCTTTTTCCCACAGCCGCGCACGCTCCTCGCCCGTAGCGGTCCTGGCGCGCGCCGTCATCTTCGAGGTGCCGACCTGCACGTCGACCTCCGGGTTGGCCAGGATGTTGCGGTACCAGCCGGGATGTTGCGGTGCACCGCCTTTCGAGGCGACGACCAAATAGCTGTCACCAGTTTTTCCATAAAACAGCGGGAAGATGAACCTTTCCCCCGATTTCCAGCCCGTCGTCGTCAGCAGTAGCGCTGGCACTGTAATCTCCGGCCGGCCCGGCTGGGTCATCTTGTACATGTGTCCTTCGGCGCCGCCGCTGGACAGGTAGCGGTTCGCATGCTCCACCATCCAATCGGGAAGATTTGGCGCGAGCTTGGCTTCAGTCATTTTTTCGAACTCCTTCAGTAATGGGTGACCCAGGGGCTGTTCAGCGCGTCCTCGATGCGGCGGTGCCGGGCCTTGACGATTTCGGCGGGAACGGCGCTGACAAAGGCATAGAACGTCTTGGTGCGGATCGCGTCCACGACGCGTTCGCCGACCCGCTTCGGATCGAGACCTGTGGTGGCGAGGCGTTCGGCCAATACCGCTTCTTCATTGGCGCGGATTTGTGGCCCGCCCATGTGGTCGGGGCGGTTGCGGGCGCCGCGAGCGATGTTCGTGGCGATCGGACCCGGGCACAGCACCGAGACGCCGACATTGGTGCCTTCCAACTCGTGCTCCAGCGCTTCGGACAGTGAAAGGACAGCGTATTTGCTCATCGAATACGGCCCTTGATTGGTGCCGCGGCGGTTCTGGAAGCCGGCGACCGAGGCGGTGTTGACGATATGCCCTTCTTCCCCGTGCTTGAGGATGGCGGGGACGAAGTGGCGGATACCGTGGATGACCCCCCAGATGTTCACGCCGATCACAAATTCCCAATCGCCGGGCGGCACGTCGACCAGTCTGGCGCCGTGCATCGGCACGCCGGCATTGTTGCAGGCGATGTGGAGCTTGCCGAAATTGCGTTCGGCTTCCGCGAGGGCATCGAGCACGGATTGCTCCTGCGTGACGTCGATCCGCACCGGCATGACCCGCTTGTTGGTGCCGGAGAGGCCATGAGCCGCCTCCTCGACCGTATCTTTCTGGATATCGGCCATGACCACGTTCGCACCAGCCTCTGCGAGCGCGGTCGCAATGCCGAGGCCGATGCCGGAGGCGGCGCCGGTTACGATGGCGGTCTTGCCGGAGATGTCCATCATTCGCGACGGCCCTTCGGATCGTCAGTGAAAGTAGCGGCCGGAATCGATGACGATCGTCTGGCCGGTCATCGTCTCGGTGCGGCACATCGTGACCACCATGTCGGCGCAGTCGTCCTTGTCGGCGGGCTTTTTCAGAAGCGAGGTGTTGGCAGAGCGCTCGATGAACTCGGGCCGGAGATTGGCGGTCGCTCGCGTACCTTCCAGAAGGCCCGGCGCCACGCAATTGACCAACGTCTCGGGTGCCAGGGCAACCGCCATGCAGCGTGTCAGGTGGATGAGACCCGCCTTCGACACCGCGTAGGCGATCGATGAACCGGTCGGCCCGACCCCCGCTACGGATGAGATGTTGACGATGCGGCCGTGGCCTTGAGCCTTCATGACCGGCGCCACCGCCTTCATTAGACGCATCGGCCCCGTCAGGTTGATGGCGATGATCTTGTCCCATACCTCCATCGTCAGAGTGTCGAGGTCGGGGAAAGGGATCGCGACGTTGTAGGCGGCGTCGTTCACGAGAATATCGAGACAGCCGAAGCGCCCGGTCACATCGCCGACGACCCGCTCCACCGCTGCAGGGTCGGTGACGTCGCAGCCAAAGGCCGCAGCGTTGATCTGGTGCCGCGAGGTGAGCTCGCGCGCGACTCCCTCCGCCTGGCCGCGGCTCTGCGCATACATGACGGCGATATGCACGCCCTCTTTCGCCAGCGCGTGGCAGATGCGCTGCCCGAGCCCGCCATTGCCGCCGGTCACCAAAGCGACCGCGCCCCGCAACTCCATTTTGCTGTCTCCCTACGCGAAGGATTCGGTCATCGCCGAATAGACCAGGGTGCGCAAGTCGCGGCGCAAGGTGAGGCGCGCCTCGCTCCCGATCACCTGGGTCATGAAGACGACGGTCAGCTCCTCCTTGGGGTCGATCCAGAACGCGGTCGCGGCAGCGCCGCCCCAGAAATATTCCCCGAGCGAGCCGGGCAGGCGGGTTTTGGCGACGTTTACATTGACCCCACACCCCAGCGAAAAGCCGACCCCGGCATAGCCGGATTCGCTGAACATCCCGGGCAAGGCCATGTCGGCGATCTCGAGGCCGTCGGGCAGGTAGTTGAGGCTGAACAGCGCAACCGTCTTGGGGCTGAGGATCTGCACGCCGTCCAAGGTGCCGCCGTTCAACATCATGCGGCAGAAGCGCAGGTAATCCTGCGCCGTCGAAA
>Ga0210396_10003944_pt1 | contig 14633 bp, 11 predicted proteins | sample IncBWH17OmetaG_FD_155466 | JGI IMG/M metagenome (GOLD analysis project Ga0210396, IMG submission 155466) | Forest soil microbial communities from Barre Woods Harvard Forest LTER site, Petersham, Massachusetts, United States - Inc-BW-H-17-O ...
CTGCCAGAAACGGGTGAGAAGCATGAGGAAGAGGCCAGCCTGAGCGAAGAGGAACTGGGGCCAGACGCGAGGCTGGGCGAGCGTGTGCATGGCGATGTGGGCGGTAAAGGCGACGGCGGCGGCTCCTATGAGGGTGAGGAAGAGGAATGTGCCCCAGGCGCGACCGAAGTTGTGTCGGAGGGTTCGAAGAGCGGGACGGATGGTGAGGCGGACTCGGCGGTCGGGTTTGGCTTGCTTTCCAAAGACCGGGGGCCGGAGGTGTTGGCTTAGCTGGACTGTGTAGACCTCGACGAGATCGAAGTAGAGGCGGAGCACGGTAGCGACGAGGAAGATGATGATGACGCCGGTGAGGCGGAGCAGGAAGGAATGGAGGCCAACGAAATGATTGTCGACGTATGCCGCCCAGAGGTTCTGCAGGGCGCTGAGGCCGCCGAGGATAAGGCCGCCGACGATGAGGGTGAGGATGGTGATGCGGATGAAGCGCCAGAAGAAGACAAGGCCTTGCTGGAGGAGGGTGCCGAGGCGGGCAGGAGTAGAGGTCTGATAGCAGAAGAGGGTTCCGGGGATGATGAGGAAGTAGAGGGCGAGGTAGGCGAAGATGCCTGTGTGGGCTGCGGTGTAGGCGCTGTCTCCGCTGGGGCCTTCGTGGAGGTGCGTGATGGTTTCGGCTACGGTGCCGAGGTCGAATGCGCTGACGAGACGCTGGCTGGCCAGGGAGTGGTCGAGGATGTTCGACAGCGAGTGATGGAGGCCGAGGGAGAAGAGGATCGCCAGGCCGAGATTGAAGACGTAGGTCCAGAGAAGCGCGGGAAGGCGGCGGAGGGTGATGCCAAGGCCGTGGATGAGAATGCTTCGTTTGGGCATGGGTTTTGTCAGTTGCAGGTTGTTAGTTGCAGGTTGTCAGTTGTGGTTTTGGGGGTGGGCTTGGGAGGCTCGCAGCTTGTTATCAGGGTTGCGGCGAGGGCTAATGGGAGGAGGAATTTGTAGCGGTTGAATCTCGTGGTTTTGCGTGGGATGGGAAGGCAAACCTCAGGGGCTAAAGCCCCGATTTGTCGGTGGGTTTTATTGCCTGGGCTAAAGCCCAGGCCTACCTCAGAAGCAAGAGCAAAAGCGGTTTCGTCGGCAGAAGCGACAGCAGTTTTGTGGGCAGGAGTGACAGCGGCTTTGTCGGCCTTGTTGGCAGGAGCGACAGTGGGCTTGTCGGCGGAAGCAACGACAGTTCTGTTGGTAGGAGCGACGGGGGTTTTGTCGGCGTTGGTGGAGGGGGTGGGCATGGTGGAGTCCTGTCAGACGATCCAGGTGACTAGTTGAGAGAGGAGTTGCGCGAAGGATAGCCAGATGTTGGTGAGCTTGCGTGTGGCTAGTCTGTGGGGGTCGACGGTGTAGCTGTTGTTGAAGAGATTTTTGTCGAGTAGGACGGTGTGGTCGGGGTCGATCTCGGCGGAGCGGATTTGGGTGTTGCGCGTGTAGTCGAAGCGGACCCAGCGGTCGACGCCGTCCCAGTGCTCACGCTGGTGGGTTCCGTCTTCGAAGATGATCTCGACGGTGACGGGAAGGATGAAGTCGCCTTTGCGGTGGAGAACGACTGTGGTGAGGTATTTTCTGTCTTTCTCTTCTTTGGGTTCGGGGAGCCACCACTGGACGGGGTTGGAGTCGATGCTGTCCACGGCGTAGTCGAGGATTTGTGTGCCGTAGACGGCCTGGTTGAAGAAGGGCCGGAGGGTTGAGTTGGTGGCGGGGGCGGTTGCGAAGTCGGGTTGGCCGTTGGGGAGGAAGGGTGGGGTGGTGGGGGAGAGTTGAGGCACGGAGAAAGAAACCGCAGGTCCCTTCGACAAGCTCAGGGCAGGCTCTTCGACTCCGGAACCCGCTGCGCGAGTTCCTCCGCTCAGGATGACAGTTCCATCATCAGCTGTTGTCACGCCAACTGTGCCAGTTAACGCATCCCCGTTGCCTGAGATGACACTTCCATTTCCATTGACACTCCCATTGCCATTTGCTGAGCCAGAGCTTACTGTGCCAGCCCCATTCGGAGTGATGCTGGTTTGTTTGATTGTGCTGCTATGCGAGGTTATGGATGCGGTGGGTAGGGCTTTGCCGTTTTTGATGGCTACTTCTTCGATGGTGCGGAGGAAGTCTTCGGTGGTGGGGTGGGTGAAGCGGAAGCGCAGGAACCAGGTGCGCATGGCTTCATCCATGGTGTCGGTGCCGACGAAGCCCTCGAGGGTTTGGAGGAGGGTGGCGGATTTGCCGTAGGTGACGCCGCCGTAGGAGTTGCTGTCGCGGAACTTGAAGGCCCAGCGGGTGACGGGATCGAAGTCAGGGACGGATAGGTACTCGAGGCGCTGTTGCTCGTAGTCTCCAGCGTTGGCGTAGGCGCGGTTGAGGATGGAAGTGTTACGGCCAAGGATGGCGTCGAGGACTTTGACTTCGGTGTAGGAGTTGATGCCTTCGTCGAGCCAGGCCTCACGGAACTCGTTGGTGGCGACCATGCCGTACCAGTACTGGTGGCCGAACTCGTGCATCGCTACGATCTCGGTGATGTGGGTGGGCTCGAACCAGGAGGTTTCGCCGGTGAAGAGGGTGGGGTACTCCATGCCACCCATCTGGGAGCCGGGCTCGGGATCGATGACGGTGATGATCTTGTAGGGATAGGGGCCGTAGCGGCGGTCGAACTGCTGCATGGTTTTTTGAACGATGGAGAGGTAGCGAGGACCGGCGCGGGGATGGGCGCGGAGGGCAAGGACGTGGATCTGGACGGGGCCGAGGGAGGAGAGGAAGATGCCGTCGGTGACGGTGAAGTTGGGGCTGGCGGCGAAGGCGAAGTCGCCTATGTCTTCGCCGTAGTAGCTGACGGTTTTGTTGCCGTTGGAATCAGTGGTTTCGCCGGTGGGGACGCCGGAGGCTCCGACGATGAAGCGGCGGGGTAGGGTGAGGTGGACGGTGAAGGTTCCGAAGTCAGAGAAGAACTCGGTGGTGGCGTGGTACTGGTGGCAGTTCCATGCGCCGTGCCAGAAGACGCCGGGTTTAGGAAACCATTGGGCGCCCATGATGAAGTCGCGCTTGTAGCCGTTGCGGGCGACGGAGAGGGGGAACTTGTCGTGGAAGGTGATGTGGAAGGTGATGGAGTCGTTGGGCGCGAGCGGGTGGGGCAGGGTGATTTCGGCTACGGTGTGGTCGTCGAGGTTGTTGTCGTCGGGTGCGATGAAGTGGAGGGTGGGGGTGAGGTCGCCGAAGTTGTCGGCATCGATGTGGGAGATGGTGATGCTGCCGCGCTTCTCGTCGGGGTAGGTGTTGTCGCGCTCGTCGTCGCGGATGCCTCCGCCGAAGTGGGTCTCGCGGGTGAAGGTGGACTCGGGACGGAAGGCGTTGAGGTAGAGATGGAAGGGGAAGGTGTTGAGGGGCTGGCCGGTGAGGTTTTTGTAGGTGAGGGTCTCGGTGGCGTCGAGGGTTTTCTTGTCGGTGTCGAGTTTGGCCTCGATGTTGTAGGCGGTGACGCGGGTGGAGAGGGGCTGGCCGTTGGGGGAGTTGGTGGCGAGGGTTTGCGCGTGGCTTAAAGGCGCAAGAAGGAGAGCGGCGACGAGGAGGTGTGTTCGCAGCATGTGGAAATTGTAGGGGAGAACCTGCGATTTCGACCGCGGATTTACACGGAGGGCGCGGATTTTAAGGACGGATTCTGATGGAGGTGAGGCTGTAACGGCGTAACGGTGATCAAAAGGATAAAGGCTGATAAGAGCAAATACGTAAAGAGGTGCCAGGTTGGCAGTCTCTTGGCTTCGTCGCTGTTTTTTCTTTTATCGCGCCTTTATCCTTTTGATCACCGTTACGCATTTGTTGGGGATTGCCAGAGTTCGGTGGTAAGCAGACTGGCTAGGCGATGGTGTTGGGCGATGCGGGTGAAGGTGGATTGGGTGAGAGGTGTGGCGTGGTTGGGGAGGGCGGTGACGCGGAGGTTGGTGAGGATGCGGAAGATGAGGTAGAGGGTGCGGATGTAGGCGCGGGCGATGAGGCGCATGGGGCCGGTGGGTGGGATGCGGAAGTCGGAGATGAGCCAGAGGGCTCCGGGCGTGAGGTGCGGAGTGAGTTGGGTGATGAGGGCTTCGAGTTCGGTTTGGGTGAGGCAGTCGAGGAAGAAGTGGGTGATGATGAGGTCGTATTTTGTTGTGGGCTCGGGATGGAAGGCGAGGGCGTTGGTTTGGTGGGTTTGGAGGCGGTCGGCGTAAGGGGCGCAGCGGCGGCTGAGAAGATGGAGCATGGTGGCGCTGGTGTCGATGGCTTCGGCCTGGAGGTGGGGGTTTTGAGTGAGGAGCTGGGCGAGGAAGCGGCCGTCGCCGTCGCCTAGGATGAGGGCGGATTTTTGTTGGGTGAGGGATGGGAGATGATGGAGGCGGGTTTGCTGGAGGATTGGGCCTAGGGTGAGGTATTCGAGCCAGCGATAGGGACGGGCTATGGGGTTGAAGTTGGGGACGGCTCGCTTCATAGGTCTTGTTGGAATGGTAGCGGGTTGAAGGAGTGCGGTTCGAGCTTCGCTCGATGCCCACACATCAGAATCGATGTGTGGGGCACCCGGTTTATTGGAGGAAGGGTAGGAGGAGGATGGGAGTGAGGAGGGCGAGATCGGCGGCGGCTCGGAGGGTGGTGGCGGGGATGTTGCGGTTGAGGCGGTGGAGGATGAGTAGGAGCACGGCGGAGAGGGCGGTGGCGGCGGAGAGGGGCCAAGGGGATTGGTGATCGAAGATCGCGACGGCTGTGGAGGTGAGGGTGAGGAGGATGGCGAGAAGAGGAAGTGGATGGGGTTGGGGGGCGTGTTCCCAGGCGTAGATGAAGAGGCAGTTGAGGCCGCAGAGAGCGGCGAAGAGAAGTGCCGGGGGGAGCAGAATGGGGCGGAAGGTGGGTTGGCGTGCGACTGTCGGGATGAAGGTGGCGGCGGCGAAGCAGATGCCTACGGCGAGCTCTTTGGGGTAGCGGTGTGAGTCTTGCGTGGCGTGGATGAGGACGAAGTATCCGAAGACCAGGCCGCCGAGGATGAGGTAGAGGCGTATGGCGGTGATGTCGAGGCGGGGGAGAAGGATCGCGAGCGCCACGGAGGCGAGGATGATGGCGGTGAGGAAGGCTTTGCGGTGGAGATGGTGGAAGTGGTGGCGGGCTTCGAGGGCGTGCTCGTCGAGGAGGCGGTCGGCGGCGTAGAGGCTCCAGACGGCGAGGAACATGGCGAGGATGGAAGCGGTGGGGAGATGGACGTGGTTGGCGCGGGCGATGAACCACGTCCAGAGAGTGGCTACGGTGGGGGCGTCGAGGGAGAGAAGGTGCCAGAGGGTGAGAGGGGAGTTGCGCGTGGCTGTCTTGAGGGGCGAATGGCTGGCTGGGGATGCTGTGCCCATGACTTATTCGAGCACGTCTGGGGGATTTGATCCAAGCCCAGGTTCGGAGCGAGTCAGCACGCCTTGATGGCTTCCGTGGGGAGCTGCTGGCCGGTGATGAGGGAGCGGCGCTTGACGGGTTTATGGATGAAGCGGGAGAGCCAGAGCTCCCATGGGAAGGTGTAATTGCTGGAACGAATCCGGCGTTGGACGGAGTAGCGCATGGGCGGCAGGGCGATCTTTCGAAGGAGAGTCTCGCTGGCTTTGCGCTTGCGGAAGTGGCTATTGAGGAGGAAGTAGTCGAGCATGCGATTGAAGCGGCTGAGTTCTTCGCCTTGAAGCCAAGGGAGGATGTTGACACCGAGGGGCATCTCGCCCCACTCGCGCAGTGATTTTGGCTCGGGTACGTTGAGGGTGCGGAGCTCTGGCCAGACGGGGATGCCGGGGTAGGGCGTGAAGATGTTGGGTGAGAAGTGAATGTTGGAAAACTGCCGCCCGATGTCGGTCATGGTTTGCATTGTGAGGACGCGGTCTTCGTGGGTTTCGCCCGGGTAGCCGAAGATGAGATTGAAGGTGACGCGAATTCCGCCGATGGCGGCGCGGCGGGCGGTCTCGTACATCTCGTCGACATGTTGATGACGTTTGTTCATTAGCTTGAGGACGGAGGGCGAGGTGGATTCGGTGCCGAAGCCCATGTAGGAGACTCCACTTGCGGCGAGAAGGCGGATGTCGTCTTCGCTCATGCGGCAGATGAAGTCGGTTGAGGCCTGGAAGGTCCAGTTGAATTTGACGCCGGAGTCGCAGATGCCTTTGGCGATGGCGATGGCTCGCTTGAGGTCGACGGGGAAGTTTGAGTCGAGGAGGGCGATCTCCTGGATGCGGTATTTGGTGGCGAGAGATGTCATCTCGTGGACGACGCGCTCGGCTGAGAGGGCGTTAAAACGGCGATTGTAAAAGACGGTGTCGGTGCAGTAGTTGCAGGCGTAAGGACAGCCGACGCTGGTGGCGTAGGGGAGCTTGCGGATGCCGGTGACGCGCTCGTAGGCGTCGAAGTCGACCAGATCGTAGGCGGGGAGAGGAAGGTCGTCGAGATGTTCGACTTTGCGATCGGGGTTGTGCGTGCGGAGGACACTGGTCTTCCAGGAGATACCTGCGATGTTCTGGAGGGAGCGGTTCTCCGCAAGAGCCTCTGCTACCTCGCAGATGGTTCTTTCTCCGGGGCCGCGGACGACGATATCGACGTAGCGTTCGGCGAGGGTTTCATCGGGCAAAAGAGTGGGATGCCATCCTCCGAAGATGATTGGGATGTTTGGTTGGAGAGCTTTGGCTGCCTTTGCTACATCGATTGAGGCGCGGATCATGGGGCCGGTAAGAACAGATATGCCGAGGCAAAGAGCGTCGGAGAGTTCCTGGAGGACGTGTTCTTTGTAGTTGGGTTCGATGGCGGCATCGATGATGACGGTCTTAAAGCCTGACTCGCGAAGGGTTGAGGCGAGCGCAAGCAGGCAGACAGGGGGGCCTAGAGGCGAACCTTCGTAAGGAGGATAAAACAGGACTACTTTACCGCGCATGATATCGCGCTCCTTGGTCGCATGTCCGGGAAGAGGTCATGACCGAACTCCACGAAGGATGGCCTGAAGCCATAAATCAATTACTGGGGAAAGGGTATCTAAGGGCTGGCAGGGGAAATGTCAGAGAAATGTCTCTGTTCTGTCGTTTTATGACTAAACAAGACTTAAGCGGAAAGTGGGCCAGACTCTGCCCTCGTTCATTTTTTTGACTTAGCGGCGCTAGACCGAGGTTATAGCAGAGTCGGTAGCGACCTCTCGGACTTGTTTCGCTCCTGCTGGCTTGTTTGGCGCGGGGTCTGCTGAGAACGGCGTCGAAGTTGGCGTAGCGGTTGCCACAGATTTTTATTTAAGGCGAGGGAGGGTAGGAGTAGAGTGGCACGCATACGAATCGCGTTTGCGGCGATGGTCCCGACAGTTTAATTTCCGGAGGGTGAGAGGATGGCGAACCTTGATCCGTTGGAGGAGTTCTCGTTTCAGGTGGATTGGGGTGGTTCCAGGACAGGGATGTTGCGTGTGAGTCCGGTGAAGCTGACCACGAGCGTGGTGGTACATCGCGATGGCAGCAACCCAGAGTTTTCGAACCAGAAGATGCCGGGGCTTACGAGCTACGAACCGATTACTCTTGAAAGAGAGATTGTGCCGCATGATTCGGACTTTTGGACCTGGACCAATCAGGTTTTGGGCGAGGGCGGTGGAGGAAGTGGATATCAGCGAGATGTCACCATCCGTCTGCTGGATGGACAGCACAACCCTGTCGTCGTGGTCAATTTGCGAAACTGCTGGCCTAGCGCATACGAGGCGTTACCGCAGTTGAATGCGGAGGGTTCAGGCGTCGCGATCGAACGGCTCACGCTGGAGTATGAGAGCTTTAGCTACTCCAATCCCTAAGGGTGCGCGAAGGTGCAGGTTTAGGCGGTGGCTTCGACCTGGGGTTCGGGGCGTTCTCGTTTGGATCCGGCTACCCATAGGCCGGGGTCGATGTTGGGGAAGACGTTGTCGCGGCGTTCGATTTCGGCGAGGCGGGCTTCCTGGGCGGTCGTGATTGCGCCAGTGGATTCGTAGGTCTGCCAGATGGCTTTGATCTCGTTGAACTGGTCCTTGTGGGTAAGGAAGCGGATCTCGGCGTAGTCGCGGGCGGCACCGGTAGTGATGAGGAACTGCCAGTCGGAGGACTCGAGGAGTAGGAGCTCGCGGCAGAGCTGCTGCATGATGCGGGTGCCGAGGGTGGAGTTGCGCCAGTGGCCGGCGGTGCAGACATCGCGGGTGTAGAGCTCGGCGGGGTAGATGTGGGTGTAGGTCCAGCTGGTGTCGGGGTTCATCCAGACGTGGTTGTTGCCCTCGGCTCCCCAGGAGCCCTCGTGCATGGCGATGAAGCCGGCGCGGGGATATTGGTCGAGGTATTCGGAGCCGCTGATGAGCTGGATGCCGGTGTCGTAGTCGTGGAGGATGCGGGCGATGGCTTCGAGCCAGAGGGGCCCCTCAAACCACCAGTGGCCGAAGAGCTCGGCGTCGAAGGGAGAGCAGAGGATCGGGGGGATGGGGTCGTTGAAGCCGGATTTGAGGGCTTCGTAGACGAGATGGATGTAGTTAGAGGCGTGGTCGCGGGTGCGTGCGGCGGCTTCCTGCGGATAGTAGGGGAGCTTGTCGCCCATATCGACCTTGGGGCCGGTGACGCGCCAGTAGCGATGACCGCCGGGCCAGCGCTTTTTGTGGAAGTCGAGGTAGACGCCGTCGCCGGGGTAGCCGCTGTCGCCGGACCAGACCTGGACGCCGGTCTTGGGGTCGCGGGGGAAGATTGTGGTGGCGTAGCGCTTGTCGTAAGGGCCGTCGACGTAATAGGGCTGGTAGAGCGAGCGGTGCGGGCCGTGAGTCATCTGCTCGACCTTTTCGTCGCGGGGGACGGAGCCCTTGAGGAGCTCGTAGGGTGAGGGGATGCGCTGGGACTCTTCGACGAGATGGGTGTCGACGAAGAAGAAGTCGATGTCGGACTCGGAGAGGGCCTGTTCGACGCCGATGCGGTCGAAGCCGGGAGGCGTGGGGGAGCCGTCGGCGAAGGGAACAGGGTAGTTCCAGAAGCCGGCGGGGCGATAGCCGCACTCGGGTGCCCAGATGCCTTTAGGGTGCTTGCCGATGTGGCGGATGTGGGTGTCGACGGCGATGCGGATCTGGGCTCGGACGCTCTCGTCGGTGCCGAGAAGGGGCATGTAGCCGTGGGTGGCTCCGCAGGTGATGATTTCGATGAGGCCGATGTCGTTGAAGTGGCGGAAGCCCTTGATGATGTTGCCGTCGAGGGCGCGGAACTCATCGAGGGCCTGCGAGAAGAAGCGGAACCAGAAACGGGCGGTTTCGGCGAGGTGATCTTCGCCGGATTGGATGAAATAGGCCTCGTCTTCGCGGGCGGCAACGATCTTGCGCATGAGGTAGTTGGGGAACTCGGCGATGAAGACGGGGTGGGAGAGCTGTTCGAGCAGGATGGGGGAGAGATTGAGGTTGCAGTTGAAGCGGATGTTGTCGCGCTCGAGGTTTTTGAGGGTGCGGAGCAGGGGGAGATAGGTCTCGGCGGCGGCTTCGTGGAGCCACTCCATGCCATGCGGCCAGGTGCCATGGTTAACGACGTAAGGCAGATGCGCGTGAAGCGTGAAGGTCAAAAATCCTGCGGGACGGGCCGCTGCGTTTGGAGATGCCTGCGTCAAGGCGAAGTACCTCAGAATGGATTTTTGGTGGTTGAAGCGACCAAACGATTATGAGGGTGCGGTTTTGAGTCTACACCCGAGGGTGATTGTACGAGACAGACAAATTGTGTCTGTCTCGTACGTGATAGGGATGAGATGCAAATGCATGTTACTGCGGCTGCTCCGGAGTTGAGTTGAGAGGGCGACGTTGAGTGTTTGGCGTGCTGAGGGTGTTGGAGGTTGGGACGCGTATGGCAAGGGTGTTGGTGAGCTTGAAGTTGACCAGGCTTTCAGAAGGAATCTGAACCTGCTGGCCGCGAGTGATGGTGTTGGCTCCAGCGCCGAGGCCGCCGCCGGATGCAGCGCCGATGGCTGCGCCTTTGCCGCCACCGATGAGACCGCCAAGGATAGCGCCGACGGCCGCTCCGCCGCCTACTTTGGCTGCGGTATTGGCGCCGCGGCCCTTGCCCTGGACGCTGTAGGGATCGGTGGAGATGGCGAGTGATTCGCCGTGACGATTGAGGCTGACTAGCTCGATGGTGAGCAGGGAGTTGCCCTTGTAATGGGCGGCTTCCTGAACGGCGGAGACGCGGCCTGAGACGCTGGTGCCCTGACGGATGGCGACGAGGCCGTCGACCATGACGTCAGTGGCGAGGGTGCCGGAGAAGCTCTGGCCCTGCTGGGTCGTTGCGCTGTCCAGCGTCTGGGTGATTCGGACGGGAAGGGTGGTTCCGGCCGCGATGGTGACATCACGGAAGGCAGGTGGAGGAGGTGGTTGTGGCGGAGCAGGCGCGGGCGTGGGCTGCTGCTCGGCTACCGGTGGGGATTGACGTTCAATTGGAACAGCCACCGGTGCTGGTTGGGGCTTAGGGGTCTGGACCCCGGCGGACCGTTTTGCGGCAGGGGGCGGAGGGGTAACGGCTGCAACGGCTGGAGATGACTGCTGGGCCGGCTGTTGAACTGAGAGATTATTGACTACGGTTCTAATGCCTGCGATCTGTGCGGCGTCGGCGGCGGCGAGCGAACGGGCTGCTTCACTGGTGACGTTGCCGGTGAGGGTGGCGATGCCATTCTGGACGGTTGCCTGGATGGACTCGGTGCTGAGGGCGCTGTCGCCAGCGATGCGGCTTTGCAGAGCTGCGCTGAGGGTGGCGTCGTCTACGGCTGGAGCCGCGGGCTGGGTGCTCCTGCATCCGGCAGAGCCTATGGTGAGAACTACGGCTGCGATGGTTGCTATGGTGTATTGCCTGAAGTGCGTTCGATAGACGTGCATACGACCTCTTTGGGATTTGATAGTGAGCGCGTGACAGGTTTGGATTATGGCACAGCGACTACTCTAACTCACTCGATTTACTATCTGATGCATATGGTTGCGATTGAGACCATACCCTTTAAGACGTATGCCGGAGGGAAGGGAGATCGGGTGTCCTAAGGCGGTGACGCGCAACCTAAGCGGCGGGGCGGGCATCCCTAAAAAGATACCTTGTTGCCAGCCGCCCAAGAGGCGAAGCAAGGGTTATGCTGTAGCTGTCAGTAAGCGCGTATCGAGTTGACGCGATAAAGGTTTATAACCACGGAGCCGGCTGGTTTCGTATTTGAGCTGGAAAGAGGAGAATTGAGATGGCAGACAACGACAACGGTGTAAATGGATTGGGCTGGTTTCTTGCAGGTCTGGGCATAGGTGCGGTCGTTGGAGTGTTGTATGCCCCGAAGTCCGGCAAAGAGACGCGAGACGATTTGGCAGCGAGCGCGAGAGATGCGAAGGAACGGGCTGCTGTGCTGGCCCAACAGGGACGTGAGCGCGCGGCGCAGCTTGCGGAGCAGGGCAAGCAACAGATGAACGAGTACGTCGATCGCGGCAAGGAGTATTATGACCGCGGCAGGTCGCAGTGGGCGGATTATCTAGAGAAGGGCAAGGGGCTAGTGCAGGAGCACCAGAGCAAGGTTGCGGCTGCGTTCGATGCCGGCAAAGAAGCCTACGTCAGCACGACACACGATACTCACTCGTAGTAAACCAGTTTTCTGAATTGGAAGATGGGCCTGGCAGAGAAGGACAGGAAGCCGGGCCTCTACACTTGCGTTTAAGAGAGAACTGAAATGATGACGCCAGCTCTATGCATGTGGCTGCAGGACGCGGACGACTCGATCTCGTCTGGAAATTCGCGATTACTGATGTTCTTTGTTGCCATGGTTGCGATTGCGCTGCTGACGCAGGCGATTGTGTTTGTCGTTGCGGCGATCGGCGCGGCAAAGGTTCGGAACCGGCTGCTGGCAATTGCCGAGGAAGTCAGGCTGAAGACACTGCCAGTGATCGACGACGCACAGGATATGGTCCGGGACCTGCGGCCGAAGATGAAGGTGATTACCGACAATCTGGTGGAGACGAGCCATATTGTGCGGGCCAAGGCGCAGGAGATCGATTCGACGGTTGCGGATGTGAATCAGAAGACGCGCGCGCAGGCTGCTCGCGTGGACGATATGGTGACGTCGGTGCTGAACACGACATCACATGTTGCATCGACGATCCAAAAGGGTGTTCAGATTCCGGTGCGAGAGTTTTCGGGACTGATGAATGGTCTTAAGGCGGGGCTGGATGTGCTGGTGGGACGGAGCAAGAGCGCGCCGCCGCCGCGCCATCACGATACGACGATACCGTTTGAGCGCGGTACTACGCGGACGTCAGGGTATGGCGTCAAGGATGATGATATTGGGTTGTAATGAGAATGTAGAAGGATGAATCAGGGGTGCGGCTTTGGCTGCGCCTCTTTTGTTTTGGGCCCTACTTCAGCAGATCCAGCCGCCGCCTACGACTTCGTCGTCCTGATAGAAGACGGCAGATTGGCCGGGGGTGATGGCGCGTTGCGGCTCGTCGAAGATGGCGTGGATTTTGTCGTCGCTGTGGCGGCGTAGCGTGGCTGGCGCAGGGACGTGGCGGTGGCGGATCTTAATGGTGACGCGGAGCTCTTCGCCTTCGTGGAGATCGGGGATGGAGATCCAGTTGAGGCGGTTGGCGTAGAGGTCACGCGAGAGGAGATCGTCGTCGGAGCCTACTGTGACCTGGTGGGAGTCGGGGTGGATGCTGAGGACGTAGAGTGGGTTGGGTGAGGTGATGCCCAGGCCCTTGCGCTGTCCGACGGTGAAGCTCTGAATGCCCTGATGGTGGCCGATGACTTCGCCGGTGGTGGTGACTAGCTCGCCTGCGGTGTCGGGCAGGGGCTCGTGCTGCTCTTCGAGGTAGGCCTTGAGGAAGGCGTTGTAGTCGCCGCCGGGGATGAAGCAGATCTCCTGGGAGTCGGGCTTGGTGGCTACGTCGAGGCCGGCCTCGGAGGCCATGACGCGGACGGCTGGCTTCTGCATCTCGCCTAGTGGAAAGATGGTGCGGCTTAATTGCTCTTGCGTTAGGCCGAAGAGGAAGTAGGTTTGGTCCTTGGTGTGATCGGCGGGGCGGGAGAGGATCCAGCGATTACGCGCGGGGTCGAAGTGGTTGCGGGCGTAGTGGCCGGTGGCGATGCGGTCGGCACCGATCTGACGGGCGGTGATGAGAAGCTGGTCGAACTTGAGGTGGTTGTTGCAGAGGGTGCAGGGGATAGGGGTTCGGCCGGCGAGGTATTCGCTGACGAATGGCTTGACGACCTCGGCTTCGAAGCGCTCCTGCTGGTTGACGACGTAGTAGGGGATGTCGAGCTTCTCGGCTACGTGGCGCGCGTCGTATACGTCGTCGATGGAACAGCAGCGGCCCTGGACGGCTTCGGGCATGCCCTCGTGGCCGGCGAGGCGGCGCTGGTTCCAGAGCTGGAGGGTGAGGCCGATTATCTCGTGGCCCTGCGAGCGCAGCAGTGCGGCTACGGCGGAGGAGTCTACGCCTCCGGACATGGCTACTGCGATCGTGTTGTTGGGCTCTGCGGGCATACTGCTTCTATTTTCGCAGAATTGGGCCGGGATTGCTGGGTTACCAGGTTACGCGGAGGCTATGGCTTCCGGTTTGGTGAAGGTGGGCGAGAGCTCGCGCAGGTGGGCTACGGCTGCCGGGACCAGTTTGATGGCTTGATCTACTTCTTCCTCGGTGGTGAGTTTAGAGAGCGAGAAGCGGATGCTGGCTCGGGCTCGGGCGGGTGAGAGGCCCATCGCGGTGAGGACGTGGGATGGCTCGGTTGCACCGGATTGGCAGGCGCTGCCACCGCTGACGGAGAGGCCCTTGAGGTCGAGAGCGATGACCAGGGCTTCGGCTTCGACGTGGTCGAAGTAGATGTTGGTGGTGTTGGCGACGCGTGGTGCGCCTCCGCCGTTGATGCCGGCTTCGTCGACCTGAGCGAGGATGCCTTGTTCGAGGCGGTCGCGGAGGGCGGCTAGCTTGTTGGGGCCTTCGGTGGTGAGCCACTGCTGGGATACTTCGGCGGCCTTGCCGAGGCCTACGATTCCGGCTACGTTCTCGGTGCCGGCGCGGCGCTGACGCTCGTGGGAGCCGCCGTGCATCATTGGGTTGAGGCGGACGTTGCGGCGGACGAAGAGGATGCCGATGCCTTTGGGCGCGTACATCTTGTGACCGGAGATGGTGAGGAGATCGACGTCCTTGAGCGGGCCGTGGGGGCTGAGATCGAGGGGGACTTTGCCTGCGGCCTGGACGGCGTCGGTGTGGAAGAGCGCTCCGGCGGCGTGGGCGATGGCGGCGAGTGCGGCGATGGGTTGGACGACGCCGGTCTCGTTGTTGGCGTACATGATGCTGACGAGCTTGGTGTTGGGGCGAATGGCGCCGATGAGTTCGGCGGGCTCGATGACACCCTGCGCGGTGCAGGGGAGGAAGGTGACGTCGATGTTGCGGTGCTCGAGCGATTCGGCGGCGTGGAGGACGGCGTGGTGCTCGATGCTGGTGGTGATGACGTGGGTGCGCTCTTTGGTGGCGGAGAGCTCGGAGGTGATGGTGCCGAAGAGGGCGAGGTTGTCGCTCTCGGTGCCACCGGAGGTGAAGACGATCTCGGAGGCGCGGCAGTGAAACAGGCGGGCGATGGAGTCGCGGGCGTGATCGACGGCGGCGC
>Ga0210396_10003946_pt1 | contig 14631 bp, 7 predicted proteins | sample IncBWH17OmetaG_FD_155466 | JGI IMG/M metagenome (GOLD analysis project Ga0210396, IMG submission 155466) | Forest soil microbial communities from Barre Woods Harvard Forest LTER site, Petersham, Massachusetts, United States - Inc-BW-H-17-O ...
CAGGATCATATCCTGGTTGCGCATCAGTTTTGAAACCGCCGCGGCCATTTCCGGAGTGATGCCGCGCGCGAGTTTTTCGAGCACGGACGTCGTTGCCGCATCCGAGAGCAGCCAATCGCGGAACGCGCCAACGGTCAGCGAAGATATGGCCGCAAACGCCGATGGATCGTGGGTATCGACGATCAGACGGGTCACTTCATCGTCTTCGTAGGGAATCACGGTCTCGTGCAGGAATTGCTTCAGCGGGACATCGGCCAGTGCAATCCGCGCCGCGATCATCTGCTCGGCGCTGTCGGCTGCGATCCCGGCGAGGCGGTCGCCGGAGCGCGGTGGCGTCGCCTTGGCCAAAAGATCGCGCAGATCGTCAAAGACGTAGGTGGTGGAATCAATGACGTGGCGATAGATCATGAACACTCCGGACCGTCAGCGCGCACGCCGACAACCATCCCAAACACTATCACCTTGCGCTGCCGTTGGTTTCTTCCAAAACCTCAGCCACGGTCATAATCGCTTCCACGAGGCCAATCGCAGGACTTCCAGTTACGGCCCCGACCAGCAGAAAGCGATCCTTCGGGGCTTCATTTCCAGTTACGTCAGGCCTTCGGTTCGGCTCGCGTGCATGATTCCCGAGAGTTTTCCAAACCGGGAACGGAATATTTCGTGGATAGCCAACTATCTGATATGCATGCCAAATTAACGAAATGGCAGCCCGGCGCCATCGCGATGGTATGATGGTATCACGGGTCATCGCCACGCCTCGCATCCGTCCCTCGTTCATAAGTGAACAAGGGGGATGCGCTGCCCTGAAATCGGGCAAAGGTTAACAATTTTTACATTGAAATTTCATATAGTTTTTTGACGGCCGTCATGTGCTGACCGGCCTCCTGAGAGAGGCTCACGATGTCTGCCACGACGATGCCTGCACTCACAAAATCTCCGGCGACCGGGTCTGGTTTCGCGTCCCGACTTTCGCTCGCAGCCAAGCTGTATTCGATCTTCTCCCTGTTTGCGGTTCTGACCGCGGCAATCACCGCGCTATCGGATTTCAATACCCGCCGTAGCGCAGAACTCACGGAAGCGGTCGAGACTGCCAGCCGTGCAGCGCTCAACGTCGAGCGCGTCAATTCGCTGGTCTATGCCATTGTGATGGAGTCCCGCGGCGTCTACATGTCGACGGAAGCAGTCGGCGTGAAGAAGTATGGCGATGGGCTCCTCAAGTTCAGCGACCAGCTCGTTGCCGTCATCAAAAACTGGGAATCCATCGTCCAGGCAGATGACGCCGAGCAATTCGCGGTCTTCAAAAAACGCATCGAGCAGTTCGTCGCGTTCCGCAAGGAACTTGTTCGCCGCGCTGTCGAGATCACTCCCGCCGCAGGCCGCGAATGGGGCGATAACGATGCCAATCGTGACGTGCGCACCGCCCTCAACAAGGATCTTGAAACGCTCATCAAGGTCTATGTCGAACGCCGCAAGCGAATCGCTCTTCAAACCGAGGCCAATCGCCAACTGGCTTTTCTCCTGACGTGTCTCGGTGGCCTGGAGCTGGTTCTGGTCGGCGTCGGTGTCCTGATCATCTTCCGCTCGGTCGCGCGGCCGCTATCCGTCATCACCACCACCATCAAGCAGGTCGCCGAAGGCAACGCCAATGTCGTTGTCCCACATACCAATCGCACCGACGAGATCGGCGCGTTGGCGCGGGCAATCCAGATCTTCCAGGAGGCGATGGACCGCAATCGCAATCTCAATTCGCAGGTGCTGCTGGACTCCAAGGCGCGCGAAGAGCGGGCCCGGCATATCGAAACCTCGGTCGAAGCGTTCCGGGGTGCGATCGGAAGCGTGCTGGACGCGGTTAACGACAACGCGTCGGCCATGCGCAATACCGCACAGTCCATCACCGGGGTGGCATCGGATGCGAGTGGCCGTGCGACCGCTGCCGCGCGTGCGACCGAGCAGGCCTCCGCCAATGTTTTCGCCGTTGCCGGCGCCGCCGAAGAGCTGTCGATTTCCATCGAGGAGATCGGCCGGCAGGTCCGTCATTCCGCAAACGTCGTCGAACAGGCCGGTCAGCGGACCGAAAAGTCGGTTGCGGAAATTGAAAGCCTTGCCGCCGCGACCCAGCGTATCGACGGCGTACTCAGTCTGATCCAGGCGATCGCGGAACAAACCAATCTTCTGGCGCTAAATGCCACGATCGAAGCCGCGCGCGCCGGCGATGCCGGCCGGGGCTTCGCGGTAGTGGCTCACGAGGTCAAGACGCTCGCAGGACAGACCGCCAAGGCGACCGCTGAAATCGGTCAGAATATCACCATGATCCAGACCTCGACGCGCAATGCCGTCGATGCGGTGCGCGAAATCGGTACCGCCGTGCGTGACATCAATGAGGTCACCTCGAATATCGCCGGCTCGGTCGGGCAACAGGATGCCGCGACCCGCGAAATCTCCGCAAATGCGCAATTGGCCGCCGACGGCAACTCGACCCTGGTCGCCAATATCGGTTCGCTCAGCAACGCCATCGGCGATACCAACAAGGCCGCGACATCGGTGCTCTCGGCGTCCAGCGACCTGTCCGCCACGGCCGAACTTCTGTCGCGCGAAGTTGAAAAATTCTTTCGCAATCTGCGCGCCGGCAGCGCCGACGCACCACGGACCGGAACGATAGCCGGCTGAAGATTCAGCCTCGCCGATGCGAGCTTGTGTTGGTCCCGGTGAATCGCAACGGCACCACGATGTGCCCATCAGGTATCGAGGGCAGCGTTTTCAGGCAGCTAGCGCTGCCAAATAGCTCAAGTCCAGCTATCGATCCGCAGATCATAGGCGAGCACCAACGCCAACGACACCGAAAGACCGGCAGTGCTGAAAAATGCAATTTGATTGAACAGACGGCATTCCAAGCTCGAACAGAAAAATTTCCTCACGCTAGACATGATCCACGCCCTTCCCCCGCAAATTTTGCGAAAATAATTCCTCGTCTATGGGGCAAACCTACGATGGTTCTATTAAGGAGAGGCTTACCGGCCGCCTTGCTGAACTTTCGTCCGGTCGGATCGTAAAAACCTGGTTAAAAATGAGATATCCGAACGCAACAAATTGTCTCGATAGCACCTGCCTCGGTGGAAAACACCCTAGACGTAACAGCCAGCCGCGTATCCCGAAGACCACGCCCATTGAAAATTGAAGCCACCGAGGTGGCCCGTGACGTCGACGACTTCGCCGATGAAATGAAGTCCCGGAACGGATCGGGATTCGAATGTTTTCGAGGATAGTTCCGACGTATCGACACCGCCCAGCGTCACCTCGGCGGTACGGTAGCCCTCGGTCCCGTCGGGCTTGACGCGCCATTGCCTGACCGCCGCAGCCGCCTTTGCCAGAAGCATGTCGGAGAAGTCGGCGATCCGCTCCGGACCTGCGATCACCTCCGCAACGGTCCGCGCCAGCCGCTTCGGAAGAAAGTCAGCCAGCGCGGTCGCCATTTCCTGCCGGGGATGATCGCTACGCATTTTTTTCAAGCTAGCCAAAACGTCGACCTCCGGCGCCATATCGACGACGATGTCGTGATCTTCACGCCAATAGGAGGATATCTGCAAAATCGCCGGACCGCTCAACCCGCGATGCGTAAAGAGCAGCGCCTCGTCGAACCGTGTCTTGCCGCAGCTCACGACGGCATCGACAGACACGCCCGATAAATCCCCGAACCGCGCGAGCAATGCGGCGTCAAATGTCAAGGGCACCAGCGCCGGCCGCGGCGGCACGATCTTCAGGCCGAATTGCTCGGCAATTTTATATCCGAATCCGCTTGATCCCATTTTTGGAATTGAAGGGCCACCGGTTGCGACCACCAGAGACCGGCTGCGAAACTCGCCCTGGTCGGTGACGACGACAAAGCCGCTTTCGTTCCTCGAAAGCGCGGAAATGCGCACGCCCAACCGCAGTTGTGCATGGGTCTTGCGGCATTCCTCCAGCAGCATATCGACGATTTGCCGCGACGAGCCGTCACAGAATAATTGCCCGCGCGTCTTTTCGTGATAGGCAATGCCGTAGGCCTCCACCAGCGCAATGAAGTCTCGCTGCGAATAGCCGCTGAGCGCCGAGCGGCAAAATTGTGGATTGTTCGACAGAAAATTCGCCGGGCCGGTATGCAGATTGGTGAAATTGCAGCGCCCGCCTCCGGATATCCGGATCTTCTCGGCGGGATGCCTTGCCTGCTCCAGCAAAAGCACCCGATGCCCGCGCTGGCCGGCGACAGCAGCGCACATCAGGCCCGCCGCACCCGCGCCGAGTATGATGACGTCATGGCGGGATGGATTGCGGTTCTGCGTCATTCCACCAGCAGCACATCCACCGCCACCGCGAGCTTCTGCTTGCGTGATCCCACGATGATGCCGTCAACCGGAGAGACGTCGGAAAAGTCTCGTCCCACCGCCAGAACGATGTGATCGTTCTCGACCAGGATGTCATTGGTCGGGTCAAAACCGATCCAGCCGAGCCCCTCACCGCACCACAGTGAGACCCATGCATGGGTTGCGTCGGCGCCCTGCAGGCGCGGTCTGCCGGGCGGCGGGATGGTGCGCAGATAGCCGCTGACATAGGCCGCAGGCAGGCCGAGGCCGCGCAGGCCCGCGATCATCACATGGGCGAAGTCCTGGCAAACGCCGTGACGTTTTTCGAAGACTTCGTTGAGCGGTGTCGAAATGACGGTCGCCTTCGGATCGTACTTAAAGCCGGTCCGTATCCGATGCATCAGGTCGACGGCGCCGGCAAGGATGCCGCTCCCCGGCGGAAAGCTGGCGGAGGCGTAGGACGTGACCGGCTGCTGAACCGGCACCAGCGGACTGGCGAAGACGTATCCGATCGGCGACGAAGGGCCGAGACTGGTGGCCTCGAATGCCACGTCACGCACACTTTCCCACGCGCGACTTTGCGCGGCGCGGCCAGGCGCGCTGCGGGAGACCGAGACCCGCGATCGGGAATCGATCCGAAGATTGCGATGCGGGATTTCGACCAAAACGCTCTCGGTATGCGTCCCGAAAAAGTCTTGCCGCACCGTGCGCTCCGCCGGTCGCGGTCGGATATCGACGGTGTGCGAGACCAATTGCTGTCCGCCGCCGCTTTTGGGCTCCAGCCGCAGTGAGCACCGCGCGAAGCTGACCGGACTTTCGTAACTGTAGCTGGTGACGTGACGGATGTCGTAGATCACGCGAGGCCCGTCAGTTTTTCAGGCCGGCTCGCATTGGGCCCGTGCGGAAAATAATGCGATCCGATGGCGTCGGCGAGGTTGAGCAGCTCCTGTTCCAGCGCGAACAGCGTCTTGGTATCGAGTGCGGCGGCCTCTGTCGTCGTCAGCAGCGCCTGCAGGCCGACGGCGAGCCGATGCGGCCGCTCGATCAATCCTCCCTCTTTCAAAGTCGGCAGGCTGGCGATGTGATCGTTGAGCGCGGAAACCTGAAACGCGACCGACCTTGGATTATAGGGGTCGAGAACCACGAGGTCGCGCACCGGCGCCAGCAGCGGACCGACGAGATAGCGCGAACGATAGGTGATCTGGCAATCCACCAGCGTCAGCAGGATGTCGAGATCCTCGCCGCCGGCTTCGTCGTAGGCGAACTGGCGCGCGAAACGCACGGTGTTGATCGCGCGCTCGGCGCGGCGGCCCATTTCGAGAAAACGCCAGCCGGCGGCGCGATTCATGTTTTCCTGCGCCAGCCCCGCGAAACTCGCGAGTTCCTGCAACGTCAGTTCGGCGGCGTTGACGACGCCGTCATCATCCTCAACCTCCTGGCCCAGGCGCTCCACCATCTCGGTAATGACCTGCCAGGCATCCGGCGAAAGCCGTTCGCGCAGCGACGTGGCGGTTCGCTGTGCCGCCCGCACCAGCGACAGCGCCGAACCAAACTTGTCCTCGCTTTGCAGCACCTCGGCCGCGATCTTCGCGGGCTGCGTGCGCGTCGTCTGCGAGGTCGCGCCCCACGTCACGAGAAGCCGCTGGATTCGTTCAACCGAGTGAAGCACGATGGACGAACCCTTGCCGGGCTCGCGCAACGACGCCACAAGCGCCCGCACCAGCCGCAACGTCGCCTCGGCGCGCTCGAGATAGCGTCCAAGCCAGAACAGGTTGTCGGCGGCCCGGCTCGGGACCCAGCCGGCGATACGCCTGATCCGCACCGTATCCACGGCCGGCAGCAAGGTCGTCGGCAATACTGCCTTGTCGGAAACCACCCAGACGTCCGCGGCCCGCGCCCCATCCCCCATCGACACCGCGCGGGCGTCGAGTTGGTCGGCGATCCGGCAAAAGCCGCCGGGCATGATGGTCCAGCCCCGCGGCGTTGCGGCCGCGAAAACCCTCAGCACGAACGGGCGCGGCATGATCCGTCCCTGATCCCAAACTGGTGTTGTCGAGAGCCGCACCAGTTCCTGGCCGACGAAATCGATACCGCGGTCATTGATCGCCGTCTTGAGCCGTTCGCGCTCGGCCGACGATAACTCGCTGGCGAGCACCGGCCCGTTACCCGGAAAACCGTGAACGCGTCTGCGATAGGCGCCTTCGATCGCAACCTCGTCGAGCCGCGACAGCACTTCCTCGCGCGCGGATTTCTGGCCGCACCACCAGGTCGCGATATGCGGCATCTTCAAATCTTCGCCGAAGAAACGCCGGCTGAGGCTGGGCAGGAAACCCAGCAGCGCCCGCGCCTCCATCACACCCGAGCCCGGCATGTTGGCGACGACGACGCCATTCTTGCGCAGCACGTCGATCAGGCCGGGTACGCCGAGTTGCGACGAGGCGTCGAGCTCCAGCGGATCGAGCGAATTGGAATCGACCCGGCGCAGCAATACGTCGAGCCGCTTCAAACCGGCAACGGTGCGGATATGGATACGGTCGCCGCTGACGGCGAGATCGTCGCCCTCGACCAGCAAAAATCCGAGATAGCGCGCCAGCGTCGCATGTTCGAAATAGGTTTCACTGAAGCTGCCCGGCGTCAGCAGGCCGATGCGCGGCTCGTCGCGATCGGCGCCCGCGCGCAGACTGTCGCGAAACGCCTCGAAGAACGACGCCACCCGCTCCACATTCATCGATTTGTAGAGCGTCGCGAACGCGCGCGACAGCACCAGCCGGTTTTCCAGCGCATAGCCCGCTCCCGACGGCGCCTGGGTACGGTCGCCCAGCACCCACCAGCGCCCATCGGGCCCGCGGCCGATATCCGCGGCGTACAAATTGAGATAGCGGCCGCCCGGAGGCTTTATTCCGCAGATCGGCCGCAGATATTCGGTGCTGCCGGCAATGGCCGCCGCCGGTATCGCGCCCTCCGCGACCAATCGGCCCTCGCCGTAGAGGTCGCTCAGGACCAGTTCCAGCAATTGCGCGCGCTGCACGATGCCGGCGGACAACTGTTGCCATTCGGCCTCGTCGATCAGGAGCGGCAGATGGCTGAGCGGCCAAAGCCGCTCGGAGGTTTCGCCGGGCGCGCGGTAGCTCACACCGGCTTCCCGCAGATGCCGGTCGGCCGTTCCGAAACGACGCTCGATCTCACCTGGTGTCAGCGTTGCAAAGGCTTCGAAAAACCGGCTCCAGACCGCGCGCGGCGCGCCGTCCTGCCCGATATATTCGTCGGGAATTCCGGGCAGGCGCACATAGTCGCGGGTCCACTGCGCCACTCGCCGATTGCCCGGACGGGCCTTGCCTCCCTGACTGTTTCCTTGGCCGGCCTGTCCCGCCATCCCGACTCTCCTGCCCAAAGGCTATTCTCAATGCAGGAGCGGTGTTCTCAAGTCGAGGGTCAAGGGAAATTCAATGGTGCGTTCCTCGGGCGGCGGATCGACCTTGCCGGGCGTGTGGCCGTGATCCTGAAAGCGGGCGAGCCGCCGCGCCTCGGCCTCGTAGGAGTTGACCGGCTTGGTCTCATAGCTGCGTCCACCGGGGTGCGCGACGTGATAGACGCAGCCCCCCAGCGATCGGCCGTTCCAGGTATCGATCAGATCAAACGTCAACGGCGCATGCACCGGGATGGTGGGGTGCAGCCCCGACGCCGGCTGCCACGCCTTGAAGCGGACGGCTGCGACCGCCTCGCCCGAGCGGCCGGTTTGGGTCATCGGCATCCGCCGGCCATTGCAGGTGACGACATGACGTCCCTCGACAAAGCCAGACGCCTTGACCTGCAGGCGTTCGACCGACGAATCGACATAGCGCACGGTGCCCCCGGCCGAGCCCTCTTCTCCCAGCACGTGCCAGGGTTCGAGCGCCTGGCGCACTTCGAGGGCGACGCCGCCATGGTGAACCCGGCCGAACACCGGAAAGCGAAACTCAAGCTGCGCCGCGTACCAATCCGGCGAAAAGTCGTAACCGGACTGCTTGAGTTCAGCGAGCACATCCAAAAAGTCGTCCCACAGGAAATGCGGCAGCATGAAGCGGTCGTGCAGCGTGGTGCCCCAACGCACGAACTTGCCTTGCTGCGGTTCGCGCCACAGTTTTGCGATCAACGCCCGGATCAGCAATTGCTGCGCGAGGGACATCCGCGGGTCCGGCGGCATCTCCAGGGCGCGGAACTCGACCAGGCCAAGCCGGCCGGTCGAGCCATCGGGCGAATAAAGCTTGTCGATACAGATTTCGGCGCGGTGGGTGTTGCCGGTGATATCGACCAGAATGTGCCGGAACAGGCGATCGACCAGCCACAACGGAGCTTTGATATCGGGCGGCGGCACGTGGGCCAGCGCGATCTCCAGTTCGTAAAGCCCGTCATGGCGGGCCTCGTCGATGCGCGGCGCCTGGCTGGTGGGACCGATGAACATGCCCGAGAACAAATAAGACAGCGACGGATGGCGCTGCCAGTACAGCACCAGGCTCTTCAGCAAATCGGGACGGCGCAGGAACGGCGAGTCAGCGGGCTTAACCCCGCCTACCACCACGTGATTGCCGCCGCCGGTGCCGGTGTGGCGGCCGTCGATCAGAAACCTGTTGGCCCCGAGCCGAACCTTGGCGGCGTCTTCATAAAGACCGAAGGTGATATCGACCGCCTGGCGCCAGCTCGCCGCCGGCTGGATGTTGACCTCGATCACGCCGGGATCTGGCGTCACCTTGATCACCTCGACGCGCGGATCGAACGGCGGCGGATAGCCCTCGACATGCACCTGCATCTGCATTTCTTCGGCGGTCGCCTCCACCGCCGTGATCAACTCGAGATAATCCTCGAGCTTCTCCACCGGCGGCATGAAGGCGCACAGAATACCGTCGCGTATCTCGATCGACATCGCGGTACGCACGCCACCGCCCTTGAGTTGCTGCTCCTGTACTTCCTGATGCGGCGCAGCCTCGCTTGGCGTCGCCCCGTCATACACCGGCAAGGCGTCGCGCGGCTCCAGCGGATCCTGCTCGACGATATAGGGGTATTCGTCCGCAGGGATATGCGGCAGTGAGGCAATCGGCAGCCGCAACCCCAACGGAGAATCGCCGGGCGTCAGAAAAAGATTGCCGCGCCGCAGCTTCCAGCGCTCGCTCTTCCAGCGCGAGGAAGATTTGCTTGCGTCGGCGTTCCAGCGCTGGATCGGCAGCACGAATCCTTTGGGAACGTTGAGCCCCTGATCGAATACCCGCGCCATTCGCGAGCGCTCTTCCGGATCGGACAGTTTGGAATCGCTGGGATCGACATTCGGCGGCAGGCCGGCTTCCTTCTGCAACCAGTGACCGGGATCCTCGAACGCCGGCATGATGAATTCGGAATCGACCCCGAGCTTTTTCGCAGCACCTTCCGCGAAGCGCTCGGCGTCTTCGATGCCGGCTTTGCGCGGTGCTTCGATGGTCGCGATCAAATCGGAGTTTTTCCAGATCGGCACGCCGTCCTTGCGCCAGTAGAGGCCAAACGCCCAGCGCGGCAGGCTTTCGCCGGGATACCATTTGCCTTGCCCGTAATGCAGCAGGCCTCCCGGCGCAAAGCGCGTGCGCAGCTTGCGAATGAGATCGTCGGCCATTCCGCGCTTGGTCGGACCGACCGCGGCAATATTCCATTCCGGCGATTCCAGATCGTCGACGGAGACGAAAGTCGGTTCACCACCCATCGTCAATCGCACGTCGCCGGCTTTGAGATCGGCATCGACCTGCTCGCCGAGTTGATCAAGCCGCGCCCAGGATTCGTCGGAGAACGGCCGGGTGATCCGCGGCGCTTCGCGAATCCGTTTGACGCTCATCTCGAAGCCGAATTCGACATTGGCGAATCCGGCGCTGCCGCTGATCGGCGCCGCCGAACGGTAATGCGGCGTGGCGGCGACGGGAATGTGCCCCTCGCCGGTCAGCATGCCCGAGGTGACGTCGAAGCCGATCCAGCCGGCCCCCGGCAGATAAACCTCCGCCCAGGCATGCAGATCCGTAAAATCGTTCTCGACCTCGCGCGGTCCTTCGACCGGATCAATGTCCGGGCGCAATTGAATGAGATAGCCTGAGACGAAACGGGCGGCCAGCCCGAGGTGCCGCAAGGTTTGAATGAGCAGCCACGCCGAGTCGCGGCAGGATCCCGCGCCCGCAGCCAGCGTCTGCTCCGGCGTCTGGATGCCCGGCTCCATGCGAATGACGTAGCTGATCTTCTGCTGCAGTTGAGCGTTGAGATCGACCAGAAAATTGACCGTGCTCGCCGCCTCGCGCGGAATGCCGGCAAGGTAAGCGGCCAATAACGGTCCGGGTTCGGTGGTCGCGAGATAAGGCGCGAGTTCGGTCTTGAGATTGTCGGTATAGGCGAACGGAAAACTATCCGCGTAGGGTTCGACGAAGAAATCGAACGGATTGATCACGGTCATCTGCGCCGTGAAATCAACCTCGATCTTCAGTTCGGTGGCCTTTTCGGGGAAGACAAACCGCGCCAGCCAGTTGCCTTGCGGGTCCTGCTGCCAGTTCACGAAATGATTTGAGGGTGTAACCTTGAGCGAATAGCTCAGGACCGGTGTGCGCGTATGCGGCGCCGGCCGCAGCCGAACGGTTTGAGGGCCGAGATCGATCGGACGGTCATATTTGTAATGCGTGACGTGGTGTAGTGCGACGAAGATCGACACAGGCTGAGTGCTCCAGCAGCTTTTTTAAGCAGAACACCGGTTCCGGCTGACATCAAGCACTAACAACGGGCAGCGATTGCCTATGGGGGTGGCGTACCCTACCCTCGGCAGCGGTCCTATCCACATTCCAAATCGTCGGCTGTGCATGGACATAGCTTCGCGATCTCGCCGCTTGTTTCGCGCGAGGTTTGCCAGAAACTTCCTGCCCTCTGCCATCCGAGGGCGCAGGGAATGCCGGGCGCCCGATGCGCCCGCGGCCGCGCGTGGTGTAGAAAACACGCGCGTTAGTCACCACGGTCACACCGGAAAACGCCCGGCATTCCCCGCGCAATGGTTTTAACGGTTTCCTTCGCGCTCTCCCCGGTGACCGGGCTTTCTTGCCACCGTCATCCCTGAGAAGCTTGCTTCTCAAGAACTTGATGCCAGCGTCGGGGCATCAGGACCACACGACTTCGCCGTCCGCAAGCACGCGCCCTCGTCAGAAGCGCCGCCCGCGTCCACCGCATCCCGCCCCGCGTTCGTGACGATCGCGAGCCGCCCCTCTTGTGAGGACGGGATGGCGAATCGATAAAGCTGTTTCTAGCAAACAGCGAAACGAAATATTTTTTCAGGCGGGACTGGACAGCGAAATTGCAAAACAGCCCGTCGGGCAAATCACACAGGAGCCACAGCCCGTAGGACCTATCCATCGTCATTGCGAGGAGCGTAAGCGACGAAGCAATCCACCTTTCGTGTGGCTGTGGATTGCTTCGCGGAGCTTGTCATCGGGCGCGCATTCGCGCGACCCGTTGGCTCGCAATGACTGTACTGCGAGCGTCCCCTATAGCCCCCTACATCGTCGCTCCAAGCACCCATGGTGCGAATTCGGCGCCGCCGAAATCAAAACTCTCGCTCTTGGTCGGCTGCCCCGAGGCGGTCTTGAGCATCAGATCGAAGATGCGCTGGCCGCATTGCTGCACGGTCTCCTCGCCATCGAGGATGGTGCCGCAATTGACATCCATGTCGTCTTCCATCCGCCGGAACATCGCCGAGTTGGTCGCAAGCTTGATCGACGGTGCGGGCTTGCAGCCGAACACGCTGCCGCGTCCGGTGGTGAAGCAGACGAGATTGGCGCCGCCCGCCACCTGCCCGGTCGCCGCTACCGGGTCGTAGCCGGGCGTGTCCATGAAGACGAAACCCTTTTTGGTAATCTCTTCGGCGTAGTTCACGACATCGACGAGATTGGTGCTGCCGGCCTTCGCCATCGCGCCCAGCGATTTTTCCAGGATCGTGGTGAGTCCGCCGGCCTTGTTGCCGGGGCTTGGATTGGCGTTCATCTCCGCGCCTTCGCGCTCGGTGTACTCTTCCCACCAGCGCATCAGCGCCACCAGTTTTTCGCCGACCTCGCGGCTGACCGCACGGCGCGTCAAGAGATGTTCGGCGCCATAGGTCTCCGGAGTCTCCGATAAAATCACGGTGCCGCCATGCCGCACCAGAAGATCGCTCGCCGCCCCCAGCGCCGGGTTGGCGGAAACACCGGAATAACCATCGGAGCCGCCGCATTGCAGTGCCACCGTCAACTCGCTGGCCGAGACCGGCTCGCGTTTGACCTTGTTGGCATCGGTGAGCGCCTCGCGCACAAAGGCGACGCCGGCTTCCACAGTCTTGCGGGTGCCGCCGATTTCCTGAATCTCCAGTTCGCGCAAACGGCCGGCGAGCTTCTGCTCTTTCATCAAGCCGCCGATCTGGTTGACCTCGCAGCCCAGGCCCAGCACGACCACGGCGGAAAAATTCACATGCCGGGCGTAACCACCCAGCGTCCGGCGCAAGATGGTCAGCGGTTCGCTCTGCGTCATGCCGCAGCCGGTCTTGTGGGTCAGCGCGACCACGCCGTCGACATTGGGAAAATCGGCCAGCGGATTGTCGCCGGTGAACGGATTCTTCTTGAAGATATCCGCGACCATGCCGGCGACATGGGCGCTGCAATTCACCGAGGTGAGGATGCCGATGTAGTTGCGGGTCGCGACCCGGCCATCGGGACGGCGGATGCCGTCGAAAGTCGCCGGCAGATCGAAATTCGGTGTCGGCGTGACATCGACACCGAATGCATAATCCTTGGCGAAATCGCCCATGCCGCAATTCTGGGTGTGGACATGCTGGCCCGGCGCAATCGGGGCGGTCGCAAAGCCGATGATCTGGCCGTAGCGGCGGATCGGCTCACCCATTGCAATGGGCCTGATCGCCACCTTGTGGCCGGCGGGAATGCGCTCGACCGTGGTTACGCCCTCCGCCACGACCGTGCCGGGCGGAAGACTCGAGCGCGCGATCAGCACGCCATCATCGGGATGCAGGCGGATGACGGGCGCTGGGGTCATGCTGGTGTCTCCTTGTGCCGAACAGACGGACCTCATCCTGAGGAGCGGGCGCGAGCCCGCGTCTCGAAGGATGGCTGCAGTGCTCAATGCCCTCGTGCTTCGAGACGGCCTTTCAGGCCTCCTCAGCATGAGGGCATTGTACGCCTCGTTACGCCCTGCCGCCGGATTCCTTGCGGGTTTGCGCGATCTGCATCCTGGCGTAGGTCGCCATCAACCCGCTGTCGTTGAACAAGGTCACGAGCTTGAAGCCCATGTTGATCGCGCGCACCGCGCCATCGGCGCCGCTGCAGTGAATGCCGGGGTAAAGGCCGCGCTTGCCGCATTCCTTCACGATCTTCTCGTAAATCTTGAGGATCTCCGGCTCGTCGCGATCGAGTTTCGGCACCAGGCCGTATGAGAAGCCAAGGTCGGACGGGCCGATATAGACGCCGTTGATGCCCTCGACATCGAGGATCGCTTCCATGTTCTCGACCGCGGTCCTGGTCTCCATCATCGGGAGCAACACGATCTCGTCGTTGGCGGTCTTCTGATAGGTGCCGGCCGAGCCGTACATGCCGGAACGGATCGGGCCGTTCGAGCGCGTGCCCCGCGGCGGATACTTGGCATAGGCAACAAGGTTTTCGGCTTCCTGCCTGGTGTTGACCATCGGACAGATCACGCCATAGGCGCCGCCATCGAGCACCTTGCCGATGATCCCCGGCTCATTCCACGGCACCCGCACCATCGGCGTCACCGGATGACCATTCATGGCCTGAAAGCATTGCACCATCGACTGATAATCCTGCACGCCGTGCTGGATATCGACGGTGACGCTGTCGAAGCCGCATTGCGCGATCACTTCGGCTGAAAAACCGGAAGGAATCGCAAGCCACGCGTTCACCGCGACCTTGCCCGAAGCCCAGATTTCTTTGACTTTGTTTGCCATTATGTTTCCTTTTCTTGGGTCAAACTCGCCGTCAATGACGGTGCGATCACTGCGTCGCTCTTTGTATACTACTTTCGCTCACGCCGACCTCGCGCGCGGTGTTCACGATTGCAGCCCAGGTATCGTCCGGCAAGGGTACGCCGTTCTTGGTGCGATCGGCGCGCATCCTGGCTTCGGGCTCGCCCGGGATCAGGACGGCATCGACGCCGGCAGCCGGCTTGGTATCCTTGAAGTAGCTGACATAGCGCGAAATCTCGCCGTCGAAGAAGTTGGCGGTATCGACCACCTTGGGATCGACATACACCGCGAACATGCCGTTGGCGAAGC
>Ga0210396_10003948_pt1 | contig 14627 bp, 8 predicted proteins | sample IncBWH17OmetaG_FD_155466 | JGI IMG/M metagenome (GOLD analysis project Ga0210396, IMG submission 155466) | Forest soil microbial communities from Barre Woods Harvard Forest LTER site, Petersham, Massachusetts, United States - Inc-BW-H-17-O ...
TAGAACGGCCTGAAGCTACCGCCTTGACCGGGTATCTCCCGGAAACATGGTGGCAAAGGCCGCTCCGCTAATCCTGGTTCGTTCAAGCCAAGATACTGCAAGCCAAGATACTGCAAGCCAAGATACCCAAGTGATGCCGTGATCCAGACCAACATATCGCCGACACTGGACGGACTGTTTCGCCGGATCCTGGCGCGGCAGCCGGACGCGTTGGCGTTGCTCGATCCGCTCAACAAGCAGCGCATCACGGGCCAGGCGCCAAAACGCTTGACCTTCGCGCAGGCCGACCGCGCCATATCGGCGTTGGCGGCGCATTTCATCGAAGCGGGCCTGCCGGCCAATTCCGTGATCGCGATCCAACTGCCGAATACCGTCGAATTCATGCTGACGGTGCTCGCGGCGCATCGTGCCGGGTTGATTGTCGCCCTGCTCCCTCAGCTCTGGCGGCAGGCGGAATTGACGGTGGCGCTCAATCGCACCGGGGCGCGAGCGATCGTGGCCATGAGCAAGGTCGACGGCATCAACTATGCCGACCTCGCCATGAATGCGGCGGCCGAAGCATTTTCGATCCGCCATGTCTGCGGCTTCGGTACCGACCTGCCCGAGGGAATGGCCTCGCTCGATCTGGCGCTATCGAGCACATCGACAACCTCGCGCACGGTCACGCCGGACGGCCGCCGGGCGGCTGTCGTCTCGTTCGACGTGACAGCTGAGGGTTTCCGCGCGGTCCCGCGCACGCATCTTAATCTGATCGCCGGGGGTCTTGCGGTTTTTCTGGAAAGCCGGGTGCCCCAGGGGGCAACCCTGATGTCGGCATTCACGCCGTCGTCCTTCGCCGGCCTGACCTCCTCGCTTCTGGTCTGGCTGCTGTCGGGCGGAACGCTGGCGTTGCACCATCCGTTCGACAGCGACGTGCTCGAACAGCAGATCAACGATGATTCCTGCGACACGTTGATCGCGCCGGCGCCGATGGCGTTGCGGCTGGCCGAGATTGACCTGCCCTCGCACCTGCCGACACTGCGAAATGTGATAGGTCTCTGGCGCACGCCGGAACAGGTGGCATCAAGCGCGCTCTGGCCTGCTGAAACAGTGAGATTCACGGACATCTATCTGTTCGGCGAAGCCGGATTGTTCGGCGCCTGCCGGTCCGCGGATGGTGCCGCTGCTCCCATCATGCCGGGACCGCACGGCGCGCCGCGCGATATCCCGGGCACGTCGATTGCCGGCGAAACCCTGCTGACACCAAGGGGAACATTGGCCCTGAAAGGGCCAATGGTTGCGGTGGCGGCTTACGCCCCTGCTCCGCCGGCGAGCGACTCCCTGATCGCGCCGCCTCCGCGCGACTACGTCGACACCGATTATGCCGCGCGGATCGACCGTTCGAGCGGAGCGATCTGCATCACTGCGCCGCCCTCCGGCGTTGTGGCCGTCGGAGGCTACCGGTTTCTGTCACATGATCTGCAGCAATGGGCCAAACGGCTTGGACAGGGCGCGCTGCTGACTGCGTTGCCCGACCGGTTGAGCGGCTACCGCCTGGCGGGCCGCGCCCAGGACAATGCCCGCGGTCGCGAGGCGCTCAGTGAACTCGGGCTTAACCCCCTGATGGTGGAAGCCTTTCGCGATCGAACCAATCCAGCCTGATTGCAATCAAATCACTTCGTTGACCTGCCATTAAGGCCAGCAAACTAGGATCGCGCCTCCGATCGATCGCGTTGATCCGAGTTTCAAATGTCCCAGCAAGGTCCGATCCTCGTTGTGTCGACCGCCAGGCGGCCATCCTTCGTGGCATCGCTTGACGAAGCGAAGATGTTTCCGGTTGTAGATGCAACCTGGGCCGACGCTTCACGCGCCGTCGCGCAACTGCAGCCGGCCGCGGTCTTTGCGCTGCCAGAAGCCGCCGACCCAGACTTCGAGGCCTTGGCGAAACAAATCGCGGCGCGGCAGCCTTATCTGCCGCTGATCGCGATCGATCCCGCGACATCGCTCCCCGAAAATGCCATTCCGTTCTCGCAAACAGGAGGCCATCCCGACCGCCTGACAGCGCGCCTGCGCGCGGCACTGCGGGTCCGGACGCTGCATTCCACCGTGATGCGCCGGCTTGATGATAATCCGGCGACCCGGCGGCCTTTGACCGAGATCGATCTTGTTCGCGACGCCACCGTGCTGCTGATCGGCCGTGGCTCGGCCTATCCCGCGCTTTCCGTGTCGCTCGGCGAGCGGATGGGGGTGGTCGGGGCGCTCAGCATCGAAGCCGCGGCCAAACACCTCAACACCCGCGACATCGATGGCATCGTGCTCGGCGAAGGCTTCAGCGCTCGCGTGATGGATGCCTTCCTGACCGTGCTGGCCGAGGACCCGCGCTTTCGCAATCTGCCGGTGGTGCTGACGTCCGATGAACTGGCGCCAGCGTATGATCTGGCCAACCTCGAAATCATCAGCGGTGAGTCGGCGCACGTGGCCGCCAACGCCTTGCCGCTGATCCGCCAGCATGCCCTGCAGACGCATCTCAGTCGTACCTTGCGGTCGATCGATGCCGGCGGATTGCTCGATCCGCAAACCGGCCTGCTCACATCCGCGGCATTCAACCGCGATTTCGCGACCGCCGTTTATCACACGCTGTCGCGCGGCGGCGGGTTGTCGGTGGCGCGTTTTGCGTTCGATCCGGCCCATACGCGCGCGCAACTCGACGGGGCGCGGATTCTCAGCCGCCTGATGCGGCAAATGGATTTCGGTGCAGTCGAGCCGGACGGCTCGGTTGTCGTGGTGTTCGCCGAGACCGATCTGCGCACCGCGCACATGATCGCGCGGCGGCTTTCCAGCGTGATGCGGCATACCACGCACGGCAAGCGCGACACGCGGTCGGAGCCGGCCGTCACGCTTGCGACCATGCTGCCATCGGACACGGCGCAATCGTTGCTGGCGCGGCTTTACGACGAAGCCCACCGGGCCGCATCGTAATCGTTCCACATGGCCGTAGGCAGCGATGCCGGCGCCCGTCTTATGTTTGTTTCGGTCATTGCGAAGAGCGAAGCGACGAATAAGTTCGAAGCTACGCTGCTTTCTTGTTTTTGGCGAGATTGGCGAGCTGGCGCAGTATTTCGGTCGTACCCATCAGGCGCTCTTCCGGAGTCTCCCAGTCCTGGAAGAACACTACCTTCATGTCCGGCCGTACCCTCGCCGCCTGCCCGTGCTGGCGGATGAAATAGACCAGGCGATCCGGTTGCGCGAACTTGTTGTCGCGGAAGGTGATCACCGCGCCCTTCGGCCCGGCATCGACCTTTTCGACATTGGCGCGGCGGCAATAGCCCTTGATGGCGGCGATCTTGAAGAGATAGCGCACCTCGTCCGGCAAGACGCCGAAGCGGTCGCGCAGTTCGGCGGCGAAATTGTCGATCTCGTTGTCGGTGTCGAGATCGGCGAGTCGCCGGTACAGCGATAGCCGCACCGAGAGATCGGCGACATAATCCTCCGGGATCAGCACGGGCATGCCGACGGTGATCTGTGGCGACCAGCGATCCGCCACGGGTTCGACCACGCCGGCCTTGAGGTTGAGGATCGCCTCTTCCAGCATCGACTGGTACAGCTCGAAGCCGACTTCCTTGATATGGCCGGATTGTTCCTCGCCAAGCAAATTGCCGGCACCGCGGATATCGAGATCGTGCGAGGCCAGTTGGAATCCGGCGCCGAGGGTTTCCAGCGACTGCAGCACTTTCAGCCGGCGCTCCGCCTGGGCGGTGATCTTCTGCTGCGCCGGCAGCGTGAACAGCGCATAGGCGCGCAGCTTCGAGCGCCCGACCCGCCCGCGCAATTGATAGAGCTGCGCCAGCCCGAACATGTCGGCGCGGTGCACGATCAGGGTGTTGGCGGTGGGAATATCGAGGCCGGACTCGATGATCGTGGTCGAGAGCAGGATATCGTACTTGCCGTCGTAGAACGCCGACATGATGTCCTCGATGACCGTCGGCGGCATCTGTCCGTGCGCGACCGCGACCTTCATTTCCGGTACGTTCTTGTCGAGAAAATCCCTGACGCCCGCGAGGTCTTCGATCCGCGGCACCACGTAAAATGCCTGTCCGCCGCGGTAGCGTTCGCGCAGCAGCGCCTCGCGGATCATGAGGGGATCGTGCGGCGCCACGAAGGTGCGGACCGCCAGCCGATCGACCGGTGGCGAAGCGATGATCGAGAGATCGCGAACCCCCGTCAGTGCCAGTTGCAGCGTACGCGGAATCGGCGTGGCGCTCAGCGTCAGCACATGCACCTGCGCCCGCAACTGCTTTAGCCGCTCTTTGTGACTGACGCCAAAATGCTGCTCTTCGTCGACGATCAACAGGCCGAGGTCCCTGAACTTGATCGATTTGCCGAGCAGCGCATGAGTGCCGACCACGATATCGACGGCGCCCTCGGTGAGGTTTTTCTTGACCTGCGAAAGTTCCTTCGGCGCGATCAGGCGCGAGGCCTGCGCGACATTGACCGGGAAACCCCGGAAACGCTCGGCGAAGTTCTTGCTGTGCTGGCGCGCCAACAGCGTGGTCGGCACCACGACGGCGACCTGTTTGCCTTCGAGCGCCACCGCGAACGCCGCGCGCAGCGCCACCTCGGTCTTGCCAAAGCCGACATCGCCGCAAATCAGCCGGTCCATCGGCCGGCCGCTTTCGAGGTCCTTCAAGGTGGCATTGATCGCGCCGAGCTGGTCTTCGGTTTCCTCGTAAGGGAAGCGCGCGCAGAACTCGTCATAGACATGCGGCTGCACCGGCATTTTCGGCGCTTCATGCAGATGCCGCTCGGCGGCGATTTTAATGAGTTCGCCCGCGATCTCGCGGATACGGTTCTTGAGTTTGGCCTTGCGCGCCTGCCAGCCGCCGCCGCCCAGGCGGTCCAGTTCGACATTGGCGTGGTCGGAGCCATAGCGCGACAGCAGTTCGATGTTCTCGACCGGCAGGAACAGCTTGGTTTCGGCGGCGTAATGCAATTCCAGACAGTCATGCGGCGCGCCGGCTACCTCGAGTGTCTGAAGGCCGACGAAGCGCCCGATGCCGTGCTCGACATGAACCACGAGATCGCCGGCCGCCAGACTCGTGACTTCCGAGATGAAATTGTCGAGCTTGCGGCTCGCCTTGCGCGGCCGCACCAGGCGGTCGCCAAGGATGTCCTGCTCGCTGATCACGGCGACGTTGTCGGTCTCGAAGCCGGATTCCATGCCGACCACCGCCAGCATCGCCTCGTTGCGCGGCGTGGCCTGCACCGTGCGCCAGGAATTGACGCTGGTGGCATTGAGCAGCTTGTGGTCTTTCAACATGCTGCCCATGCGGTCGCGCGAGCCTTCGCTCCACAGCGCAATCACCACCTTCTTGCGCTGCGACTGCAACGCGCCGACATGGGCGACGACGGATTCGAATACGTTGACGGCGCTGTCGGCGCGTTCCGGCGCGAAATTGCGTCCGGCCCGCGCGCCGGCATCGACCACGCCGGCGCTGCCCTCGGGCACCGCGAACGGCGTCAGCCGCGCCAAAGCGGCCTGATCCAGACGCTTCGTCCACTCGTCTTCGGTCAGATAGAGCCGGTCCGGCGGCAACGGCTTGTAGATCGCGCCGCCGCCGGGATGCTCCATCGCCTCGCGCCGGGCCTCGTAATAATCCGATATCTGCTTGAAGCGTTCGCGCGCGGCATCTTCGCCCTGCGGCTCGATCGCGACCGGCGCATCGCCGAGATAGTCGAACAGCGTATCCATCCGTTCGGCAAACAGCGGCAGCCAGTGCTCCATGCCGGGATGGCGGCGGCCTTCGCTGACGGCCTCATACAGGGGATCGTCGCGCTCGGGCGCGCCGAACGCTGCGACATAGCCCATCCGAAAGCGGCGGATCGTCTCGGTGACCAGCTGAAATTCCGAAATCGGCACCAGATCGAGCGCGCGCATGTCGAGCAGCGTGCGCTGGGTTTCCGCATCGAAGGTGCGGATCGATTCCAGTGAATCGCCGAAAAAATCAAAGCGCACGGGCTGGTCGAGCCCGGCTGGAAACAGATCGAGGATGCCGCCGCGTACCGCATATTCGCCGGGCTCGCGCACGGTGGAGGAACGATTGTAGCCGTTGTGCTCCAGCCACGACACGATCGAGGCCATCGGCACGACATGACCGGGCGCGACCGACAGCGCCTGCGCCGCGACGAGTTCGCGCGCCGGCACCCGCTGCACGATGGCGTTGACCGTGGTCAGAACGATCAGCGGCTTGTCGCTGCCGGCCAATCGCGATAGCCGCGCCAGCGTAGTCAGCCGCTGCGCCAGAATACCGCCATGCGGCGACACCCGGTCATAGGGCTGGCAGTCCCAGGCCGGAAACAGCAGGACCGGCAAATCCGGCGCAAAGAATTCAAGGGCCCGCGCCAGTTGCTGCATACGCGGGCCGTCGCGGCACACCACCGCAAGACTGACCGCCGGCGGTTTTGGTCGCGCCGCCACGGCGCGCGCCAGATCCGAGATCACCAGGCCTTCGGCCCCTTCGGCGACGTTGGCAAAGGTCAGGGCGCGGCCGGGTGCGAGCTGTTGCGCGGGCGATTGAGTCGGCGCCTTCATGCGTCGTGATCCGCTGGACGAAATGATTTGATGCGATCGAACAGAGCGCTGGCATATTCCGGCGCTAACGACACATTCCCGGTCAGCGCGGCATAAAGATCCGGTTCAGGTACCTCGATCAGCTGCTCGAGTTGATCCAGTTCATCGCCCGTGAGGTCGGCGATCTGGGCGTCGGCAAACCGGCCGAGGATCAAATCCATCTCGCGGGTTCCACGATGCCAGCAGCGAAACAATAGCCGCTTGCGGCGGTCGTCGAGGCCGCTGCTCGATCGTGTAGATCCCGTCATTTTCCGATTCCCATCCGAACGCCAAAAGCCCGGACGTGCCGGGCGAGTTGATATAGCCTCGGCGTTGGCGAATGTCAGCCCTTCTTTCCGCATGCGTGCCGAGCCGACAAGGTTGAAACTCAGGTGTTATCGCCGACGTGTTCCAGCCACGACGTGTTGTCGAACCAAAAAAATCGTGGATGCGCCGAATAAAGCCGGGCATGACGAGCAGGAACGGTCTTAGGTTTCCCCGATGCGCCCTGCTCTGCTCAACCCCTTGTTTGCGCCGGTCACGAGTCTTGGTGGCGTCGGACCGAAGCAGGACAAGTTGTTTCGCTACCTGCTCGGCCGCGATGAAACGCCGCGGCTGGTCGATCTCCTGCTGCATTTGCCGGCCAGCGTGATCGATCGCCGCGCGCGACCGAAAATCCGTGACGTGGTGCCGGGAACCGTGGTGACGCTGGAGGTCACGGTCGACCGCCATCGCCCGACGCCCGCCCGCAATCATCGCGCGCCGCATCTGGTCTATGCCAGCGACGAGACCGGCGACGTGGTGCTGACCTATTTCCGGGCCCAGCCGGGTTATGTCGAAAAATTGCTGCCGGTCGGCGCCAAGCGTTACGTCTCGGGCACAGCGCAGATGTATGAGGGGACCCTTCAGATCACGCATCCCGATCGCGTGGTCGATGAAGCCGGCTTCGCAAAGCTGTCGGGCATTGACCCGGTCTATCCGCTGACGGAGGGACTGGCACTGGGCTCGCTGCGGCGTGCGATGGCGCAGGCGCTGCAAAAGCTGCCGGCGTTCCCGGAATGGATCAGCCCGGACGTGATCCGCCGTTGCAAATTCCCTGACGTCAAAGAGGCGCTGAACCGTGTCCACGTGCCGGTCGAGCTAACCGATATCCTGCCCGACGGCCCTTTTTGGTCGCGGCTCGCCTTCGACGAGCTATTGGCCGGTCAACTGGCGTTGGCGCTGGTGCGCGCACAATTGCGCCGCCCGGCGGGCGACCGCCACGCCGGCGATGGCCATCTGCGCAACAGAATTATCGATGCGCTGCCCTACGCGCTCACCACGTCGCAACAGCAGGCCGCCGCCGCGATCTCGGATGATCTGCGCCAGCCCGTCCGCATGCTGCGGCTGCTGCAGGGCGATGTCGGGTCGGGCAAGACCGTGGTGGCGCTGTTGGCGGCCGCCGCCGTCACCGAAGTCGGCAAACAGGCCGCCTTGATGGCGCCGACCGAAATCCTCGCGCGTCAGCATATCAAGACCATCACGCCCTTGGCGGAGCGCGCCGGCCTGCGGGTCGCGATCCTCACCGGACGCGAAAAGGGCAAGGAGCGGCGCGAACTTCTGGCACGGCTTGCGGTCGGTGAAATCGATTTCCTGATCGGCACGCATGCCTTGATCCAGGACGACGTCGTGTTCAAGGCGCTGGCGCTGGCGGTGGTCGACGAACAACATCGCTTCGGCGTACGTGAACGTCTGGCGCTGACCAACAAGGGCGAGGCTGTCGACGTGCTGGTGCTGAGCGCGACGCCGATCCCGCGCACGCTGGTGCTGACATACTTCGGCGACATGGACGTCTCGGAATTGCGCGAGAAACCGGCGGGCCGCCAGCCGATCGATACCCGCACGGTGCCGAACAGCCGGCTCAACGAGGTGATCGATGCCGTCGGCCGGGCGCTGCATGCCGGCAAACGGGTGTACTGGATCTGTCCCCTGGTCGAGGAATCCGAAGCCGAGGGCATCGAACATCTGACCAATGCGACGGAGCGGTTTGAGGGCTTGCAAAAGCGGTTCGGCGATCGCGTCGGTCTGGTTCATGGGCAGATGAGGGGCACCGAAAAGGATCGCGTGATGGGCCAGTTCGCCGCGGGCGAGATCGGGCTCTTGGTGGCGACCACCGTGGTCGAAGTCGGTGTCGATGTCCCCGCCGCCACCATCATGGTGATCGAGAACGCCGAGCGCTTCGGTCTGGCACAACTGCACCAATTGCGTGGCCGGATCGGCCGCGGCTCCGAGGCTTCGACCTGTCTGTTGCTCTACAAGGAGCCACTGAACGAGACGTCGACGGCGCGGCTGAAGGTCATCCGGGAAACCACCGACGGCTTTCGGATCGCCGAGGAAGACTTGAAGCTGCGCGGCGAAGGCGACGTGCTGGGCGTGAGACAAAGCGGCCTGCCCGGCTACCGCATCGCCCGCTCCGACGTGCATGCCCAGCTCATCACCCAGGCACGCGACGAAGCGCTACGCATCATGAAAGATAATCCAAAACTGACAGGCGCCCGCGGCGAAGCTCTGCGCTGTCTGCTCTATCTGTTCGAGCGGGATGAGGCGATCCCGCTGCTTGGCGCGGGGTAGCCGATGCTCGAACCTATTCCGAAGAACTAAATTAGCCGAATAACATTATCGGCCCCAGCCACGTGGACGGCGGCGGGATGTGTGGCGGATATGGGTAATGTGAATCTCGTCCACGGCGATCGTATAGAAAATGAGATAACGCAGACGGGGAGCGGCAATCACGCGTGTGTTGGGCTCGTCCGTTTCTCTTCCTTCGAACGGACTGTCGGCTAGCTTCCGCGAACGTTCGATAAGACGAGCGACAAAACGTGAGGCAATATCGGGACTATCCTGACTGATGTAGGCGTGAATTTGAGCAAGGTCGCTGCGCCGGTCGTGTAAAACGAACCTTCATGCACGCTGGTGCAAGCGATAAAACTCGTCCATTTCCTCGTCAGACGCGAAATCGCCTCGGCGCGCGGCGTCCATTCCAGCGCGTATTGCGGTTCGCTCTTCGTCGGATACCCGATACACGCCGCTGCGACGCGATTCGATTTCGCGAGCAACGTCGGCGAGTTCTTCCTGATCCTGTTCCGGCCAGGACTGAACCTGTTCCAGCAGTGTTTTTGTTCCAGGGCTCATACCGTCAAATATAGCATAGTTGTGCAGTTCCGCCACTTCTCGGCAATGGGACTTCGCGGCAAAAATTTCAATCCACCTTCGCTGGTTCCGGCTGCAGCGCGGATGAATTCGCCACCCGGGCGGCGTTGGCGGTCTCGGCCAATGCAGCGATCTTCCTCTGCGGGTCGGAGCCGGGCTGCACCACGCCGGCGGACATGATCAGGGTGGCGGCGTCTTCGGCGCTCATGTCGACCTCGATGATCTTGCTCTTGGGCACATAGAAAAAGAAACCCGTGGTCGGGTTCGGCGCGCAAGGCAGGAACACCGAAATATGCTCTTCCTGACCGGGAAGGTTGTTGGCGATCTCCACGCTCGGCGACTGCGAGATCAGTACGATCGACCACATGCCTGGCGAGGGAAATTCGACCAGCCCGACCCGGCGTAAACTCGACCCCGAACCGGAGAACAGCGTCTCGAACACCTGCTTCAAGCCGCGATAGATCGCGCGCACCACCGGCATCCGCCCGAGCAGCTTTTCGCCGAGATCGACCAGGGTCCGCCCGATCAAATTCGCCGTCAGGAAGCCCAACAGCGTCAGCGCGATCACGGCGACGATCAGCCCCGAACCCGGCAACCCGAACGGCAGGTAGGTTTCCGGCCGGTAGGCGATCGGAACGAACGGCCGCACCAGACCATCGACCCAGGTCACGAACCACCAGGTCAGATAGAAGGTGATCGCGATCGGGCCGGCAACGATCAGGCCGGTGAGAAAATAATTCCGGAATCGGGCCATAAAACCGCGCGGTACATCCGGCGGGAGTTCAGTCACAGGCAGATCGTCGCGGTTCATCAGGGTTCCAGGTCAGTCGAAGCGGCCCTCATCACATGCCAGCTATGCCTTCCTAGCAGACTTTTGAAGACCCCATGCCTCCGAAGCCAGAGGGCGGTTATTCCACCGTTACCGATTTTGCGAGATTTCGGGGCTGATCGACGTCAGTACCCATGACCACGGCGGTATGATAGGCCAATAGCTGCACCGGAACGGCATAGACCATCGGCGTAAAGGTGGCGGCCATGTCGGGCAGCACGATCGTCACCAGGGATTGGATGGTGGCTTCCGTCGCCCCCTTGGCGTCGGTCATGAGAATAATGCTGCCGCCGCGCGCCGCGACCTCCTGCATGTTGGAGACGGTCTTTTCGAACACCCGGTCGAACGGCGCGATCACCACCACCGGCATGTTCTCGTCGATCAGCGCGATCGGCCCGTGCTTGAGTTCGCCGGCGGCATAGCCTTCGGCGTGGATATAGGAAATTTCTTTCAGCTTCAGCGCGCCTTCCAGCGCCAGCGGGTAACTGGTGCCGCGGCCGAGATAAAGCACGTCCTTGCATTTGGCGATATCGCGCGCGAGCTTTTCGATCTGAGGTTCCGTGGCCAGCGCCGCCGCCATCAGCCGCGGGATTTCGATCAGGCCATGCACGAGCTTGGCTTCGTCGGCATCGGTCAATTCGCCGCGTGCCTTGCCGGCCGCCACTGCGATCGCGGCCAGCACCATCAGCTGGCAGGTGAAGGCCTTGGTCGAGGCGACGCCGATTTCCGGGCCAGCCAGCGTCGGCAGCACCGTCTCGCTTTCGCGCGCGATGGTCGAGGTCGGCACGTTGACAACAGAGAGCGTGTGCAGCCCCTGCGACTTCGCATAGCGCAGTGCGGCCAGCGTATCGGCGGTCTCGCCGGATTGCGAAATGAAGATCGCCAGATCGCCCTTGCGCAACGGCGCTTCGCGATAACGGAATTCCGAGGCGACATCGAGTTCGACCGGTAGGCGGCCCAATCGTTCGAACCAGTATTTGGCGATGAAGCCGGCATAGCTTGCAGTGCCGCAGGCGGTGATCGAAATCCGCTGAATGTCGTTGAAGTCGAACGGCAGGTTGAGCGGCAGCGCGACACGCTCGGTCGCCATGTCAATATAGCGCGCCAGCGTATGGCCGACGACTTCCGGCTGCTCGTGAATTTCCTTGGCCATGAAGTGGCGATAATTGGCCTTGTCGACCAGGAACGACGACGCGCCGGATTTCAGCACGTCGCGATTCACCACCGCGCCGTGCTCGTCATAGATCACGCCGACTTCGCGGGTCAGCACCACCCAATCGCCGTCATCGAGATAGCTGATAGTGTCGGTAAAGGGCGCCAGCGCAATCGCATCGGAGCCGAGATACATCTCGCCGTCGCCATGGCCGATCGCCAGCGGCGAACCCTTGCGGGCGCCGATCATCAGATCGCCATGGCCTCTGAACAGGAACGCCAGCGCAAAGGCGCCGCGCAGCTGCGGCAGTGATGCCTTTACCGCTTCCTGCGGCGAGGCCCCCTTGAGCAGGTAGGAATTGACCAGATGCGCCACGGTCTCGGTATCGGTCTCGCTGAAGAATTCCGCGCCCTGCTTTTCCAGCATTTTCCGCAGCTCGCGGAAATTCTCGATGATGCCGTTGTGAACTACCGCGACATTGTCGGTCGCGTGCGGATGCGCGTTGCTCTCGGTCGGCTTGCCGTGGGTGGCCCAGCGGGTATGTCCGATGCCGGCGTGACCGGAGAGCGGCTCGGCCTTCAGGCGCGATTCAAGATTGCGAAGCTTGCCTTCGGCGCGGCGACGCGCGAGATGATCGCCTTCCAGCGTGGCGACGCCGGCGGAATCGTAGCCGCGATATTCGAGGCGCTTGAGCGAATCCACAATCTGGTCTGCGACCGGACCGCGCCCAAGAATGCCGACAATGCCGCACATGCGGATCAATATCTCCAAATCGACGAAAAACCGTCAAAACAGCGCAGGACTCACTTAACGAGAAACCCAGATCGCCAGATACTCAATAATTATTGCGGATTGAGACAGCGTTAAGCCGAAAGCTTAACAGCGTCTGCCGTCAACCGCCTTTCGGCATCTTGCCACGCGTTTTCATCTCGCGATATCGCGCTGCCCCGCCCTCGCGGTTGGTTTGCGGGCTGCGTTCCACGGCCATCGCGTCGTCGGGCACGTCGTTGGTGATCACCGAACCCGAGCCGATATAGGCGCCGTCGCCGATTTTCACCGGCGCCACCAGCGAGGAATTGGTGCCGACAAAGGCGCCCTTGCCGATCGTGGTCTTGTGCTTCGAGAAGCCGTCATAGTTGCACGTGATGGTGCCGGCGCCAATGTTGGCGCCCTCTCCGACATGGGCGTCACCGACGTAGGAGAGATGGTTGACCTTGGCACCGGCCTCGATCGTCGCGGCTTTGGTCTCGACGAAATTGCCGATCCGCACGCCCTCGCCCAGCGCCGTCCCCGGCCGCAACCGCGCGTAGGGGCCGATAGAAGCTTTCTTGCCGATCGTTGCCTGCACGATATGCGAGAACGAATGGATCACCGCGCCGTCCGATATCGACACGCCGGGACCGATCACCACGAACGGTTCGATCGTCACATCGTTGCCGAAGGTCGTATCGGCGGCGAGATAAACCGTCTCTGGCGCGATCAGGGTCACGCCGGCGTCGAGCGCGGCCTTGCGCAACCGCGCCTGCATCACCTGTTCGGCCTCGGCGAGTTGGGCCTTGGTGTTGATGCCGCGCACTTCATCCTCGCTGGTTTCGATCACGACGGCCTCCAGTCCCAGGTCTCGAACGATCGAGACCGCATCGGTCAGATAGTATTCGCCCTTGCTATTAGTATTGCCGATCTTGTCGATAATCGCCAACGCCTTATGGCCATCGAACGCCATCACGCCGGCATTGCACAACGTGATCGCGCGTTCCGCCGGACTGGTATCAGCCTGCTCGCGGATCGCGACCAGCCGGTCGCCCTCGACCAGCAGCCGACCGTAACCGGCAGGGTCGGCGGCGCGAAAGCCCAGCACGGCGAGTGCCGTGCCATTCTTCAACGGCGCGCGTAAACGTTCGAAGGTCGCGGCCGAAATCAGCGGCGTGTCGCCGAATGCGACCAGCAGGTCGTGGGCGCCGCCGATAATGGCGTCGCGGGCCGCCAGCACCGCATGCGCGGTGCCCAGACGCTCGCGCTGGGTGAATATCGCCGCGTCCGGACGCCCGCGCTTGGCCTCGTCGGCCACCGCTTTGTGGTCGGGACCTATGACCACGGCAAGCGACGCACCGGTTCCCTTTGGCGCCGCGCCCAGCACATGGGCCAGCAGCGATTGACCGGCGACGGGATGCAGCACCTTCGGCAGTGAAGAGCGCATCCGCGTGCCCTCGCCTGCCGCGAGCACGATGGTCAGGCTGGTCCTGCCAGTCTTGCCGGTCATCCGAATCCTCAAGCGTTGCGGCTGATGTTACGCCGGCCGCCGTCATAAAGCGTTTTCGCCGTTCATGGAAACCCGATTCGGCATCCGGTGACGCCCGGATTCAGGAACCGGGCGTAATTCCTGTTAAGGTTTGCTGTGTGATTCGGTTGGGCCTCAGGGGGGCCGAAAATTTCCAATGGCAAAGGCTGCCAACAATTCGGCTGATAGCTTCGGGTCTGAGAACACCGGCGGCGTGTTGTCGAAGTTCCTGGCCGAGGAGGACGAGTTCGACCGGCGCGCGCTCTGGCGGCTCGGATCGTGGGCGGTTGGGTCGGTCGGCGCGGTCATCATCGCGTTGGTCGCCAACCAGTCGTCGATCGGATGGCGGCACGAGCAGATCGCATCCGCCGATCTGGCGCGACAATCGCAGCAAATTCAGACCATCGCCAAGGAAAGCCAGGGCGAAGCGCGGCGCCTAGCCTCCGCTATCGACACGCTGAATGCCGATCGCGACCGGCTGTACGCCCGCGTCAGTGTTCTGGAACAGGGTCTGGATTCCGTGACTGGCGCGCTTGCGCGGCAGAATGCAAGGGCGGCTTCACCGCAAGCCGCCGCTACTTCCGCGACCTCT
>Ga0210396_10003949_pt1 | contig 14626 bp, 22 predicted proteins | sample IncBWH17OmetaG_FD_155466 | JGI IMG/M metagenome (GOLD analysis project Ga0210396, IMG submission 155466) | Forest soil microbial communities from Barre Woods Harvard Forest LTER site, Petersham, Massachusetts, United States - Inc-BW-H-17-O ...
CGCACCCTTCGCTGTTCGCTGAAACGTCCCATACAATTTTTAGTTACTCCGGAATAAGTAGGGACCGACCGAGTTGTATTTGTAGAGGTAAGACGAGGACAAGGAAGAAGCAAGAGCCGGAGCGTAAGTCCAAATCTGACAGCGACGTTGTGGGGTTGAGTTGTTCAAAGAGTTGACAATCAAATGACATCTTTGATGCATCTCGGAGTACGCCACCTAGGTCTAACGCACAGTACCACTGAAACAACAATCATACAAAAAGGAATCGGAGCGAAAAGATGAAAGAAAAGAATTCTCTATCGACCGTGGTGTCCGAGACAAATCCATCCGAAGCCAACCAGTCTTCGACAGAAGATGTTCAGCGTCACTGGCAAGGCGTAGTCAAGAGACGTTCATTCCTCAAGGGACTGGGGATTGCAGGAGCAACGCTGTCAGCCAGCGCAATATTGGGGGCCAAAGGCAACGCGGAAACCGCTCGAAGCGCTGGCAAGCTCACCAAGGGCGACGCAGCTCTTATACGATTCGCAGCAGCGGTGGAACTTATTGAAGCCGATTTATGGCAGCAATACAACGAACTGGGCGGAGTTCAAGGCGGCAATCCCGCTTACATAGCCGCGCTCAGCAACCTGGATGGCGATATGCCGCAGTATATCGCCGATAATACCGACGATGAATTGAGCCATGCGGCGTTCCTGAACGCTTATTTGATCTCGAAGGGCGAGGAGCCGGTGGATCTGGACGTATTCCGTACCTTGCCCAGCAGTCAGGCGACCGGTGCCAAAGCGATTGGCAGGCTAACAAATCTGCTGAAGCTCAATGTCGATCTCAGCTGGTACACACGGTATCGCAGCACGCAAAATCCGGACTTTGGAGCGAATCTCAAAGGGCCGTTCACTATCGAGAACGAGCCTGCGATACCGCTCAACGATAACGATACCCCGCCAGACCAGCCGCAACCAGTCCCGCCAGCCACTCCCCAAGAGGCTCGCATGCAGGCAATTGCAAACACGGCAGGGTTTCACTTTGCATTTATCGAGCAAGGTGGTGCGAGCCTCTACCCCACCCTAGCTTTTAAGGCGACCGACCTTGAGGTACTGAGAATCTTAGTGAGCATTGGCGGAGTGGAGATCGACCACTTCGGTCTGTGGCACGACAAGGCGGGTAATGCAGTCGCTCAACCTTTGGCGGGAGTCATCGATCCTGTTACGGGCCTTACATTCCCGGATCTCAATGCTTTGAACTCAGAGCTCGACCAGACGAACCTGATCCTGCCCGAGCCCTGCGAATTCATCGACAAAAACCTGCCCCAGTGCTCTGTGATTCGACCCACTTCGACGAAAGAAGGGGGAGCTGTGGCCACAATCAAGGCTTTCACGGATGACCTCTTGTTCCTTGGTCAATCGCCGGCGTTCTTTACCCTGGTAAACAAGCTCGCTGTCGAAGCTGATTCGGTTCGGCGCGGCCTTTAGGTGTTGTAAGTCCCCCATGACGCAGTGGGCGCTGCAAACAGTTCACCGGTTGCAGCGCCTGCATTTTCGTAAGGCGGCTTTGAGATTCTCAATTAAGGAGGCTGTATGTTTGAAGGACTGTTTCAACCCATGCATCTGCTAGTGATTTTCGGAATTGCCCTGCTCGTGTTCGGCCCCAAGAAACTACCGGAACTTGGCAAAGGAATCGGAGAGGGCATCCGTGGCTTCAAGGCAGCCATGAAAACTGATGAAGAAAAGCCGGCCAGCATTACAACCACCGTCGCCGAGGACCAAAGCATAACCAAGGGGTGAATCGTGGGTCTGGGTACCGAAATCCTGTTCATACTCATGCTCGGCCTGCTGGTATTGGGTCCGAAGCAGCTGCACACATTGTTGGGACACGTGGCGCGGGCTAAAGCTCAGTTCGAAGAGGCCAGCCGCGGCTTCAAGTCTCAGCTCGCGGCGGAACTCGACGCTGTGCAGCACGACGCAGAAACTGATGCTTCGCATGAATTGGCTGGAGACCAGTGAACCATCCTCGGATCCTCGGTATCGGAACAGCGAACCCACTGGTCAGGCTGACGCAGGAGCAAAGCTTTTATGCTGCGGGTTACCAAGGCGAGCGCATCCGCAAGATCTTCCTCAATAGCGATATCGATCATCGTCATTTTTATCTGGAAGGCAATCTGAATCGCGGGGAAAGCTCTGATCAGCTGAATCAGCGCTATCTGCGCGGCGCCATGAAAACGGGTTGCCGCGCGATTCTGAACTGTTTGGAGGCAGCCGGAACTACCGTGCAGGATGTCGATTTTCTTGCAGTCTGCACCTGCACCGGCTACGTGTGTCCGGATGTTGGTAGTCGACTCATCGCGCATATGGGCTTCATTAACAACGTGCAGAGAGCGTCGATAGTCGGCCTCGGGTGTGCGGGGGCCCTTCCGACGATGCAACGAGCGGTTGATTTCGTTCGTGCAAATCCGGGCCGCCAAGCATTGGTTCTAGCCGTCGAGATTTGCTCCGCTTGCTACTTCGTCGATAACACGCTCGAAACAGTCGTCGGTAATGCAATTTGCGCCGATGGCGCCGCGGCCTTCTTGGTTGCCGCCAAGCAGCAAGCCAATCACAGGTATCCACAAATCATCGACTTCGAGACTTTCATCGATACCGAGCACATCGAGGAGGTTGGACTTCAACATCGCGAAGGAAAGCTGCGAATCGTGTTGGGAGCTTCGGTTCAACACCTCGCTGGCCCCATGATCGAAGCGGCACTCCAGCAATTGCTGCAGCGACATGGACTTTCGAGATCTCGCATTGGTTTCTGGGTTGTTCATCCGGGTGGACGCAAGGTGATCGACAACGTTCAAAAGCACTTCGGCATGACGGATGCCCAGTTGCGCTTTTCCAGAACCGTATTGCGCAACTACGGAAATATGTCCTCTCCCACAGTCATGTTTGTCTTGGAGGAAGTCGTGCGTAGCGGAGATCCGCAGCCGGGAGACTGGGGAGTGATGATCGCGCTAGGACCGGGGATGGCTGCAGAGGTAGCTCTACTCAGATGGTAGCTCGACGGTTGGCTCCTGGGCGACTGCGAACAATTCTGCGTCTAATAAGCACTCAGGGCGTCTGGACGGAGATCAAGCAGATATTGACCCCTCGAGTCCTAGCGCAGGGACTTGCAAAAAAGACGGAAGAGAATCCCTCCCCTCCGGCTCTATTCAAAATGGCAACTGCTTACTGGCTATCGCAGGCGATTTACGTCGCGGCGAAGCTAGGCATTGCCGACTTGCTAAGAGAGGGTCCCCAGTCGTGTGTCGCATTAGCCACTTCGACCGGCTCGGACGCCCCATCGCTTTTCCGTCTCATGCGCGCTTTGTCGAGCGTGGGGATCTTCGCGCACCTCGGCAGAGGTCGCTTTGCTCTCTCCCGGCTGGCGGAGCCCCTTCAGACCGACGTTCATGGATCGCTCAGGGCGATGGTGATCACGATCGGCGAAATTCACTATCAGGCGTGCGGAAGCCTCCTGCATAGCGTTCAAACCGGATCTCCGGCCTTTAACAGTGTTTTCGGAACAAGCTTATTCGACTACCTGCAACAAAACGTCGATGCCGCGGATACGTTTAATCAGGGTATGGCGAATGTGTCCTCAATGCTGGCTTATGCGGTTCTGATGGCCTACGACTTCGCCGGAATCTCTTCGATCGTCGATGTCGGAGGAGGCCAAGGCAATCTCCTCGAGAAGATTCTTCAATTCACTCCGGACATCACAGGTACGGTTTTCGATACAGCATCGACGATCGAGAGAGCAAAGCAAGGCCTTGGCAACGATGCACGGAGCAGGTGCTGCTCCTACGTTATCGGAGACTTCTTCAGCTCGGTTCCACAAGGAGCAGACGCCTACCTTTTATGTGGCGTGATCCATGATTGGGATGACCGTCGTGCAATCAGAATCCTTAGAAATTGCTGTCGGGCTATGGCGCGGACGGGAAGGCTATTAATTGTCGACATGGTTGTACCAGACACGGACGCGATGTCTTTCAGTAAGCTTCTTGATCTGAATATGCTGGCGATGACCGGAGGGCGCGAACGCACGAAAGCTGAGTTTCACGCTCTGCTCGATGCGGCCGGTTACGAGCTGACGAGAATCATTCCAACCGTGGCTCCGCAAAGCGTCCTTGAAGCCGTGCCGAGAGTATGTAACTAAAGGAAAAACAACACCGGCATCCACGGAGCCGCAGGGGACTGGAAGTTGGTAATTCAAATTCCCCTTGGGAATATTTTCCCTCGTGGCTAGTTCTAGATGGTATGAGTACCAGATTGCAGTGATTACATCGCCTCTAGTCGGGCACTAAATCCAAACAAAGGAATAAGGACATGTCTAAGACCCTAGTTACCCTTGCTCTCCTGTGCGCCAGTCTTCAGGCTCAAGTCACAGGAGCTCCGATTGCGGCAAACGCTGAACCATCCGCTGCAGGCTCCGCTGCCCCGGTCAATCCGGTCATCGAGTGGAATAGAACTCTCCTCGTGATCCTACGGACTGCCGGCGCCCAGCCTCCCACCATTCATTCGACTCGCAGCTTTGCCATTCTGCATGCTTCGATCTTTGACGCGGTAAACAACATCGAAGGAACCTATAGTCCGTACCTCGTACGTCTCTCGGACGTCTCGCGACTGGCTTCGCAACCAGCCGCGGCAGACCAAGCGGCACATGACGTGTTGGTCGCACTTTACCCGACGTTTCAGACAACGCTCGACGCTGAACTTCAGCAGGACCTGGCGCAGATTCCGGAAGGACAGAACAAGGCGGACGGCGTCACCGTCGGACAAAAAGTTGCCGCAGAGATTCTAGCTTTCCGCAGCACCGACGGAGCGAACGTCACTCTGCCTCCTTATGTTCCGGGAAACCAGCCGGGAGACTACCAATTCACGCCTCCTAATTTCGCACCAGCTGACTTCATACAATGGCCTCAGGTCACTCCATTCGCCCTGGCACGCGCTGATGAATTTCGCCCAGGGCCGCCACCGCAGTTGACCAGCGAGGAGTACACAAGGACCTTCGATGAAGTCAAGAGTCTGGGTTTCATTACCAGTAAAACTCGTACCCAGGAGCAGACGGTGATTGGAAACTTCTGGAACGGCAACATCCAGGACTTCTGGAACGAAATCGCGCAGACCGCGGCACTGGGACATCACCTCGGTCTGGCCCGTAGCGCGCGACTATTTGCTCTACTGAATATCAGCCTGGCTGACACGACGATCGCCTTCTTCGAGGCTAAGTATACCTACCAATTCTGGAGGCCGGTGACCGCGGTTGAACTGGCCGGCGATGACGGCAATCCCAACACCGAGCCCGATCCGAATTGGCTTCCGTTGACGACCAAGACCGCTCCAGACCCTTCATACCCCGGCGCCCATAGTGCCATCAGTTTTGCTGGAGCCGAAGTCCTGAAGTCTGAGCTTGGTGATCGATTCACTTTTGAGGTCACATCCGAGTCGTTGAAGGGAGTTACGCGCCACTTCACCAGCTTCTCGGCGGCAGCGCAGGAGGCGGGCCTGAGCCGAATCTATGCCGGCCAGCATTTCCGGACCGACCACATCGCTGGCAAACGTCTCGGCAAGAACGTGGCAGAGTCGATCATGGACACGATTCTGCTCCCCAGGTGAATGACAAGCCGCAGTTGAGCGAATGTGCGTCGTTAGGGAGTTTGCTTCGAAGTTAGATCATAACGACGCCGACGCGCGCTACCCGGCCGCCAGTGTGCATTGATCGACAGTGAAGCCGACCGACAACGCATTTGGACAGTCTCACCAGACAGGCTTTTGGTAGGTTTGAACACTCGCAACAATTTGGTTCTCTGGCGAGACAGACTTATCTTGATCGGCAATCTTGTCGTATTCCGAAAAGGGCTTGCGCATACATGTGCTTCATGCGTAAGACCAAGCCATAAAAGCCCGAACTCCTGCAAGATTGTTGTTGAGTTCGAGAGCTTTTTGGTGTTGAGCAATGGCATCATCGTACCTTCGCATGAAGAAATAGACAGGGCGTGATCCGCTCCACTGCTCCCCCTAGTTTTTAGCTGGGCTTGCTCCGATATTCGAAATCATTGTGGCACACGGCACTCACAAACGGCTCGGATCGCGACCAGCTATGCGGTTTCAGTGCCTCTCCCGCAGTTCCAACCATTGACGCTGAGCCGTCGCGTGCGCCTTTTTCAAGGCATTCTGGATGAGCCTGACTGCCGTCTCAGGATCGTCCACTTCCACGACCAGTTCGTTGAACCGCTCGTCGTGCAGGTCTATCACGATGGTCTTCTCCGGGTGATGCACGTCCCAGAAGACTCGCCTGCCGTCCTGATAGAAGGTTCCCGCCGTTATCACTCCGGGCACGTTGGTTCCGGGCATCCTGATGCCGTGATACCAGCCGCGTGCGGTCTCCGGATCGGCACGGACGCTAGCGATGTGGACGAGCGGAATTTCGAGGCTGCTCTTGAACGACCAGAGCTTGTCCGCGCCCCGGACGTGCAGCGTCAGCTTGCCTTCCCCTACCGATAGATCGACCAAGGTCTGCCCTCCCAGAGGATAAGCGGCCCATTCATCGAAGAACCTCCGCACTCAGAATTTGGAAGTGGCTCCACCCGACCGCCGAAGCCGATACAGTACATGCCGCCGCAGGGGATGCCCCTGCGGCAGTCGAGGATGGTCGAAATCGTCGCTTGGGTCGTGCGCCATCCCCAGCTTCTCCATGACCCGGAGCGACTTCGTGTTTGTCGGAACGGTAAAGGATACTAACTCCTCGAGACCTAGTGTCTCGAATCCGTTGCGGACGATTGCCCGCGCACCCTCGGTCGCCAGACCTTGTCCCCAATACTCCGCTGCCAGTCTCCATCCGACTTCTACACAGGGCGTAAACGGCGCATGAAATGTCGGAACGCTCAGCCCGATGAACCCAATGAAGCTCCCGTCTGACCGATCCTCTACAGCGCACAATCCGAACCCGTGCTGTCGAAAGTGTCCCTCGATTCGGTCTGCCAGCGCGTCACTCTCTTCTCTAGAAAGAACGTGAGGCATGTACTCCATCACCCGAACATTCGCATTGAGACGAGCGAATGGCTCACGGTCGGACTCACGCCAGCGCCGGAGGATCACCCGCTCCGTTGTAATAGAACTAAGAACCACTCGGGAAGATTAACCGATCTCGGTTTCGATGGGTGCCTCAGAACCTTTACCCTCTTGACCGCACTCGGATACCTAATCTTGTCGCTTGTGGCTCAACAGGTTGCGGTCGCTGCGGAAGAGACCGATGCGGGCCTCTGGGCTCCCAGCGCGGTTCCGGTCGATCAAGGCCTTTGGCGCGGCAGCCTTGGTAACCCCTATGCCGGATACGGAACTTCAATCGCTATTCGTTTCTCCTGATCAACTCCGTCGCAAAGCATCGGAGTTAGGTCTTGAGTGGTACCAACTTCCGGCCCCGCACGCAGGCATACCGGGCAAAGGTTTCTTCCGGTCCTCAGCCCGCGTGCTGCTGTCCTCACTCACCCTATAAACGTAAAAGCGTGACATTTTACATTGACAATTACTCTACACGAAAAGCAAGGTTGGGCTATCCGATGTCACCATGCTTGAACTGGTCATTGTGCCCAACATAAGTCGGGGATCGGCTCGCCCCTCGCTCAAGAGTCTGCGGGTGTCTCGACTCTGGCGCTTGAAAGCAAGGAGAGTAATCTTCACTGAAATCCGCCTGAACCCGGAGAGTGATTGTCGTCACGGCTCCTTGATCCTGCCCACCGCATACTAACGGTTGCAATCCCAATGCTGACAGCCATCAAACTCTTGCATACGGTCATTTGGGCCATTCTCGCCGGGAGCATTCTTGTTCTGCCCCTCGCAGGAGTGTTGCGCCGATTCCGCTGGGCTGCGATCCTGACCGGACTCGTGCTGCTGGAGTGCGGCGTGCTGGCTGTCAACGGCGGCAGATGCCCTCTGTCGGACTTCGCTCAGCGGTTCACCGACAGCCACGCGAACAACTTCGACATCTACCTGCCAAACTGGCTAGCTCAATACAACAAAGTCATTTTTGGAGTGCTTTTCATCGCTGGCGAATTGGTCGTGCTCGGATGCTGGCTCAGGGAGAAGCATACCGCATCATCTCGACCAGCACGCAACTCACCATGAGCGATTGCGATCCCGAACGAATTGTCGAGTTCGTCTTCTTCGCTAAACGTCCTGCAGTGCTCTTCGTCCAACCCGAAATAGTGGCCCAGTTCGTGGATGACCGTCAGGCGGATTTGCTCTTGTCTTCGGTCCTGTCGGCGCAGAACCTTTGAACGCAGGCGCTCGTTTAGAGGCGGAATAACCTTTGGGCGTTAGCGCGAGCAATCTTCATCCGGTCGGAGTCGCTGATGGCAGCCTGCTCAAACCAGTCTTTGGCCTTGACCACGTCCTCGTAAGGGTAATCGACTGAGTAGAGAACACGATCAGCGCCTACTTCGAGAATGACGTTGGTTAAGGCTTGAGTGCGGAAGTTCCCGCTCGTCGTAATATAAAAATTCTCCCGCAGATAGTGACTCATCGGCAGCTTCGCTTTCGGGGCACCACTCCCCCTGTTTATCCGATTATCTACCCGCCAGATACCGAACGAGAGTCCTTCACCCAAATGGCCGAGGATGATTTTGAGTTTGGGGTATTCATCGAATAGCCCGCTCGCCATTAGACGAAGCGCGTGAATGGATGTCTCGACGGCAAATCCCCAAGGTGAGCCAGCGAGCCAACGATATCCTTCGTAACATTGCTGTCCAGTTGACAAGGGATCGCGAGGATGGAGGTAAAACGCCACATCCAACTCCTGCACTGTTGCCCAGAACGGACGATATTGTGGCAAATCATAGTAAACGGCTGAACCCGTTTCCCCGACCTCTGAGAATCCATTAACCAATGCACCGCAGAACCCCAAATCTCTAACGCAGCGCGTCAATTCCTGAGCAGCAGCATCCGGGTCTTGTAATGGCAGTGTCGCAAAACCCTTGAGACGTTTCGGATTCTTTGGAATGTTTTCGGCAAGATAGTCGTTGGTTCGCCGCGCTTGCGCGATGGCTTCCTTGACGTTCGGAATGGCTTGGACTCCGGGTGCAGTCAAAGAAAGGATACAGATGTCGAGACCACCACGATCCATATCTGCGATCCGTCCGCTGCCAAGGTCTAGGATTTTGCTTCGAGCTTCAGGATGGAGGTCTCTGACCGCGTAACTTGTGTCGATAGTTTCAGCAAGCACGAAATGCTCTTCGAGAGCAATTTTGCCAGCCAGCGGCTCTGAGCTAGGTTTAGCGTCATCCAGCACATTCTCGTCCCTGAGCACCGAGTCTGCATATCCATTTCTGACCAGCCCTGCACTTGCCAGAGCCGCTGAACTGCGTCCGAGGAACCCACGTCGCGTGATACCCCCTTCCGGATTTGTCGTTTCCATTGGCGCTGTCCTTTCTTAGGCTGGAGATGTTGAACACTCTACACCAAGTAGTTCGATGTCGATCACCTGGGTTGGAGCTTATCCTCTTACCCCAAGTTGTGACTTCATCCTCAAACATTACGATGATTCTCCCTTTGGGTTGTGCCTCGGCGTAGACCCACCGATAGACGCGGTCACACAACATCTGCCTGATATCCTCATCCGATTTCTTCTCGTGAGCGGGCTGCTTTTTCAATCCTGCGAGGTTGCCGTCTCCCATCACGATGACACCGAGTTGCGCACCGAGATTGCTGAGATTGGAAACACTCCCTTTGATGTGCTTCGCATTCAGCCCAGTGTGCAACTCAATCTCAAATCCGACCACAGGCAAAACAGGCGAATAGCGCATGTTGAAACTCTTCTTGCCAGTCGGAATTGGCAGTTGACTATCGAACCAGACCAAATCCACAAAGGCTGAGTCGGACGCTTGAACTTCCGTCCTTACGTCGAACTTCAATTTCTTTCCAAGCCTTGATAAATGCTCACAAAGGGGGTTCATTGTGTCTTCTCTCTAGGGGAAGCCGCCAAATTTGTGTCAGCGGTCCCGAGGTTGGGCCGTCAGCCGCTTCAATCTGCCAAGCGGAGACCGTCAGAGTTTAATGTTGTCAGGCAACTCGTTAGGTTAGTGTGATTGGAATCATACCCGCCTGTGATTTGGCATCCCTGAGAGCCGTGTCCCAGAAAACGAAAGCGCCCCGGACTCATCGAGTCATGGGGCGCTCCTTCGTTCGATCAGCCCTCCCCCGAAAGCTGCTCTCACCCACTCTACGTTCTGCGCTGCTTTGGCGCAAAGACCCGTCGTAATCCCGCTTGTTACCCAAGGTCATCTAGCCGCAATCACGCTCGCTCCGAGTAGCCTTCGTCCCCATCGCCGTCATCCTCCTCGTCGTGCCTATCTCCTCGTGTTCTTCTTCGTCTTCCGGCTCTTCCTTCAGAAGAACGTCAGAGGGTAACGAGGATCAGAAGGCTCAGAGTCGGAGCCTTCTGGATTGTAATTTTCTCATGTCCAAATGGTATGCTTCGTACCGCTGGGTGATGCATTCTTCAACTCCAAACTGAATGGGACGAAAGGAAAACCGTGAGGCGTGAGCGGCAAGAGGGCGAGCAAGTTGATCGTTCCGATTCTCCAACGCGGACGCACTACGAAATCATCGACTCCGTGGAACATGCCCGCCGCTGGGTTCTCCCCGCGAGTTGGGTGCGCGACCACGTGCGTAGTCGCACTACAGACCCGATCCCTCATATCCGCTCGGGAGGTACGTCCGCTTTCGTTGGGGCAGCCCGGAATTGGAGGGTTGGCTTGAAGAGCACATGGTCAATTCAAGTGCGTCTGGCATCAGAAGACGTTAGGAGATGCTGATTCCCGCTGAGTGGAGGACGACTCTCGCAGGCAAGACATGTGAATGCCGCTTCCGTTTGACGAATGCCACGCTCATGTCGGATATTGGAACGGAATGGACGTTGAACGCATCATCGACGATATTCAGCAGCTACAGGAAATGTTCGAAGCGCCGGATATTAGGCCGCTCAGCGCAAGCGACATCTCTGCTGCGAATCGACGGCATGACGAAATGCTCGCGCATAGCCCATGGTTCCGCCTTTGGCAGCGATATGGTCTCTGTTGCCGACCTGAAGCTGATGGGGGGCTTCGGATTCAGAGCTAGTTCCGGCTTCCCGGTCTCTCATTTCTGATCTGACAAAATGCACACTGAGTCTTTCTCCGAGCCGTCTTGACTTCGGCTCAACTGGCAGCTTAAATCCAGCCATGCCTCTGCTGACCATCGCCGATTCCTTCTACATCGGAGTGCAAAACATTGAGTCAGCGACTTCTTGGTACATCGAGAAGTTGGGGCTGCAAAGGGTTCCTGCGGAAATGGACGACCCGGAGGGGTGTGTTGCGTTGGGCTTCTCAAAAAAGGATCAGACCTGCATCGCCGTCCTCGGGCCACAGGGCAAGTCGACTGATGAAACAACGCCGATGCTCTATGCCTCCAACATCGGGAAGGCGCGGGAGTTCTTGGGTTCTCGTGGCGTGAATGTCGGAGAGATTCAGGAGGATCGGCAAGGCACGCACTACTTCGAGATGCGGGACATGGAAGGCAACGTCATTGAGGTTTCCGAGGAGCCATAGGCACCGGGCCGGATGCCAATGCTGATAATTTTCGGCGGTCTGCCGGGCACAGGAAAAACCGTGATTGCCCAGCAATTAGGTCGCGAGCTTGGCGCAGTGTATTTGCGCATCGACTCGATGGAGCAGGCCATCCGCGACTGCGGTGTCGTCAGCAAGTCTCTTGATGATGCGGGCTATCGGGTGGGTTACGCGGTCGCCGAAGATAACCTCCGTCTCGGCAGGACTGTGATCGCAGATTCCGTCAACCCACTTCGACTCACACGTGATGCTTGGAAAAGTGTCGCGGATCGGGCGCGGGCAAGAGCCATCGAAGTCGAGGTCACATGCTCTGATCCTGCGCAACATCGAAATAGGGTAGAGACAAGGAGCGCCGATATCAAGGGATTGAGACTGCCGACTTGGCAAGAGGTCGTTTCTCGGGAATACGAACCTTGGGAACGCGACCATATCGTCATCGACACTACGATCCGGAGCGTGGCAGAGAATGTCAACGAACTTCTAAAGGTCTTGCATGATGTCCGCCGTGTCTAACACGCTCATTCGGATTCTGGGCACGAGTCTCGCACTCTGCGTCATTGCCCACGGACAATGCCCGGTCGATACCGTCATAGTAAAGGGGCGCGTTGCCGAGAATGCGACCGTTCATTCCAAGGTTCGCGTTCAGCTTGTTTACCCGAAGGAGAAGCCGGGTGAATCGGGAGAGGTGACCGTGGAAGACGGAGCTTTCCAGATTCCTGTCGAATTCGTGACAATGCAGAGTTCCATTTTTGCCAACCTGCCAAAGAGATGCGGCCGGAAGCCGAAGACCGTGGTCATTACGTTGCTGGAAAACGATCAGGAGTCCGACCAAGTTTTCCTCGATTTTGCCAAGAGCTTCAAGATGGCGGATGCGAGTGCCTACACTCGACGCTCCGAACTGGTGCTGAGCGGGCCCCGTTAACCGCTTTTGTTGACGTCAGAAGTGTTGCACTGGTCTGTCAACAACTGAACCATCTACAGTTTGGGTGCAAGAAACTGCGCGTATACAAACAACGCAACTCCGATTAGGAGTGGAATCAACCCAACGAGGTACGCCGACTCTTCCGGTGCAACCCCTCGGAGGAAAATGATCAAGCCGATGCCAACTGCACCAGTGATTAGACTGCCGAGCCTGATACTCTCGCGTCGATGGCGGCCGCTGATCCGCTCTTCCTCGTGCATGTATTCGAGGGTCGCATTACTTCCCGGACCCGCCGTCTCAGCGATCTTCTTGAGAGTTTCACTCCGGTAATATGCCACTCTCTCTTTGCGTCGGCTATCCGACCATGCGGCTACCGCCAAGAAGGAAAAGAGGGAAATTGCCCCGACACTTAGGAATAGTATTACTGGCAATACGGGAATCCCCATGACATTCACCTGTGCGTGATTTCTGGTGTTGCACGCGGTAGGACTGGAGTCTGTCCGCCTCGGTTGCAGTTTTTCTTGGCTGCGGCAGCGCAAAAAATGCAACCGCCTGCCGTATCACGCTGTCGTACCCTAAGTCAGAGCCGCGTGACTGCTAGCGACGATCAGATCGATGTAGAAAAGGTCCTCGCCGGAGAAGTGTCGCTTTCGAGGGGATCGTTCGACGCTGGCAGGGACCGCTCATTAACTTAGCTTACCGATTCTGTCGCGACCGAGCCAGAGCCGAAGATATGGCTCAGGAGGCATTCTTGCGCGTCTATCGAGGCCTGGCCCTGTGGCGCAAAGAATCCGCTTTCTCCACTTGGTTATTCTCCCTTGCCACCAACCTGTACTGCTCCGACTTGCGCCGCTCGACGCCGACACTTGCCCTCCACCAGGTCACCGAGCCAAAGGATTCCCGTGCCTGTGATGGCGGACTCGAAGACGAAAATCGCGACCGAGCCGTGCGTCGTGCCGTTCTCAATCTTCCGACCAAGTACCGCGATGCACTGATCCTCTTTTACTTTCACGATATGAGTGTTGAAGCGGCTGCGCGAAGCCTTGGGCTGCCCGAAGGAACCGTCAAAGCGAGATTATCGCGGGGCCGCCAAATACTGCGCGGCAAACTCCCGCTGCTGTTGGGTGCTCGGCCGACGAAGGAGGGATGAATGCAGTACGACGAACTCGACCGCATTATGTCCGACGAAGAATCAATTGTTCCATCGTCAGGATTTACCGCCTCCGTCATGGCTGCTGTCCAGCGTGATTCTTCAGCCTCGGTCCCTATCGCTTTCCCATGGAGGCGGGTACTGCCCGGATTGGCTGCTTCTGGCCTCGCACTAGCTGTCCTTCTTCAACAGCTTTTCATGCAGCCCGGAATCAGCGCAGTGCGCTTTCGCTCGGCACGGCTGCCCGACCTTGTGAAGGTCGTGGAAAGTACGAAGCACTTTGGTGTGCAGTGGATCGCCTTCGCTCTGCTCCTTACGTTTGTGTCAATCCGCCTTTCGGCACGGCTCGCGCCGCGAGAGGAACCTATGAGGCGCTGACGCCCAGAAATTCGCGTCCCAAGACACTTCGTCTGGGCGTAACTGTTGTTAACAAGGCGGGGTCAGTCCAAGTCTGAACCGAAGTGCCCGCCAGACATGCAAACGCGGTAAGCACCAGCGCAAGAATGATGATTGAAACGGTCACGTTGTTTGGCCTCCGACTTGGAAAAGCAGCGGTCGGGTCCAAATGATGCCTGAGAGCGTGGAATTGCCGCTGGCAACGGCAAAATGAGCCGTGACTGGAGTCTACGAGGAGAATCTTCAGCCTATCAACAATTAGAGTCCGGCAAGTGTGGTTAGTACTGCCTTGCCGTGTCAAAGAAAACTGGTCCGTTAGAGGTCAGCACTATAACTGCTGTAGTCATGAACCGTCGAGTGTTTACGTTCGGCCGCAAATGCGTGTGCGGATTTTCTATTTCCCCAGCGGCGGAGTCATAGACCAGGTCAGCACGGACGATGCAGGCTCGAAAGGATGAACGCTTTCGCACACTGGGAGGTATGAGGCCAACTACCGGTTTGCAGACGGTTCAACACACTTCAACCCGAGCATGTCGAAGAACGG
>Ga0210396_10003950_pt1 | contig 14626 bp, 12 predicted proteins | sample IncBWH17OmetaG_FD_155466 | JGI IMG/M metagenome (GOLD analysis project Ga0210396, IMG submission 155466) | Forest soil microbial communities from Barre Woods Harvard Forest LTER site, Petersham, Massachusetts, United States - Inc-BW-H-17-O ...
CACGATCAAGACGCCAGCCAAAAACACCCCCGCCGAGAGGCGTGCGCCGCGACGTAGCGGCGCGGCGGATTTCTCATCAGCCTTACCGGGATCATCATCCAGTTCCCCGGCCGCTTGACGCCTCAGGTATTCCGGGTCCTGATCCAGCTCGACGCCGATGTGCGTCTGCACTACCGCGGCCACAATGATCCCCAGCAGTGTCGAGGGAACACAGATCATCAGGATCTGCGGCAGTCCGATTCCTTTAGGCCCGAGTAGGGCGATCAGCGCGGCGGTGGCGGCCGACACTGGGCTGGCGGTGATCGCCTGCTGCGAGGCGATCGTGGCCACGGCGATCGGCCGCTCGGGACGAACCCGACCTTTCATTGCAACTTCATAAATCACCGGCAACAGCGGATAAAAGATGTGTCCCGTGCCCGCCAGAAACGTGAAAACGTATGCGACCAGCGGTGCGATCAACGTCACGTGCCGCGGGCTTTTGCGGATGATTCTCGAGGCGACCCGCACCAGATAATCGATCCCGCCCGCCGTCTCCATCGCGGAAGCGGCCATGATCACCGTCAGGATGATCAGCAGAACTTCCCCCGGTATGCTTCCGGGCACCGCGCCGAAGCCGAAAACGAGGATTCCCAGTCCCACTCCGCCGCACAGGCCCATTCCCACGCCCCCCATGTGCGCGCCGATCGCGATGGCGGCAAGCAGCACGACCAGTTGAACGACCAGATTGACCATCGTGTTCATCCACCGCGCACCCATTGCAATGCACGCGTCGTTCCAGACGGAAACGGTGGACTGCGATGGCGCCGGCCTTGTTTTTGCGCCCAGCGCGGCGATTGACCCTCCAAAGGCCCTGTGGCGCCTCCAATGGAATGGAGGAGGCCACGACGGATTGGAGGCCGGCATCTGACGCAACGTTCACGTGGGCCTGTTTACTCGAACCGAGCGAGCTTCGGCGAGGGTACGAAAATTGCACTCCCGCTCCCAACGCTGGTGAGTTCCGGCTTAAAGAGAACATCTCCTGGCTTGGGAACTGCTATGAAACGACCCATTGGAATCGCGATGCTGGTCATCGTTGCGGCAATAGCGCTCGGCGGAGCCTCGGCCCGCGCGGAAACATCCGACGTGGCGCAAACGCAGCCAAGCAACGTCTCCGGATCGAGTGACGACGCGGCCTGGAAGAGTCAGATGGAAGCGCGGATGGAGGCCCTGGAGAAGGAGAACGCCGCTCTGAAGCAGCAGCCTGGCCAGACACCCGGTACCGCGCCCTCCGCCCAGGTCGTTGGCCAGGCCAGCCAGGTCACTGAGCGAAACGATTTCGATGACCAACAACAGGCCGCTCCCCGTCCCAATGACCTCACGCTCGACCCGAAGTATCGCGGTTTCGTTCCCATTCCGAACACGCCCCTGCTGATGCAGTTCAACGCCAAGCCACGGCTCGACATGATGTCGGACAACCGCAATTCCGGGAATCCCGATCGGTTCGTCACCGCGACGATCCCGGTTGAGGGAACGCCTGCCTATGGCGGCGGCGAACAGTTCAACATCTCGGCCAGAGGCTCACAGTTGCGGGTCGACGTGCGGGCGCCCGAAATGCCGGGAAATTTCCGCTTCTACTACCAGAACGATTTCTTCGGCTCCGGCACCGGGATGGCCTATCGCCTTCAGCACCTGTACGGGGAGTTCTACAACGTGACGGCAGGGTTTACCTACGGCGTCTTTGAAGACCCGGACGTGTGGCCGGACACAGTAGATTACGAAGGCCCCAACTCGATGATCTTCTCCCGTCAACCGACGGTGCGCTACGCGCTGCAGCTGGATGAGCACTGGGAGTTGAACTTCGGATTGCAGCAACCTTCATCAGACATCGACACCACCGGGAATGATGCCACGCCGGTCAATCACGCGCCCGATGGCGGCATGAACGTCCGCTGGGAAGATTCAAAGGTCGGGCACGTGCAACTGGCGGGGATCCTCCGCGAAGTCGGCGCCAATAGCGTCACGAATGGGAACCAGAGCGTGTTGGGCTGGGGGCTCAATTTTTCCACGGTTCTCAACGTCTTCACAGAAGACTCCGTTCAGGCGCAGATCACGTACGGCCAGGGGATTTTTCACTTCAGCAATGACAACTTTACGTACACCGGTTTTGCCGGTGGCGACGCGGCCTACGATAACGCCGGAAACCTTCACGCCTTGAAGTATGTCGCCCCCATGGTGGGTTACACGCACCGGTGGTCGGACAAGTTTCGTTCCACCATGACCTTCGGTTATGTGAACTTGCAAAACGAGCCGGCCCAGGGCCCCTTCGCTTACCACGAAACCTACTACGTAAGCGCCAACGTGATCTGGCAGATCCGCAACCAGTTGAGCGTCGGCCTGGAAGCTCTGTACGGCGACAAGATTGATGCGAGCGGCGCCCACGGCGATGTCTGGCGTGTCCAGGTCGGCATGGTTTACTGGCTGTTCTGATCGCGTTCTCCGCCCGGTACCGCTGCTGAGCAAAGGAGCGCAGTTATGCGTTGCACAACAAAGACGTTCCTTCGACCGGCGCTGGCCGCGATGGCAATGGCGCTGGGCGTTTCGATAGTTGCCGGGTGCACAGGCAGTGACCTTAACGGGGCGGCGCCTGCCGCCCAAAGCGAACAGCCCGTGACCGCACCCCGAAGGCAGTACACGCGTGAGGATGCGGCGATCCAGCGGGCGGTTGACGACGCCCATGCGAAGTACCGTGATCTGAAAGAAGGGAAGAACGCCGACTACATTCCTGCGCTGGCCAAAGTGGACTCAAACCTGTTCGGAATTGCCGTGGTGACGACCGACGGGCGCGTCTTCACCGCCGGAGACGCGACACAGGAATTCTCGGTGCAATCGATCTCGAAAGTCTTCACACTTGCTCTGGTCATGAGCGAGATCGGGCCGCAGACGGTTAGTGAGAAGATCGGCGTCGAGCCGACCGGATTGCCCTTCAACTCCGTGTTGGCGATCGAGATCGAGCCGGGCCGCCCGAGCAATTCGTTTGTGAACGCGGGTGCGATCGCAACGACCAGTCTGGTCGAGGCGCGCGATGCGAACGAGCGTTGGCAGAGAATCCTGAGTTATTTGGGAAAGTTCGCGGGGCGCGACTTGAAGTTGATCGACGAAGTGTACCAATCCGAGGCGGCTACTAATCAGCACAACCAGGGAATCGCCGTGCTGCTGAAGAGTTACGACCGAATGTATTGCGACCCGCTGGAGGCAACGGACGTCTATACCAAACAGTGCTCGGTCGGGGTTTCGGCAAAGGATTTGGCCGTGATGGGCGCGACGCTCGCCAACGGGGGCGAGAATCCCCTGACGCACGAGCGGCTGATGAAATCGCAAGACGTGCCGGAGCTGCTGGCGGTCATGACCATGGCCGGCTTCTACGACGAGAGCGGAAAGTGGGCCTACGAAGTGGGATTGCCGGCCAAGACGGGCGTGGGCGGCGGCATCGTGGCGGTCGTCCCCGGCCGGATGGCGATCGCCGCATTCTCCCCGCCGCTCAACAAGGCGGGCAACAGCGTGCGGGCCCAGAAGGCGATCGCCGACATTGCCCGGAAGTTCAATGCCAACATCTTCGCCGCCCCAATCAGCTCCCAGGCAAATTGAGCGGACGCCGAATGTGCTGCGTCGAACAATCGTCTCGTAACCTTTTTGAGAGGGTCCCGTCATGATGCTCAACATACTCAGTAAGAGTTCCGGAGGCTGCGGACCCTGCGCATCCACCGGCTGCGGAACGTGCGGAACGGAAACAACTGCCGCCTTTCCCGCACCCCAGCCGAGCCGGCGGGCTCTGGGGCGGGCCGTCCTCTCCGCATCGGCGGGACTCGCCATCGCTCGACTGGCCGGCGCCCAGGCCCCCGCGGCCAGCGCCGCGCAGGAAGCCTCTGCCCCGCCACCGCTGGCTCCGAACCTGAACGTCGTCCAGCAGAGCAAGGGCCCGATCCTGACGGTGCTGGATGAGTTCTACAAAATGGGCCCCGGCCCTTCGAGCTCGCACACCATGGGGCCGATGAGAATCACCTACGACTTCTACCAGCGCGTGTCGAAACTACCCGAGGATCAGCTCAAGCGGGCGACGGCGCTCAAAGTCCACCTGTATGGGAGCCTGAGCCAGACGGGTGAAGGGCACGGAACGAACCGAGCGGCGCTGGCCGGCCTGCTGGGCAAGGCGCCCGCGACGTGCCCGCCGGAATTTCTCGACTCGATCTCCGCGCGCCCGGATGAGGTTTACCAGGTGAACGTCGGGCCGACGGCGGTCAACGTAACGCTCAAAGATATCATCTTCGACGCTGTCAAAGGCAATTTTCCCCATCCCAATACGATGTCCGCGGAACTGCTGGCCGGGAATGAGAAACTGTACGCATTGGAGTATTACTCGGTCGGGGGCGGCTTCATCGAATGGCAGGGGTACAAGCCGCCGGAGAAGGGAAAGCCGAAATATCCTTACGCCCACGCTCGCGAACTGAAGAAATACATCATCGATGACAAGATCCCGCTCGCAAAGCTGCTGCTGGAAAATGAGATGTCCATTTCCGGCAAGAGCGAGCAGCAGATCTGGGAATTCATTGACCAGGTGACGGAAGTGATGACCCGGCTGGTGGATACGGGACTACAAACTGACGGCGTTCTGCCCGGTCCGATCAAGCTGCACAGCAAAGCCGCGGCGATCATGCAAAGCTTGCAGACCACCAACAAGGGGCCCGCGGGAAAAGCGGTGAGTCAGGTCGCGGCATACGGCTTCGCGGGTGGGGAGGAGAATGCCCGCGGCCACATCATTGTTACCGCTCCTACCGGAGGCTCGGCGGGGATCATCCCGGCGGTGCTTCGATCCCTGCGCGACATTAACACGCCAACGCAACAGATTCGGGAAGGTTTTCTGGCCGCCGCGGCGATCGGCTATTTGTGCAAGCACAACGCGACGCTCGCCGGGGCTGAGGGCGGATGCCAGGCCGAAGTCGGCGTCGGTTCCTCCATGGGGGCGGCCATGATCGCACAGGCCCTCGGCTCGCATCCGAAGGTCGTCTCGAACGCCGCGGAGTCGTCGCTGGAGCATCACCTGGGCATGACCTGCGATCCGGTCGCCGGTTACGTCCAGATCCCATGCATCGAGCGCTGCGCTTATGGGGCAGTCAAGGCCTGGACCGGATACTGCATCGCCAGTGAAGAAGTCCCCGAGCAGCGGCGCGTCGATCTCGACACCACCATCGCGGCCATGGCCCTCACGGCCAAGGAGATGAACTCGAAGTACAAAGAGACCTCCGAAGGCGGCCTGGCCGTCTCCGTCGTGTTGTGCTAAGCGGGGCCGGGCGCGGAGATCGAGATGGTGCAGGCGATGACACAACTCCCGGCCGGCGCCCCTGTGAGCCGTAGCGTCCGCATCGCGACCGTTGCCTGGGTCTTGACGGCACTCTACTACTTCTACCAGTACGCCCTTCGCTCCGCCCCGGCGGTGATGATGCCGCAGTTGAGCGACGCGTTCGGCTTGAGCCCGCTGGCCGTCGCTTCGATCGTCGGCGTGTTCTATTTCGGATATTCCCCTTTCAGTCTCGTCGCCGGAGCGGCGATGGACAGACTCGGCCCGCGCCGGCTGCTTCCTGGGGCGGCGGCAACTGTCGGCATCGGCGCGCTGCTGTTCGCCAGCGGAACAAGCGAATTCGCCAGCATCGGCCGGTTTCTTCAGGGTGCGGGCGGCGTGTTCGCACTGGTCGGAGCGATTTACATTGCGACCAAGAGTTTCTCGCCCGCGCGGGCTGCCACGCTGATCGGCGCGACTCAGATGTTCGGCATGGCGGGCGGGTCGGCGGGACAGTTCCTCGTCGGGCCGCTCATTGGCCACGGTCTGCGTTGGAACGTGTTCTGGGCAGCCATGGGGATCGGCGGGATCCTGATCGGCGCGCTTCTGTTCGTACTGCTTCCGAAGGATCAGCCAACCCGTTCCTCCGATGGCTGGTTGAAGAGTGCTTTCGGCGCATTTAGAGTCGTCCTGTTCAATCCGCAGTCCATCCTGTGCGGTTTGATTGCAGGCTTGCTTTTCGTCCCGACGACGATCTTCGACATGATCTGGGGCGTCCGCTTCCTCCAGGAAGCACACGGCATGGAATACGGGGCGGCGGTCATGCGATCCTCGACCGTGCCGTTCGGCTGGATCATCGGCTGCCCACTGCTTGGCATGCTCTCCGATCGGATCGGACGACGAAAACCGGTCATCATCGGCGCCAGTCTCGTGCTGCTCGGTTGCCTCGCATGGATTCTCTACGGCAAACCGGGCGTGTTGCCTCCCTACGTTCTGGGCCTGGTAGCGGGCATCGCATCCGGTGCGGCCATGCTGCCTTACACGGTCATCAAAGAGGCCAACCCGCCGCAGTTTGGCGGCACCGCGACCGGGGTCGTGAATTTTTTGAACTTCACCTTCAGCGCACTGCTGGGACCGGTCTTCGGTCGGATTCTGCGGAGCGTCTCGGGCGGCGCTTCGCGAATGGAATGGGGACACTACCAATCCGCGTTTACACCGCTTCTGTACGGCGTGGCCATTGCCATTGTGCTGACGTTCCTGCTGAAAGAAACCGGACCGGCCGCGCGTACCGCTCAGACATTCAAAACACCTGATTGAACTGGAGATGTACCATGCCTACCACATTGGAAGCCGAACCCATAGAAGCAAACACTGCCGAGCCCTGGGAGGGGTTCGCGGGTCGCCTTTGGCAGAAGCGGATTGACGTCCGCGACTTCATTCAGCAGAACTACAAGCCGTACGAGGGAGACGGGTCCTTCCTCGCCCCCGCGACCGCGCGGACGACTGCGATCTGGCAAAAGCTTATCGACCTTTTTGTCGAGGAACGCAAGAAAGGCGTGCTGGACATCTCGCAGGTCCCCAGCTCGATCACCGCGCACTCGCCGGGCTACATCGATCGCGAGAACGAAATCATCGTCGGGCTCCAAACCGAGGCGCCGCTCAAACGAGCCATTATGCCGAACGGCGGACTGCGAATGGTACTGACGGCGCTCAAGGCGTATGGGTATGAGCCTGATCCGTACGTCGTCGAGACGTTTTCCAAGTACCGTAAAACTCATAACGAGGCGGTCTTCGACGCCTATACGCCGGACATCAGGCGTTGCCGCAGCTCGCACATCCTGACCGGACTTCCCGACGCCTACGGCCGCGGCCGCATCATCGGCGACTACCGCCGCGTCGCGCTCTACGGCGTGGCCCGGCTGATCGAGCACAAGAAACAAGAGAGGAGCGAGCTCGATTCGGCCATGTCGACCGAGGACGTGATCCGCGACCGCGAGGAACTCAGCGAGCAGATTCGCGCGCTCCAGGAACTAAAGAAGATGGCCGCCAGCTACGGCTTTGATATTTCGGTGCCCGCCCGCACCGCTCAGGAGGCCGTCCAGTGGCTCTATTTCGCCTATCTGGCCGCAGTCAAGGAACAGAACGGAGCGGCGATGTCGCTGGGACGGACCTCGACATTCCTGGACATTTATTTCGAGCGCGATCTGGCCTCCGGAAAGATCACGGAGCAGCAGGCGCAGGAAATCTTGGACGACTTTGTGATCAAGCTCCGGATCGTTCGATTCCTGCGCACGCCGGAATACGACGACTTGTTCGCCGGCGACCCGACGTGGGTCACCGAATCGATCGCCGGCATGGGCGACGATGGCCGCCCGCTGACGACCAGGACCAGCTTCCGTTTCCTTCAGACGCTTTACAATCTGGGGCCCGCCCCGGAGCCCAATCTCACAATCTGGTATTCCCCACGGCTCCCGGACGGCTTCCGCAGCTTTGCGTCGAAGGTGGCGATCGATACCAGCTCGATCCAGTTTGAGAGCGACGAGATCATGCGCGCCGCGTGGGGCGATGACGGCGCGATCGCGTGCTGTGTCTCGCCGATGCTCGTCGGCAAGCAGATGCAGTTCTTCGGCGCCCGCGCCAACCTCGCCAAGTGCCTCCTTTATGCGATCAACGGCGGCAGAGACGAGTTGACCGGCGAGCAGGTAGGGCCGGCGAACGGCGCCGTCAAGGGCGAATACCTCGAGTTCGATGACGTGGTCGAGCGGTTTGAGAAAATGATGGAATGGCTCGCCGGCGTCTACGTCAACGCCATGAACGTCATTCACTACATGCACGACAAGTACGCCTACGAGCGAATTGAGATGGCGCTGCACGACTACGCCCCGTTGCGAACCATGGCCTTTGGGATCGCCGGACTGTCCGTCGTGACCGACAGCCTCTCAGCCATGCGCCATGCAAAGGTACGAGTAATCCGCGATGCAACCGGTCTCGTCACCGATTACCAGATCACCGGGGATTTCCCGCAGTTTGGTAATAACGACAACCGGGTGGACCGGTTTGCCGCGTTGGTCGTCAGCACGTTCATGAACAAGCTGCGAAAGTACCCGACCTACCGGCATGCTTTGCACACGCAATCGGTCCTGACCATTACTTCAAACGTCGTCTACGGCAAGGGCACGGGCAACACGCCCGATGGAAGACGGCGCGGCGAACCCTTCGCCCCAGGGGCCAATCCCATGCACGGGCGGGACAAGCGCGGCATTCATGCCTCAGCCGCGTCAGTGGCCAAGATTCCCTACCGCGACGCCGCGGACGGCATTTCGCTCACGACCACTCTCGTGCCCTCGGGTCTGGGAAGGGTCGATGTGGACCGGGTCACCAACCTGCGCGGCATGCTCGACGCATTTTTCGGGGCCACGGGCTACCACATGAACGTGAACGTACTTAATCGCGAGACGCTGCTCGACGCGATGGACCACCCCGAGAAGTACCCAAGTCTCACCATCAGAGTCTCCGGCTACGCCGTCAATTTCGTGCGCCTCACCCGCGAGCAACAACTGGACGTGATTAATCGAACTTTCCACGGGGCCTGACCCAGGGAGAGGCAACCATGACACAGCAAGGAACAAGTGTGCCTGATTCGCTGGAGGCGAAGAGCCCGTTCGAACTCCGCGTAAACATGGGCCGCGGCACATCCGAGTCGGTCGTTAAGCAGGCGCTGGACAGCGGCGACGTCGGCTTCTTGCATTCATTTACCACCGGATCTGCCGTCGACGGTCCCGGCGTCCGCGTGGTGGCGTGGCTGGCAGGGTGCCAGTTCCGCTGCCTCTACTGCCACAACCCGGATACCTGGAACCTGATCAACGGGATGCCGGTCCCGCTGGCACGGGCGGTGGACGAGCTGCGCAAGTACCGCCGCGGGCTAAATGTCATGTCCGGCGGGCTCACCCTCAGCGGCGGGGAGCCATTGATGCAGGACCGGTTTGTCGTCAGGTTTTTTGCCGCCGCCAAGGAGATGGGAATTCATACCGCCCTCGATTCCAATGGCTTCCTGGGCGAGCGGCTCGGCAACGGCGAATTGCAGAAGATCGATCTCGTGCTGCTGGATATCAAGGCATGGGACTCCCAGCGACATCGGCGTCTCACCGGCAAGGACAATGGACCGGTCCTTGATTTTGCGCGACGGCTGGCGGCGCAAAAGCGGCCCTGCTGGCTGCGATTCGTGCTGGTGCCTGATTTGACGGATGACGTCGACGACGTTGGGAAGATCGCCAAATTCGCCGCCGGCCTGGGCAATGTGGAGCGCGTCGACGTGCTGCCCTTTCATCAGATGGGCCGATTCAAATGGAAGCAGCTTGGCCTCGACTACACGCTTGACAAGACGGACCCTCCCACCAGTGACCTCGTCAAGCGGGTTTGCGACCAATTTAAAGCGGAAGGGCTGAAGGTTTATTGACCGTGCGGCAACGGGTACCTCGTCCCGCCTCGCTCTGCCATTCGCACAATTCGTTGCCAGGCAAGTGTTCCCGATTAGGGGTTTACTGCGTCTTGGCCACGATAAAATCCACCACCGGCGTCGGGTCCTGAGGCCCGACAGGGAAATGTCCCTCGCCGGGTTTCACGATGACCGTCATCTGGCCGCCGAACTCCTTGTAGCGTTTTTCCGCGACTCGCGTCTCGCGGTCAAGCCAGGGGTCAAGCTCGCCGCACACATGCAGGATTGGCACGCCCGCTTTGGCCAGCGGGGCCAGATTGTCCAGTGGCTGCTCTTTTTGCTGTCTGCCCGTCATGATGCTGCGCAGGACGGGATTCTCCCCGTAGATGCAGGAAACTTTGTCGGGGTTTTCGATGGCCCATGCGTAAGCTTCCCCGGCACCCGCGCCGGCGCCCTCCATGGCCGGTCTCTTGGAAAAACCGTGGTCGGTCATGACTTTGTAGACCGCGTCCCACTCAGCCCGAACCGGACCTTGCCCCAGGTAAGGAGCGGCCACGATGTAGAACCCCTTGGCCAGCAGGGCCAGATCAACAGCGGAGGCATCCCGGCCGATGCGGTCCGCCCGGAAGACCCAGGGCTTCCCGGCAGCCTCAGTCTTCGCTATCAGCACCGCAACGCCGGTGACTCCAAACGCCGACTTGCCAGCCTTGTCGTACCGGTCGTAACACGGCGTGAACTGTGGTCCTCGGCAGGTGGCGTAAGTATCCTCCTTGGGCAGGTAAATGTACGAATTCTCAGTGCTGTAGTAGTAGGACTTGGTGAACGAGTCGTCGATGATTTCGGGCCGGGGCGTGGTGTTCGGCTGAACGTGCTGCTCAATGAAGTCGGCAATGGGCTTGGGATCGATCAAACTGTGCGGATGATGACCGGCGCCTTCCTTGATCATGATGGTGATCTGGCCGCCGCCCTGATGATAGATGTTCTCGATGATCTTCGTGTTCTTCTCCAGGACAAAATCTTCGCTCCCGCAGACGTTGAGCAGAGGCACGTCGTGCTTGATCAGCTCACCGATTTTCGGGATGTCCTCCGGGTAGATGCCGGGATTGTCGGCATAGATGCAGGAGACCTTGTCCGGGTGTGAGGTTGCCCAGGTGTATTCATTTACGCCGCCTTTACTCATACCCACGAAGGCCGGTTTGCTGGACAGCCCATGCTTCTCCGTGAGGTAAGCGTACCACGCGTCCCACTGTTTGCCCGGATACTGCCTGCCCGGATCGGGGGTAATAAAGGCAATGTGAAAACCTCGATGTAGTAATTCCACCTCGGCCTGGGGTTGGTGATCCCAGTAGCAGCCTTGCCACGACCAGGGATTGCCGGGTGCCGGCTTGTTTGGAACGACCACAATGCACCGCCGCTGACCCTTGGCCGGACTGCCCACCGCAAAGCCTTCTTTTTCCGACCTGGTGAAGGGAGTGATGGCCAGGGTCTCGTCATCCATGACGAAGTCGTAGCGGACGAACCCGTCATGCCAGGCGCTCTTGCCGCCATCGAACGCCGGCACGGAACTTTGCGCCGGCGCCGGCTGGTCGGCCGCGTGGAGGGTTCCAATGAAACCACACACCGAGAAGGCGACCGCCGCCAAGGCGAGGAGTTTTGTCGGTCTGGTTAATTGGGAACTCGGTACTTTCATAATTTCACCTGGTTGATGATTTGAATGTGATTGATATGTTCCAGTCCACTCACTCAATCCGGAATGTGCGAGTTCTTCAGCCGTGTTAGAACGGCTCCAACCAACCGTGCTGCGGATGGCGCGTCGAGGCTAGGCCAGCGACCATCACGGCGCAATGAGCACAACACCGGGGAAGTAAGTTCGATACCGAGCCGCGTCCCGCGTGATCAGCGTGAGCTTCTCAACTTGCGCGTGCGCACCGATATAGAAATCGGGCAACGGCGCACTGCGTGCGCCACCCGCGCGGCGATACTTAAGAAACGCCTGCGCCGCGAGCCACCCGGCCTCGTAAGGCAGGGGCGACCGGCGAAATATGCCAGGGTCGAGCCACCGATCAAGATCGCCCGCATTCGCGAATGCCGGCGCGAGTTCCGCGTAGATGATCGGATTGATGAACACCGCCCCGCGTCCCGCCGCAGATCGGAGTTGTTCCTGCGACCACGTCATCCACGTCGCGTCGGCCGTCGCGATGTCGAGAAGCACGTTCGCGTCGATGAGAAACCCGCTCACGATTCACCGCGCGTCAGCCCCATCACCTCATCCGTCGTCACGCCCGTATTAGCCGCGCCCCGTGCACCCGCCAGCCATCTCTCCACCGCCCCCTGGGCGACCGCGCCTTCGTTCTTCGCCAGCAGAAACCGCGCGAAATCCGTCACCTCGATGCGCTTGGCCTCGGGCAGTTGCTCGCAGACGCTGACAAGTTCTTGTGTCTCGGCGCTCATGCTTGAATTCTACCGGAGTGAGGTGAAAGTTCCAGCCAAACCGTTCCCACACGATCCTCTTCGAGATCGACGGCCGCTCCGCCGTCTTGATCCCGCGCAGAGCCTGCCCTGAGTATATCGAAGGGATCAACTCGGCGCAGGGCTGGCGGATGGAGAGCGCGAGCGCGTTCTTTTCATCGGAAGAACATGAGCCGCGGATAGATAAACAAGGTCAGCGAGTGCAGGATGCGACCCGCCTTGATGGCGCACCTTGGGCAGCGCTACGATCCGATGTGCAGCCGCACGATCTCTATAGCGATCAACTTTCGCCGGAGGAGGCTAACCTGGGCTTCATGCGGGTTTACGTATCAAACCCAGACCGTCATTACTACGGGAGGGGGAGCATTGTGCCCGCGGTGATCCTGCCGATCCCTCACGCGTTGAGGATCATTAAGCTAAACAATCCGATGGAGGGCGGATTCTCATACCCGATACAGGGCTTTGGTGACTTCCCTGGTGGTGGACTCGCGGACCCCGATTGGAAGACGATCATTACCGCAATGCCGAACCTTCAATTGGCAATGAAGGCAGCCGCACGAGGCCAGGAAGTGCCGTTCGTCCTTGGCGCGCCGGTCATCGAGCTTCGCTGCCCCGAATGCACTCACGAGTTCCAGCAGCAGGCCGAATTCTTGCCGATCGGGTGTCAGACGGCATGCCCGAAGTGCAAGCACTCGGACAGCACGGAAGACTTCAACGCCTTCAACCTCTGAATCGACAGCCGTGTGGGCGGCTTCCATGGCGGGTGGCATGCCGTGATTGCAAAGCGGCCCTACTTCGGATCCCGTTTGCTGTCCCGATGGCTCATCAATTGGACGGCATCGTCCGGCGTAATAACCGCGTTGGTCTTGTTGTTCTGAAACCCCATCAGCTTCCAATTCTTGTAGGGCGGGGGTGAACCAATGTCAGCATCGGCGCGATAGACAGCGCGCAGGTTTTCTTTTGCCTAGATCAACAGGCGAGTAACAATCAGCGGACGCGGCGTTTCGTTCTCGGAGCTGCTTTCGGAGTCTGGAGGCCCGAACCGGGAGACGAAAAGTGTTAGGTCGTCGTGTGGAGGCTCTGCGACCGATACCGGCGTGGCAAGCGACCGGCTTTTACGCTCGCTAATCTGAGTCTCTACGGCCTTGACGGCTCTCGTCGTCATCGCAACAGCGCCGGCAGCGGCTTTGAGCTCTGGCGCATTCATGGCGGCAGCCTCCCGCCTCGTTACCATCGACTTAGCGGCGATCCAATCGTGAGAAGCTTGTGGAAGCTCGGGCGACTCTGCGCCGCGCAACTGTTTCACTTTGGCTTCCAGTTGCGTCGCAGCCGCCTTTGCTGCCGCGTACTCCGGTGTCGCGGCGAGCTTGCTCATTGCCGCCGCCTTCAATGTCTCAAGCTTCTCGCGAGCGGCTACCGCTTCCGCCTTGGCCTTGTCAAGCTCCGCCGCAAGTGCATCGATTTGGGTTGCTGGCGGCGTTACAGGTGGAGGGGGGTCGGCTTGAGCAAGCGGATGATTCGGTGCAGGCGTGGGGGCCGCTCGCTCGACCGGTCGGGATGTGGTGGGGGCGGACGGCTGATTGATCGCGTTGAACACGGCTTTGCCAACGAAGATCAGGACGACGAGCGCGATGAGGCGCACGAACGTTTTCATGCGCGAGAGCCTACCCCCGTGCGTGTCGAGAGTCCAAGGTCGGCGAGATCGCCGGGTGGCGGCAAACGGCGGAATCCTCCGCAAAAAGGGGCGGGTGGCCGGGTGCCACAGGTCGGCGTACTCGCAGACCTGTGCTTCTCCGCTGACCCACGAGCACGGGTCTCGGGTACCGTGACCTGTGACACCCCGCAAATTCCAGTGGGCTATTGGCCGGGCAGAACCGGCGTGCGCGCGAGGGCTTTCAAGGCGGGTCTTTGCACCCCAAACTGGTCCATCGGGAAGTTGACGAAGCCCAGCGCCAATGCGGGAGATCCCGCCTTCACCCGGTAGTCTCCCCGCGCCGGATCAACGAACTGGGCATCCGCCACGATGGAGTGCTCGTCGCGGCCGCTTTGTTTTTGCAGCCGCGTCGCTGGAGCATTCGTAGCCGCTTCCCGATGCATGAGGTTGTCGTCCAATTCCTGGCCCCAAGGCGGCGCCGGCATGATCGCGGGCTGGTATTCGCGCCATACGATGTTTCGGCGGAAAATATCTCCGCTTAGGGCAAACCAAACGTGAGGGTGCAAACCGGAATCAACCATGATGTTGTTCTCAACCGTGCGTCCATAGCCTTCGCGGTTCTTGATGCCGCCGTGCAGACAGAGATTGTTGATAATGATGTAAAATGAGGAACCGTCATCGAGGTCGATGTCCCAGCCGTGGTCGCAACGCCAGCGGTTGTTCCGCAGGATCACCGGCTTGACCGCATCCAGACGCG
>Ga0210396_10003953_pt1 | contig 14623 bp, 7 predicted proteins | sample IncBWH17OmetaG_FD_155466 | JGI IMG/M metagenome (GOLD analysis project Ga0210396, IMG submission 155466) | Forest soil microbial communities from Barre Woods Harvard Forest LTER site, Petersham, Massachusetts, United States - Inc-BW-H-17-O ...
GCCGCCGGCAGCAATCAGTCCGCTGGAATACAGAGCGCCTGGACTCGCTTCGCTGTCACCCTCCACCTTCTCCTTCATACTCGCTTCCACCGCCCAACGCACCAGGCCGCCGGCAAACATCGCCGCGGTAGTGGCCATGGAGATATACAAGCCAGTCGCAAAGGCCAGCGAACGCACACCCAGCACCTCTACCGCGATCACCAGCGCAACGCCCATTAGCACCAATCGCCACGGCAATCGCTGGTTCAAAATTCCGCTGATTACCGTAGCCATCAACCGGGCTTGCGGCGCGGGGGCTTTGTCGCTGCCGATGCCCTGCGCCCACTGCAATTCGATTTGCTTGGTGCCTGGGTCGTAAAGATATTCGCCATCCGGAATTTCGTGCGAGCCCAGCGAATTGATCAGCTCGTAGTTCTTGCCTTGATACGCAAACGTCTCGCGTTCTACCTTCACTCCCGCGGGCAGCGATTGAATATTCACCGCGATCTGCGTCGGCAAATACCGTTCCAGCCCCTTGTTCATCAGGTTGAGTGTCGCGCCGATCGCAATGGTGGAAATCGTGACGCCAACCAGCAAGCCCATCTGCTGCCAGAACGGCGTCGCGCCTACTAGGTAGCCTGTCTTCAAATCTTGCGAAGTGGCTCCGGCGATCGCAGCGGCGATACAGGTTACGCCGCCGATCATCAACGCCAGCACCGCGTAATTGGGAGCCGTCCAACCGGCCACGAAAAATATCGCGCAAGTGGCCATCAGCGTCGCGATGCTCATGCCGCTAATCGGGTTCGACGAATTTCCCAGCAATCCGCTGATCCGGCCAGCCACCGTAACAAACAGGAACCCAAACACCACCACAAAGACGCCAGCAAATAAATTTTGATACCAGCTCGTCTCAGCCCCCTGCATCGGGTGAAACGTCAGCAGGATCCACATCATCACCACGATCAGGATCGATCCGGTGATCACCCATCTCATGGGCACATCGCGTTCCGTGCGGCTCGACGAAGCCACTGCGCCCGCTCCCTCAACGCGCACATCTTTCATTCCCGCACGCAGCGCCGAAATAATGGTTGGCAATGTTCGCAGCAAAGTGATTAATCCCGCCGCTGCCACCGCACCCGCGCCCATCGGGCGTATGTAACTCCTCCAAATATCGTCCGGCGTCATCAGCGGAATGGGAATCGTGGAGGGATAGATTGGCGTGTTCCCGGCAAGCTGACCGTAAAATTTAATCGCCGGCATAATAACCAGCCACGACACAATACCGCCGGCAAACAGAATGCCAGACACTTTGGGCCCGATGATGTAGCCCACGCCCAAGTATTCCGAAGTGATCGCCGCGCGAAACGAAGCACCCGGATACCACCCCGGCCGATTCTCGGGCTGCGATGTCCACGCCTGCACGGTGTTCATCAGGAAGGTGTACACGCCGCCCAATCCCAAGCCCCAGAACACCCGCCCTGCAAAGGAGCCGCCGCGTTCTCCGGCCACCAGCACATCGGCGCATGCTGTGCCTTCCGGAAATGTAAGATTGCCGTGCTCCTTCACAATCAATTGCCGGCGCAGCGGAATCATGAACAAAACGCCCAGCCAGCCGCCCAGCAGCGCCAGCGGAAAGATTCGCCAGAACGTAAACTCCGAACCAAATCCCAAAAAGATCAAAGCAGGAAGCGTGAACATCACGCCCGCGGCCAGCGACTCGCCAGCGGAACCCGTAGTCTGTACGATGTTATTTTCGAGAATCGTTGATCGCCCGAAGGCTCGCAGGATACTGATCGACAAAACGGAAATAGGAATCGACGCCGAGACCGTCAATCCGGCGCGCAGCCCCACATACACCGTGACGGCGCCAAACAGCAACCCAAACAGTGCCCCCAGCAGCACCGCCCGCAGAGAAAATTCCCGGGGACTGTCTCCCGGTGGCACATAGGGGTGAAATTCTCCCCCGGATGCCGTGGAACTCCATGGGCGGTCGCTCACCGTGTCCTCCGATTACGAATGGATCGTGAAATTTGGATAAGCTGGTGCGCGCCGATTATGCCGCACCGCAGCCCGAGCGCAAAGTGATTCCTGAACGTTGAGATTCAGTGAAGCGCTATTTGCGTGTCGGTCACTCTCTAATAGCAGTACCCTAGGTCCTATTGACAGACGGCGTTTCCCTTCGTATTGTCTCCTAAACTCACGTACTCAGGTTGGTAACAGTGGATCCGATCGGGCCCCGCCCCTTGATGGCGCACTGCAGTCGCAGGTTCGGTTCGCCTCGCTCGCGAATCTCTGTCCCTTTGTCATTCCAATTGTGGAGAGTCAACGTGTCCCTACGACGGTGCTGCGCCCTACTGATCATTTTGTCTGCCTTATTGCTAGTATCGCCTCGACGCGCTGCTCTCGCGGATGATTGGCTCCCCATCGATCCCCCCGAATTGAAGATGACCAGCGAACCCAAAGCCCCCGGAGCCCCAGCCATTTACTTGTACCGCCAAGTCGACCGCAAGGATGCGGGGCACGGAAATCACACCGAACTCAATTATGTTCGGATCAAAATATTGACGGAAGAGGGCAGAAAGTATGGCGATGTCGAGATTCCATACTCGCGAGCTGTAACGGCCATCAGTAATATCCGTGCGAGGACGATTCATCCCGACGGCAGCGTTGTGAATTTCGAGGGCAAGGTTTTTGAGAACACCATTGTTAAATCGAAGACGCTAAAATACCTGGCCAAGACATTTTCAATGCCGGATGTGCAGGTCGGAAGCATTATCGAATATCGCTATATCTTGGACTTCGAAGATTCTCACATTTACTTTTCCAACTGGCTGATCAGCGAGGATTTGTTTACAAAGAAGGCAGTCTTCTCATTGCTGCCCTACGAGAGGCTCCCGGTACAGTGGAACTGGCCAGCCGGCTTGCCTGTGGGCACCGAGCCTCCCAAGATGGACCAATTGCGCGTGGTGCGCATGACCTGCGTGGATGTTCCCGCGTTCCGAATAGAAGATCACATGCCTCCCGAAAATGAGGTGAAATTCAGAGTAAATTTTATCTACAACGAAGATGGTTTCGAGAGTGACTCGGACCACTTCTGGAAGAAATACAATAAGAAACAGTACGATCAGACGGAGAAATTCATTGATCGCCGCAGCGCCATGGAGTCCGCAGTTTCCCATGTCATCTCACCCTCTGATACGCCTGATGCCAAACTCCGCAAAATTTACGCCCGATGCCAGGAAGTGAGAAACCTGGATTTCGAGAGAAGAACCGATCAGTCACAGGAAAAGTTGAAGCCCAACGCCAATGTTGAGGATGTTTGGAAAAACGGGGTTGGCTCTGGCCATGATATCAATTTGCTTTTTCTGGCTCTCAGCCGAGCCGCCGGATTTGAAGCCTACTACGTGCGACTTTCGGGCCGAAGTGAATACTTCTTCAATCCTAAGCGAATGAACTCTCAAGAATTAGATGCGGATACCGTGCTGGTGAAGTCCGAGGGGAAGGACCTGTATCTTGATCCGGCCACAAAATTCGCACCTTTCGCACTCATGCCATGGCAGGAAACCGGCGTCACCGGACTGCGCCTGGATAAGCAGGGTGGCACTTGGATCCAGACCGAGGTTCCGGAGAGTTCCGTCAGCAAGGTGCGTCGCCAAGCGAATCTCAGTTTGAATGCTGAGGGCAACCTGGAAGGTCAGGTAATTGTGACCTATTCGGGATTGGAAGCTTTGCAAATGCGTTTGAGACACAGGTTCGATGACGACACGCAGCGCAAGGAACATCTGGAAGAATATCTTAAGGACGTAATTCCGCGGTTGCGGAAGCCGGAATTAACCAATCAGCCCGACTGGAGTAGTTCCGGCGATAAATTCGTCGCCGAGTATAACGTCAAGATACCAGGCTGGGCCAGTTCCGCAGGTCGTCGGGTGGTTGTGCCCCTGGGGCTATTTGCCGGCGCCCAGAAGCACGTTTTTGAGCACACCCAGCGCACCTATCCCGTTTATTTTTCCTACATGTTTCAGACCGAAGACACCATGAAGATTGCTCTGCCGGCGGCTTGGAAAGTAGACAGCATTCCCCAGGAAGTGCATCTCGATGCCAAGGCGCTTGAATACCAGATTCACGCGGACGACAAAAATAACACACTGGATGTGACCCGCACTTTGCGAAGCGACATTCTGCTGTTGGACGCCAATAAATATCTGGCGCTTCGGGATTTTTACTTGAAACTCAAGTCCGCTGATGAACAGCAGGCTGTCCTTCTGCCAGGGGCAAATAGTGCCGCCAAGTAATCGTCCCCGCGGATACTGGTCCGAAGGGGTGCTCATCGCCCTTGTTGCGCTTGTCTTCTCAGTTGCTGGCCTTCTCGGACCCGATAGTTACGCATCGTCCGAGGCCGCCCCATGGTGGATGCATGCGCAGACCAATGCTCCCATTCCTTCGCATGACGAGAAAACCGACGCGGTTATTCTGTACTCGGAAGAGATCCTGAGCGTTCAGCCGAATGGCAAAAGCAGGCGGCTACGACGAATGGCTTACAAGATTCTCCGGCCGGGTGGCAGAGGGTTTGGCACCGTTGTGGCCTACTCTAGTGCGCAGACGAAAATCCTCAACATGCACGGCTGGTGCATCCCTGCACAAGGAAAAGACTACGAAGTCAAAGAAAAGGAAGCTATCGAAACTTCTGCTCCGGGAGTGGCAAACGGCGAACTCTTTAGCGATGTTCGTGCCAAGGTTTTGCAGATCCCTCAACCAGAGCCAGGGAATATTGTGGGTTACGAAGTCGAAACGGAAGACAATCTTTACATCCTGCAGGATAGATGGATGTTCCAGTCTCGCGTGCCGGTACGCGAGGCTCACTATACGTTGCAAATTCCACCGGGTTGGGAATATAAGGCCGCATGGTCCAATGCTACCGAAATCGCTCCAACTCCAAATGGCAGCAATCAGTGGCAATGGGTTGTGAACGACATCAAGGAGATTCGTTACGAAGAGGAAATGCCACCTTGGCATGGTGTAGCTGGTCAGATGATCGTTTCGCTGCTGCCTCCAGACGGCTCCAGGAAGGGTTTTGTGAGCTGGGCCGACGAGGGTAAATGGGTTTCACAACTCGCCCAGGGTCGCCGTGATCCCTCGCCGGAGATTAAACAGAAAGTTGCCGCGTTAACTGCGGGCAAAACTAGTACGCTTGCGAAGATGCAAGCGGTGGCAGACTATGTTCAACGAGACATTCGTTATGTAGCAATCGAATTAGGTATTGGTGGCTGGCAACCTCACCCGGCTCGCGATATTTATAGCCATCAGTACGGCGACTGTAAAGACAAAGCCACGCTTTTAAGCACCATGCTCAAAGAGCTCGGTGTTGATTCCTTTTATGTCGTCGTTAACGCCACGCGCGGGGCGGTTACTGCCAACACACCTCCACAACAGTCTTTCAATCATGCGATTCTCGCCATTCAGCTTCCTGAAGAATTGAAAGGTGCCGCCCTCTCCGCTGTCTCTACTCAACCTGGCTTGGGTCGACTTTTGATCTTCGACCCAACAGACGAGATGACTCCCTTTGGCAGTCTGCGAGGTCCGTTACAAGGAAACTTCGCTCTTCTGGTGACTGCCGACGGCGGAGAACTCATTCAGTTGCCGAAGCTGGCCCCTTCCAGTAGCGGCGTTCGCCGTGAGGCGAAATTGACGCTTAGCTCCTCGGGGGCTTTGAGCGGCCAAATCGAAGACGTTCACGTTGGAGACTTTGCCAGCTACGAACGAAATGTTTACAAAGGCATGACCCGAAAAGAGGACCAGATTAAGCCCATCGAGACCATCCTTTCTCACTCCGTGGGAACGTATCAGATTACCAAGGCCACTATCGGCAACCTCGACGTCCGGGATCAACCCTTCAAGTTTACGTATTCCTTTGTGGCCCCAACCTACGCGAAATCTGCCGGAAACTTGCTGCTCGTTCGGCCTCGCGTGCTGGGCGAGAAGGCCAGCGATATTCTTGAAAAGAAAGAACCACGCAAGTACGCGGTGGAATTTGAAGGTCCGCGTTGGGATAACGATAAGATCGAAATTACGCTTCCTCCGGGATTTCAAGTGGATGAATTGCCCCCGCCAGCCGACGTGGAATATCCCTTCGGTAGCTATCACAGCAAAACGGAAGTGAAGGGCAATGTGCTTCTCTATACCCGAACTCTGGAACTTAAGGAACTCTCGGTTCCGGTGGACAATGTCGAGGACCTCAAACATTTTTATCGTGTTATCGCTTCAGACGAACGCAACACGGCCGTGCTGAAGCCAGTCGTTGCCGCGCACTGATCGATCCCATGGCGCACTCGTCCTATTTCAAGCTTTTAAGAAATTCTAGTTCCCGGGTTGCCGTTTCCCGCGGTAGCGGTGCGTACCCCAGCGCGGAGCACTCTTTTTGTCCTGACGTCAATACCCACTGCAGCAGTTCAAGAAACGCCGCCTTCTTCTCCGATTCTCCAAATCCTGCGGGCACGATCCACCAGGTAAACGTCGAAATTGGATACGCATTTTTGCCCGAAGCATTGGTGATGGACACGCGAAAGTCCGACGTCATCGCGGAAGTTGCATTCCTTGCCGAAGCCGCCAGGCTCGTAAGGTCGGCCTGCACGAAATCGCTTGCCGCATTCCGAACGGCGCCAAAGTTCAATTGCCGCCGCAACGCGTAAACCAGTTCCACATAGCCAATAGAGTTAGGAGTCTGCTGCACTTTTGCGGCGACGCCCTCATTCGCTTCGGCACCCACACCGACCGGCCATTTCACGACAGCATCCGCGCCGACAGACGTTTTCCATTCAGCACTTATCTTGGAGAGATAGTCGGTCCAGACGAATGTTGTTCCGCTACCATCAGACCGGTGCACAACCACGATATCGGCGTCGGGCAGTTGTACATTTTTATTAGAGTCGCGAAGAATGGGGTCATTCCATTTCTTGATCTTGCCGAGATAAATCCCGGCAAGCGCCTCACCCGTGAATCTCAGCGTTCGCTCGGCACCCTTCACGTTGTAGATGGGAACCACCGCGCCCAGTACCGTTGGAAAATGCAGCAATTTTGTCTTCGATTCGGAAAGCTGTTTGTCAGATAGCGGTATGTCGGACGCCGCAAAATCCACCTGGTTACCAGCCAACAGGCGCAGGCCCGCTTCCGAACCGACAGCGCCGTACTTTATATGGACGTTTGCATCGTGTTCGTGGAACGTTTCAAACCACTTCAGGTATAGCGGCGCAGGAAACGTTGCCCCCGCCGCGCTTAAAGTTGTTTCTACCGTTCGCGCTCGCGCGGCCGGCGCCGTGGTAGCTACCACTACGCTATTTTCCCGCCGGTCCTCGATCAGCTTGGCTACCAGACGATCCGCCAGATCCTGCGTGATAGGTCCCGATCGGAACTTGCTGGGTGTAACCAGATACGACCACATCGGTTCGTTGTTTCTCCCAATAATTTCCGCGGACAAATACCCGCGAAACACGGCCTGGCGAGCATTTGCGGGTACACGCGGATCAGTTGACACGTAACCCACAATCCAAATGCTTCCACTCCCTTCGAGCGTGGCATCCGCTTCTTTTGCATCTTCCACAACTTCCAACTTCGCGTTCTTGCGCAATTGCTGAATAGTTCGGTTGCGGAGTTCGGTCAGTTCCTGGCCGTCGCGGAACTTACCCACAAATATTTTTTTAACCTGCGAGAGGTTTTGTGAAGTTTGCGCTTGACCGCGAACTGCACCGCTGAGCAGCGCGAAACACAAAACAAGAAAAAACTTTCGCAATAAGCCACACGTCGCGTCGCCAAGCAGTGGCATAGGTCGCAAAGAATGTACCTTGCTCTGATTCATCGATTTTCCGAATCCGCGGGTGCCTTCTTCCTCGGGCCAAACCATGCGGCATCGTGACCCAGTCCCAACGGAACAATTCTGCACAACTCGAATCAAACAAACGAGATGGCTGACATCTATTTGGTGAACTTGAACCGTCAGCATATGCCCGGTGTTGTTACAACCTGATGAACCGCTTCTCGGACACTTCGGAGCAAAACACTCATACAGCATCTCCGGTACTGCGCCCCTCAGGTCTCAGGCGCTCCGCTAAGGTTAAGAGATTATGGCCAAATGTCTCAAAGATAAGTATCATCCCTGCCTGCAGCGAATCGTTATTTCTGTTCGCGCTGCCCCTGCCCACCTCCCCCAGCCAGTGAAGTAGGTCCATCTCCGCCCAGCGAACTCAAGTAGGAGGAATGCGATGAATCGGCCGCTAGGAATAGGCTTAACGTTCTGTCTGGTTTTGCTGGGAGGGTGTGCAACCAAGAAATACGTGGCGAAGACTGTCGACCCGGTCAATGCCAAAGTCGATGAACTCGACAAGAAGACGCAAAGCACGCAAAAGCAGCTCGACGAAACCGAACCGCGCATCAGTGCGGCCGATGAAAAGGCTACCTCTGCGGACGTCCGCGCTACCGACGCCATGGGGCGCGCCGACGCAGCCTCCAAGAAATCCGACCAGGTTCGCGATCAGCTTCGTTCCGAGTTGAATGACCGCATCGCCGACCTCGACGATTACAAGGCTGCCAATTCCGCGACCGTTTTGTTCAAGGTAAATTCGTCCCAGCTTTCGGACGAAGCCAAGCAGCAGCTCGATCAGATGACCAGCGGCTCGATTAGCTCTGCCAAACGCTACTTCATCGCGATCCAGGGATTTACGGATAAGACCGGTTCTGCCGATTACAACTTGGAGCTGAGTCGTCGCCGTGCTCAAGCAGTGCAGAGTTACCTCGTAGCACAGCACAACATTCCCGTATTTCGAATTCAAATCGTCGGGTTAGGCAAGGATAAGCCGGTGAATGAGGAGAAAACGCGCGAGGAACGTCAGCAGAATCGTCGCGTCGAAGTAACTCTCTTCAGCGCAGACTCGGCCGCGGCCCCCAAGAATCAAGCATCGATGCAATAACTCGACTGCGTCGCAAGTTATTTTCGAGGACAAACAAAAGTAATCACCGATGGAGGCCGCAAGGTGCTCCATCGGTATCTCAATTTGCGGGGTGCTGCCCCTAACATCGAGCCCAATAGCTCCTGCGATTTGTCATACAGCAAAGAGATGCGAAATAAGTCTGCTTTGCGCGCGTGCGAATATTTTTCGTAACGGGCAGGAAACAGTTTCGCAGTTTGTACCAATACATCCCAAGGGCTCTGCTTCGCAAAAATTTTCTTGTCAGTAGCATCCCTGCGATTGATCTCCACTACGTGATGCTGCGTTCCGCCGCCAATTTCCAGGATCACCGAAGTTGCATTTTCGGGCGCAAATGATCTGCCAGGCTCGTCATCCGGGAAGGGAATTAGAAGCGCTTCCAATTCTGCAAGGTCAGCCTCGATGCCATCCCATGAATAACGGTAGCCGTTGTACACCACGGTTCCACTCTTGAATATTTGTTGCACGCGTGCCGCATCCTTGCCGGCCACGCTCACCACCATGTCCACCAGTTCATTCAGCCGGAAAGTCTGCTTCACAACCGGACGGACGCTGACGTATCCCGCATCTTCATCCATATAACGGACGGCGATTTGTTCCGGCATTGCCATGAAATTGAGGTTACAGGTCTGAGCTCAACTCGCAAATTACCCGAGCTTGGCCAACTGCTCACGCACCCGATCGCTGAGCGCCTTGCCATCCACCGCTTTTCCCGTAAGCGTTTCCTTCGCCGCCTTCACCACCGCACCCATCTGCTTTATCGAGGTCGCGCCACTGTCCGCGATCGCCTTCGCGATCGCCGCGTCCATTTCCGCTTGCGTCGCCCCAGCGGGCAAATAGCTCTCCAGAATCGCCAGTTCCTTCGTTTCCTTGTCCACCAGATCTTGCCGCCCGCCTTTGCTGAACTGATCAATCGATTCTTTCCGCTGTTTCACCAGCGTTTGCAGCAATTGAATAGACTCGGTTGCATCCAGCGGACGCATTTTTTCCACTTCCTTCAATTGCAATGCCGATTTTGCCATGCGCAGAACGCTGAGCTTCATCTCGTCCTTGGCCTTCATCGCCACCACGATGTCTTTCTGAATCTGTTCAGAAAAAGTCATAGTTTCCTCTTCCTGAAACTATAACAGACGCTTATCTGCTCTATCCACGAATCGCCGGTCCCCTGATTTGACACGCTTTTCCGCGCACAGTAACTTGGATATTCCCTGCCGTCGGGAAAAATCCGCCACTCGCTCCGAGGCGGCGACCATCGGGGAATGAGGAATCATGAAAGTCATCGTTGCTGACAAAATCAGCGAACGCGGCGTGGAATTGCTGAAACAGACCGGCTGGAACATTGTCCAGACCACCAAAGATAATCTCAATGCAGAATTGGGCGATGCCGACGCTTTGATCGTCCGCAGCGCCACGAAAGTTACTCCGGAGCTCCTCGATAAAGCGCCCCGCCTTCGCGTTGTGGGCCGCGCCGGGGTCGGCGTCGACAATATCAATCTCGATGAAGCCACCAAACGCGGCATTTTGGTGATGAGCACTCCGGGTGGGAGCTCCGTCAGCGTTGCTGAACACACCTTTGCGCTGCTTCTTTCGCTGGTTCGCCAGGTTCCAAAGTTCGATGCCGCCATGCGTGAGGGACGCTGGGAAAAGTCCTCCTCGGGTGCGGAAGTCCGCGGCAAGACTCTTGGCCTGATCGGTCTCGGCCGCATTGGCAGTGAAGTCGCCGAACGCGCCGCCGCTTTCGACTTACGCGTGATTGCCTACGATCCGTTCATCAGCGAAGCCGCAGCCCGGGAAGTTTCCGTGGAATTGGTGCCACTTGAAAAGCTATATGCCGAAAGCGATTTTATTTCCCTGCACACCGCGGTCAGCCCGCAAACACACGGGATGATCAATGCTGCGACGATCGCCCAAATGAAAAAGGGCGTACGCATCGTCAACGCAGCGCGAGGAGAGCTGATCAACGAAGCCGATTTGGCCGCCGCGCTCAAAAGCGGTCACGTAGCCGGCGCGGCTCTCGACGTCTTCGCTGAAGAACCGCCCAAAAATTGCCCACTCATCGGCCTCCCGAACGTCATTTCCACGCCGCACATCGCCGGATCCACCGCTGAAGCGCAAGAAGAGTTAGGCAACCAGGTAGCCGTTCAGGTGCGCGACTACTTGGCCGAAGGCATTATTCGTAACGCCGTCAACTTACCGGCCCTGTCCGCGGATCAATATCGCCGCGTCCGGCCTTATTTAGCGCTCGCAGAACGCCTCGGTTCTCTGGTGTCGCAAGCTGCAGCCACTCGTCCCGCGCGCGTTCGCATCCGTTATGCCGGCGAGGTCGCCGAAGTCGGCACGCACCTGCTGCGCAGCGCCGTCCTGGCGGGACTTCTAAACGCGGTCCTCGACGAAAAGTGCAACGTCGTCAACGCCCCTGCAGTCGCCGCCGCTCGCGGATTGACCGTGGAAGAAGAAACCCGTCGTCGTGAACATGGCTTCCCGCACACTCTCGAAGTTTCCGCGCTACCAGAAAAAGCCGGCGCTCCGGGCTTCACCGCGGAAGGCACCGTGCTACATGACGGCTCCCCACGCGTAATCCAGATCGATGGGATTCCCCTCGAAGCCCAACTCGACGGCAACATTCTGTACATTCGCAATAATGACGAGCCCGGGGTAATCGGTTTTGTCGGCAGCACGTTAGGCAAGCATGGCGTCAACATTGCCACCTTCGCACTGGGGCGCCGCGAAGCCACCCGCGGAGCCGAAGCCGTATCGCTAGTCCGCCTAGATGGCCAAGTCTCCGAAGCCGTCCTGGCCCCAATTCGCGAATTTCCCGCAATCACTCAAGCCAAGCTGATCCACTTGGGCTAATCCCCGTTATCGACCGCTGGCGTGAACTTGCTTTGAGGCGTGGGCCGACTCAAACGTGCCACTCAGGCCAAAGGGCGGCGTGCATTCAAAAACTTTCTACCACGCATCACCACTACTTTCTTGACACAGCACACCATTCTGTCCTAAAAGCTATTTCAATTTAGGGTTAGCGGGTGGTCGGCTTGCAGTCCTTCTGGTCGGGAGGGCTGTATCGAGGAGTTTGGCGTAACATACCAATCAGAGCCCTGATCGTTTCCCTAAACATTTAGATTGCCTTGTCCTATTTTTCGTCTGTGCACGAAAGGAGTTGTCCATGACCTGGACTTCTATTCGGCGTAGCTCAATCTCAATTTTATTCGCGGTATCTATGTTACTCATTCTGTTGGGTGCGAATGTCGCAAACGCACAAACCGGCACCACCTCCCTCCGCGGCAGCGTAATCGACAAATCCGGCGCCGCCATCGTCGGCGCCAAAGTCACCATCTCGAATCCCGAACTAAGCGTCGAACGCACCACCACCAGCGGCGCCACAGGTCAATACGAATTTCTCGCACTAGCGCCAGGTACCTACACGCTCTCAATCGAAAAAGAGAATTTCCGCAAATATCAGCAAACCAGTTTGCAACTGCTGGTTAACTCTCCCGCGTCGCAAGACGTCACCTTGCAGGTCGGTTCTTCCACGCAGACGGTCGAAGTATCAACCCAAGCCGAGACCTTGAACACCACTGATGCTTCTCTTGGAAATGCGTTCAGCACTTTGCAGGTGAAAGAACTGCCCCTGGAGGCAGGAAACGTACCTGAACTGCTGTCTCTTCAAGCTGGAGTGACGTACACCGGCAATCGCGCAGACATTAACAGAGACACCGACACCCGCAACGGTGCGGTCAACGGGGCGCATAGCGACCAGAGCAACATTACTCTCGACGGCGTCGACGTCAACGCCGATACCAAAGGCTATGCATTTACCTCAGTTCTTCCCATTACTCAGGATTCCGTAGAAGAATTCCGCGTAACCACGAGTAACTACAACGCGGATGAAGGCCGCTCGTCGGGTGCGCAGGTTTCCTTGGTCACCAAAAGTGGAACTAACAGCTTCCACGGATCACTCTTTGAGACCCACCGCAACACGGTTTCCAGTGCCAACGATTACTTTGTAAAGCTAGCCGAATTGCAGAGCGGCGCCAGTAATACTCCTCCTAAATTGCTTAGAAACAATTTTGGAGGCTCGCTCGGGGGACCTATTAAGAAAGATCGCCTCTTCTTCTTTGTGAATTACGAGGGTCATCGCCAGCGAGAGGCGCAAAGCGTTGTGCGCATTGTGCCTAGCGCTGCCATGCAAGACGGCGTTATTCAGTACGTCTGCGCCGACCCCACGCAATGCCCGGGCGGAACAGTTCAGGGGCTCAGCACCACCCATACCGTCGCGCCAGGAAATTTCGGATTAAGTCCATCGCAGATCCAATCAATGGATCCGCAGGGTATTGGTGTAAGCAATGTGGTCCTTCCCTACCTACAATCATTCGCTCCGTATCAAGCGAACGACAATTCCGTTGGCGATGGGCTGAATTTCGTAGGCTACAGATTTAAGGGGCCTGTCGCGATTAACACTAACTGGTATATAGCCCGCGCGGATTACAAGATAACTCAGAGCGGCAATCACACGCTCTATTGGCGCGGCGCTTTACGTAACGATACCAATGCTGGGGTGCCTTACCTTCCCAACCAGAGCCCAGAACTCACGCAGGTGGACTACAGCAAAGGCTACTCGGTTGGTTATAGTGCTGTACTGCGCCCGAACCTAGTAAACAACTTTCGTTACGGCTACACGCGGGAAAGCTACGGTCAGATCGGAAACCAAACTCAAGACATAATTTATTTCCGCGGACTTAACGACAATAGTACTTCAAATAATTCAAGTTTGGCCTACACCAACAGTCTCAATTACCAGGTTCCGGTACACAATTTTGTTGACGATGTCTCTTGGGTCAAGGGAAAGCACACTTGGCAATTTGGATTCAACATTGGAATCTTGAGGAATCCTCAATCGAACAACACGAATTCCTATTCGTCTGCTTCCGACAATCCTTCTTGGCTAGATACGGCCTCTCTCGCAAACAGTGCAACGGCCGGGCATCTTGATCCTGGTTTCGAGGGCTATCCGGCGGTCGACTCGGGTTTTGGCAACAATTATGACTATCCGATGGGGGCCCTCATCGGGATGGTTACTCAAGTCAACGCGCAATACAATTTCACGCGCACTGGAGGCACATTGACTGATGGGCAGCCGGTTTCGCGCCGATTTGCAGCGGACACCTGGGAAATGTATTTACAGGATCAATGGAAAATCAAATCAAATTTCACGTTGACCTTGGGATTGCGTTACGCGCTGTTCTCACCGCCGTGGGAGACAAATGGTCTCCAGGTTACGCCCACGACCAGCTTGAGCACATACTTTAGTCAGCGCGAGGCTAATATGCTCCAAGGTCAGCCCGCAAGCGCATCGTGCTGTCTGAGCTTCAACCTCGGCGGACCGGCGAACAATGCGCCAGGATTTTACAATTGGGACAAAAAAGACTTCGGGCCCCGGGTTGCTTTTGCCTGGTCGCCTAAAGGGGATTCTGGCTTGAAGGGCGCGTTATTCGGTACCGGGGGACAAACCACAATTCGCGGTGGTTTCGGCATGGTCTATGATCGTCTCGGCCCCGCGTTACTCGCGACATTCGACGCTAACGGTTCTTTCGGTCTTTCGACGACGCTGACTAACACGGGAGGCGTCCAAACGCCGGCCACAGCCCCGCGCGCAACAGGGCTCGGTG
>Ga0210396_10003954_pt1 | contig 14622 bp, 15 predicted proteins | sample IncBWH17OmetaG_FD_155466 | JGI IMG/M metagenome (GOLD analysis project Ga0210396, IMG submission 155466) | Forest soil microbial communities from Barre Woods Harvard Forest LTER site, Petersham, Massachusetts, United States - Inc-BW-H-17-O ...
CACCGTTAGTTCACCCCATTCATTGGGATTTTTTTAACTCAATCAGTTATGAGATGAAAAAAACTAGCGGTAATTTTAAGATGTCGCTAAGCGACCCCAAAGATTTGGATGCCCGGGAAGCGGCCTCCATCACTAAAATGACTTATAATGCTTGTGTTCTTACAAGGCGGGAGAAATCAAAAAATGGCGGTCTAACACCGCTCTACCTTCGTATTACCTACAACAAGCAGCGGGCGGAAATAAGTCTAAATACCTACATCAATCCTGATAATTGGGACGGCAGCAAGCTCCGGGGAAACGGCAAAGAAACGAGGGCGATCAATGAGACCCTCCAAATCACCGCAATCAAGCTCCGGGAGATATTTAATGACCTTCGGGACAGGAACACTCCAATTACTGTCAGCCTGCTCAAAGAACGGCTACTAGGGAAGGATACCACCCCAAAAACAATTGAGAGGAAGAAAACCCTCCTAGACGCCTGTAATTATCATATCAAAGACTTGGAGATACAGGCAGGCAAGGGTGTCTATACTATCGCAACGGCGAAAAAGTATCAGTACCTTTCAAAGCATCTGAAAAACTTCATGTTTCTGGAATATCAGCAGACGGATATAGCCATAGAAAAGGTCGATCTGTATTTTCTAAAACAGTTCTTTGCCTATCTACTGACCGACCAATCTTTCAAAGGCGCATCGGCTGAGACAGTTGAGAAAAAAGCTTGCGAAAACAATTCAGCGGCTAAGTACATGAAGAATTTAAAAACTGTGGTCAATGTGGCTCTAGGGTTTCGCTGGTTGACAGTCGATCCGTTTATTGGTTTCAAGACCAAGCTGGAAAAGGTTGAACAGGAACACCTGACCGAAGATGAATTTAACATTATCATCAATAAGAATGTAGATAACGAAAGATTAGCCGCTATCAAGGACTTCTTTTCATTCCAATGTCTTACAGGGTTGGCCTACGTGGATATGGAAAAGATTACCAAAAACGATATTGTAATAGACATTGACGGCAATAAATGGCTGTCCATTGACCGCCAAAAGAGTAGGACCGCTTGCAGAATCCCTTTACTGCCGATGGCCGAAACTATCATTAAGAAATACGCCAACCATCCTGTTTGTGTCAATACCGGAAAACTCTTGCCGGTGATAAGCAATCAAAATTATAATCTATACCTAAAGGAACTGGCGGCAATATGTGATATCAACAAATGTCTTACTACCCACGTAGGAAGGAGAACATTTGCTTCGTTAGCGTTGAATAACGGCGTACCTGCCGAAACATTGATCAAGATAATAGGTCATGCCAACTTCGCCAATTTACACCTTTATGCAAAACACGATGATAGAAAGATCAATAATGATATCCAAACACTTAAACAAAAATTCAAATAATATGCAGCTAGAAATTCTCACACGAAACGACCTGCAACAGTTCAAGAGCGAATTGTTAGCAGAATTAAAACAGGTAATAAGTCCACTTGCGCCAAAGCAGGTGGATTATCTCAAAGGAAGAGAGGTAAAAAAACTCCTGAAGATTAGCGACAGTACATTGCAAGGATATCGAGATACCGGCAAGCTCCAAGCAAAGAAAGTAGGCGGTATCTACTTCTATCCACGGTCCAGCATTGAAAACCTTTTAACCAATGGGTAAAAGCTCCCACGCTACAAGCTAAATGAGGTTGTTCGCTATCCGAGCAACCTTTTTTATGCAATTTTTCCCGCCGCTTACTATAACGGCCTCAATTAAACGTTTAAATTCTTCAATTAGCCCGATTTGCTTTAGACTCTTTTAAAGCCCCTTATGGGGCTTCTAAATTGCAGCCGCTCCTTTTGTCGTCAGGGTCGATATCCGGCCGTAATGGTTCCCTAATAGGCTAATATGGCCATTATTGGCATTATATTCCGCACGGGTGGGCCAACTGCGCAACTTTGACTGCTTTCCCTACCCTGATAGGTGACATAGCATGTTGCCGAGTGTGGGCAGTGTGAGCATTTTAACAAGACTTTCAAATAATAGTCCTTCTATCCGGCCAAGTGGGGTATAGAGTGGTAGGAATGGATAATGTCTATTTTATGCTAACTAAGTCCGTCCTTATCTGTGAGGCCCTGTCCATACTACCACGAATAGCCGTTTGAATACTATCCTGCTGAATGAGGAGGGTCTGAATATATAGCTCCTGATTATGGATTTGTGATTCCCTATCGCCGGGAAGCCTGCCCAGTTGGAACGACTTGATTTGGGTCATTTGGTCATTGGCTGTGTAGAGAGAGGCTCGGTTGTGAGCCAGAGCGTTTTTTTGTTGGCTAATTAGGGTGGAATAGTAGGCCAAAGAATCAGATAGAGCCGATTTTTCCTTTTCAACTTCTTTTACCTTATTGATTTCGGCCAAATGCGTAGAATCGTCAATTTCTTTTTGACGCGCTAAAAGAGAGGCTTTTTCCTTTTCATTGAGACCGCAACTGGCAACTAGAATGGCAGTGGTCAGAAGGATCATTACCGGGTTAATGGGTTTCATGGCGTTGGTTTAATATATAAATTATACATTCCCGAAGATAACGGCTTGTTTCCCCGGTCTATTGTTCAACTTTACCTAGCGATATGTCTTCCTTTAAAAATAATTCAGGGATTGGGCAATAAGCATAGTTTAGCCTCCGTTCAATGCGGTCTAATAGAACCACACATAAACCCTCAATTGCTATGAAACAAACTGCACTTTTGCTTACCGCAATCTTCATGTCCCTACGTATGTATTCTCAAGACCTACCAACCAACCCCTTAACCGGTCTTGTCTCTGTCATTGATTCCGTAGACCTAAAAGGGAAAAGTGTTGAGCAGGTTAAAGAGGCAATGACGAATTGGGGGCATACGCTACTCGATATCGACAATCTGAAGCAGGTCTATAAGCTTAACGATTCAAAACAGACGGAGAACATCTACATCAATCTTCCTATTGGTACGATCCTGACCCAAGATAGAGGGAATGGTATATTCTATACCAACGGAACTTTGTCATATACCAGGGCCAAAACAAATGGAATTAACCCATTCGCTAATTCGGCCAGTATCGGTGGGGTTAAATTCTCCCTCATCTATAAGGTGACGTCTACCAGGGTAATTTTTGAATTTACCAACCTGGAGTACTCATCCGATGGGGTTCACTACGGGAGATTTGAAGGGGACAAAGCCCCACAAAGCAATTTTGGGGCATCAGTATTTTTGGGAACATCTAAGAAGGAATGGAACAAGTTGAAGAAGGAGTATTTCGATAAATTGGTGATCCTTTCTGGATACTTAAAGCAATTCATTACTCCGCTACTCGGCCAGTAGAGTTCTCGTTTTGCCAAATAGAATGTTCGAATTTAGCCTACCGTCCTGTCCTTTTAGAGGACGAGGTAATATTCTTCGGAGGAAAGCGAGCGTAGGCTAATTTTTGTATCTTCCCCTATTATGGAGATTAAGGAACTAACCAAAATCAAAACAGACGTATACATTTTACTCTTTTTGGTGTTTACGGCTCTGTCAGCAGGCTTCCTATTCTTGTATATGTATTTCCGGCAGTTTTATTTAACGACTGACAATTTCCGTCTATGCTTGATGTCAATTTCGATTGCCTTACCCGTCCTCGTTTGGAATTACCATAGCTTTTCCATCATGTATGGAAGAACATGGAAGGAGCGACAAGTTGTATCATTAGCCTCTGTCTTTACATTTGGCCTGTTCTACGGAATAATACTCGAAGCCTTTTTTAGCCACAATCATTCAAAGACAGCAGCAGTTGCGGCTATTCTTACCGGCGAGGGTCTAATTACGTTCATCGCTTTCATTAAATATCACAGGGATCGAAAACAAATATCGGGAAGACAGTCCATTTAAGATTTCTGGGATTTCCTCTTCTGCTTGCCACAATTGAAATACGCTTGTATTCAGGGTCTTGGCAAAATACTATTTTTAAGAATTCAAAATTATCCTACCCTCCCTGCCCTTAATGCGTGGGGAGGCAGGGTGGATTGAGGCTATTGCCGGTATTCAAAAAAATTACCGCAAATACCCAAATACCTATCAATATCTGGTTCGCCACTCTCGTCGCCCGTGGTAAAAGTATCTTCCTCAAACAATGAAAAAAATATAAAATTGGATATTCGGCGATACTTATTGTTTGCACCATTCCTCAGTTGGCTGTCCGCATAATTTTTGAACTGGCCTGCTGTTGGATTCGTAAGGGCAAGGAGCATGAAGATTATCCCTATTACATATGGCCAAGCTTTAGCGAAGGTAAGTTTCATATATTCGGGATATGAGAGAGGAAGAATGGAAATAAACGCTGCCAGCCATAGGGCGCAAAAAAAACATACGACCGCCCAAAAGTCACTAAAATGATAGTTGCTCCATATAGCGACTATCAGAAATATGAAGTTCGCAACGGTGAATAAATAGGATAGCCCATATATATAGTTCGACTGCCCGAACAGCCTTTTTTCAATACTCAGCGTAAATTTTCTCAGTTTTAGGAGTAAGGCTGTTAGTGTCACCATAAGGGATATGACCAAGCCGAAAATAAGAAATTGTAAAGGCAGAAAGATGGAATTCGTTATAAATTCAAATGTATTGTTAACGTCGCCAATACCGAACACAGCTAACAATAGAATAGCGTCAATTAGAAGCAAAAAAATAAGTGAAAAAATCGGGAACAACGCACTCCGGAGAAGGGAAGCGGTAGGCATATTTTTAAAGTTGAGAATGTAAAGTCGACGTTTTCTCCTTTTGCATTTCGTACAGCTTGGATCGCAATCTGTTTACTGACTATAAAAAGCAAAATCATTTTTTCTTGCGTTGCGTCTTTTTAAGCCGCTGAATTTCGTCTTTTAACTCCGCCTTCTCTTTCTCAAACAATTCGATCAGCTTGTCAAGGGGATTAATCGTTTGATGGATGGTTGATTGAATCGGCTGCATGGCTTGATCGTTGAACGTACTGCCAAATATGTTGATGGCATTATCCATGTCCATATTTTGTAGTGCATCCGGTGTTACTTTCAGAATTTCAGCGATCTGCTTGAGCAAGTTTTCGTCATCGACGTTTTCCCGCCCCTCAATATCTGATACGAGTTGTTGACTGAATGGCCTATTTAGCCGGTCTTCGAGCTGGACGCCCAGGTCGGCTTGAGAAATACCGCGTATGTAGCGAATCGTTTGAATGTTCCGCCCAACGTGGGGCCGTTTGGATTGGGTTTGCATGGTTCAAATATAGAAAATTTGCAATAAAGATAAGGTTTCATTCCACACCGTAAACTACAAATTCGATCTGGTAGGAAACGGCTGGAACTGGGTCTATTTTTGATCCGTTAAAAACATTCTATAATTAAGCTGGTTGGAATCCGATTGTACTCGGCGGCTTGGTTGGAATGGCAAAGGACACAACAAGGACACAGTACCGACCCCGGTCTTCTGATTGGGGTCCTTTTTTGAAGCATTTAAACTTCGTTCCCGCGCATGCTTGATAGTAAGCTTATATTGCCCTATAAGTATGATAAGGGGATAATCCGTGGTGAAGCGGTGCTGGCGACAAAAGAAGGTGACTATTACCGAATAAAAAGCATCCCGGCTTATGCTTCAAAGATCGCCTTGTATGACCTCATAGGTACTCAGAAACGGGGCGGTGTCCTCTATTTTCATAAGATCATTGAAAGCTCCGGGCGCAATGTCATTCAGATGATCGTCTTTAGAGATCGGCAGATCAAAGCTATTGGTCAGGATTTAGAGAAATTCGGATGCGTATGGCGGCGCAGCGAAAACAAGTATTTAATTGCTTTCGACGTGCCGAAGTATGTTCCTTACCGGCCTATTAAAGATTGGTTAGATCAGGGTGAACGGGAACAGCGTTGGGGGTATCGGGAGGCATGTTTGTCACATGAATAGTTCCCATTAGGGTCACGAAAGCGGCGCTCCCAATTATACAAATATGAAAAAGATAACCCGCCCATATCATTACTCGCTAGATTCTCCGAAGGAGGCCACCCAAGAGATATTTGAGCGGGCAACTGATTACATTAGTCTGATGGCACAACTGGATTCATGGTTTCCTGTCGCTATGGTAAACAAAGCAGGTGCGTACGATGATGCCGAACAGCGCGAACAATTAGTACTTTTCATCCAAGATTTACGACAACTAATACAAGTCATGTCAAAAGAAGACTTCTTTGATAATAAGCTTGCGAAATCTTTAAGCAATGACTTTGCTGATAAGTACAATATTCAGTATATCAGGATAGAGCTTTTTGACTTCTTTTTTGCGGTTGTCAGCTATGATGGCCCTATAAAGTTCGATAAGCTGACCTGCGCTGATTATTATTATTACTTTCTGACTATTGCTGAATCCACCCATGAATTTAAGTTATATAAATACTTAAAATGAAAATATTGTCTGACAAAACAAAAGACATGCATGTACGAATATCTTAAAATTCCCGCGTTTAAATCTAATCTGACTATTCAAGACCATGTGAGTGCCATGAAGTCTATTCAAGTTTTTGTTGATAGTTATAATCTGGACGAATGCCGGGACCATCTTTGGAAGTTGTTGCAGTCAGGGCTCACGCATCAGAACAATTTTGATGAACCTGAAGAACGGGATTCGATAATCCTGTTCGTTCAGCAAATGGAAGAAATGGCTGAGGTACTTCACTTTATGTTTAAGAATATGCCCAACAACAAATGATGAAACTAATTAGGCTTGGATAATTGCTTTCATTTACGTAGCTTAATTGCCTAATAGGATAAGGTTTAAAGGTTACGGAATTTGGTTAGTGTGACCAACAAAAACAAACGGCTCATTTGGATCGGGGCCGTTTTTCATTTTGTATCTTCAATGTATGGCCAGACCAAAAAAGAAGAAACGGTTTGATATCCGAAAGCTAAGTAAAACCTTTTGGGTGATCTACTTCGATGGGGTAATGATTGGCCATGTCACTGTTGGATCGGAATGGAACTACTACTTTGCCGTTGCCACCAATACAGTTCGGCAGGACGGGTTTACTTCTATGAGTAATGCCGTCATTTCCCTGTTTCAAAATTTGTTGGAATAGTAGACTGAATAGACGGTATGTTTGCACCAAACAACCATAACATGAAAAAAAATGTATTTCTACTTCTGCCGTTAATTTTGATTTCAGTTTGTTGTTATTGTCAGGAAAATGCGGACACAATGAAATTTGAATATTCCGCAGTGGTGGTTGTGGACAGTTCAACGGCATCGGCATTGCAATCACAGGCCCGAATTTTCGTCAATCAAAATTTCACTTCCGGTAAAAGTGTTATTCAAATGGACGATACTATTTCTCATACAATTATCGGAAACGGAAATTTTGATGTACATGTAAAAGCTTTGGGAGGTACATACGCAGGAGGTCATGTTGATTTTCAGTTTAAGTTAGAGTTTCGTAATGGGAAATTTCGCTATACCTTTTCACGTTTTGAACATTCCGGCGATCTTTCTTATAAGTATTCGGGCGGCCTATTAACGAGTGAAAAACCAGCATGTGGCACCTTTAACATGATTAAAAAACAATGGCGGGAAATAAAAATGGAAACGGATTCAAAAACGAAACATTTGATTGATGGGCTAACAGTATTCTTGAAAAATCATCCGGCCGCAGATACTTTTTGATCGGCACTATCAAACATTTAAACTCATGCCAATAAAAACTATCGCCGGGGAAATCGAGTATCTCTACAAGAATTTAGATAAATTAGATACTGAACTTCTGTTGGCATTGCTGAATATTTTAGAAGCCAATGATGGCTCTTGGAATTGTAATTCTGCCATACGCTGGCTTATTAAAGCGGCTATTGATGCTTCTTCTCCGGATGTGATTGCTGCGTCTCTGACTATTACTGATCGTCGATTGATCCATGCTTTGTATAAGTATGCCGTTACGTATGAACCGGGGTCAAGGCTACCAGGTGAGGAGGATAGGTATTTTATTGACTAAGGGCATCTAATCAAATTTATTATACCCCGAAAACACTTTTTTAAATCTGCAACTAGACATAAACGGTGTTATACGTGACAAACCCGCAAAAGCGACAAAAGATTTAACATTTATATTTTTTCCCAATCAGCCGAATCATTCATTCCTATTACTACTATCCGGGTCCAGGTTCAATATATGGTTTTGAGTTGCTGTATGGCTCCCCAAAATATTTATGAAAATGGCTGTTAAGGATAGATAGAGGGAAAATGAGGCCCAAAATGCTGATCCTCTTTAGCTTACGTCGAAAATAACCCTCATTAGTGAGGGTAAGTCCCTTGTGGCCCCGTTTAGATTTTTCCCTCAACGCTCACTAATGCGAGTTAACCCATCTATTTGCTATGGTAAAAGATCGCAATCGTTTGTTATACCCTACCGATTTGAGGGGATAACCGTAACAAGAATGCTATATGAGTTCACACTTATACCATATAAGGGCGGATTTACGCGCACCATTTTGATCTAAAATAAATGCGTATTAATTTTACAGTATGATTACACAGCAACCATACCTCAAGAAAGTAAGAGAACGTATCAAACCCGGTTTGGATGACACTACCGGGGAAGTGATAGCCACAAAAAAAGATGATTTAGTTTTAGTTCCAGGCCCGATAAATTATTATATGGTCTTCACCCAAATAGAGCATATCATTAAGAAGGCAACAGATATGCCGGTAATGAAACTGATCTATTGGTTAGGTAAGACCTTGAAGGATGGAGAACATTTAATCTGTCTCAATCTCACCATTAAAAAGCAAATAATGGCCGCGTTCAATATGAGCTTGGCCGGGGTAGAGCGGGGAATAACTGAATTAAAAAAGGATTTTCTGTTGTTCCCGTATAGCAAGGATAGGACCGCAATGTATCGGGTTAACCCTACCTTCATTTGGAAAGGCAAATTGGATGACAGACACCACGCCATGAAAAGCTTTCTTGAAGAAGTGCGGATATCCAAACTTCCGGACGCTGAAAAGAATATATTGAAGATGCAGGAAATGTATGAAAAGGCAATAGCCATAGAAGAAGCTGTTTATAAATACGACTTCCGAAAGATTCCCGCTGCCCAACATGAACCCTATAAAGCAGCCTAAGTGAGACCATTAGAGTTTATAATAGAAAAGAAGATTCCAAAAGGTTTTCATTTGGCTACCATATTGATGATGACAGAATACCCCCCCACGGACAGGTATATTCTTTGGATTATTTCAAAAGCTCCCTATGCTTTCAACATTGCGTATTGGGGCCAGTTTGTGCAAAAGAATCCCTCGATGGCAAACCAAGATTCTAAGTTTGGCAAAGCGTTAGAGGCGTTGAGAACACTCAAAATAAGAGGTCTTATAAAGCAAAGGAAAAATCAAAATTGGAAAATCACCTTGAAGGGTAAATTATTTAGGTTCACTACTCATCCGCAGTTTATCTTATTTCAGATAGGATTACCCATAATAGTAGCGATAAGTATTGCAATAATAGTAAATCACAAACCATCGCCAATAAAATCCATTCCAAAAGTAGTTCCTTCAGTAATTCGTTTAGATTCCAGTATAACAAAGAAAAAGAAATAGATGGTTAAGTACGGGCCGGATAGAAATATAAATATGGGGCTTTCAGTTGTTCTGGAATTTCTTACGGGCTTTTGGAGCATTGAGGAATGGCCGTTGAATTAACCAAGCTGACAGTTTCGTAAGAGAATCGTTTGTGTGGGGATGGAAAGCAGGAGGAAAAAACTGACCTTTTTGGGGGTAAAATTAGCTTGGCGTTTTTTTCTGCCTCACTATATAGTAATATAGCATACTTTTTCACCTATCCGGCCCAACTCCCTTTACCTGAATGACTATTTTCAAACCGGAATCGTTTGTGTGAAGGTTCGAAAGGATGGGGGCTGAGACCCGCTTTTTTGACGTTTTTAGGAGGATGCAGTTTTTTACCTCTGTATCTAACTGAATATGGTATACTTTTTACTACCCGGCCCCCTCTCATCACCTCATGTACGCTAAACTAAACAATTCAGGATTGGCACAATTGTACGCTAAAACAGACATTCAGGCTACGGTGGCTAGATCAATGCAGAAATGGTGTATCTTGAGATATGACAATGATTGCATGTACATTGAACAGCGGATTTCCAATCATTCACGCCGATCTACTAATTTCGGGGGAAGAAGGAAGTAGCGAATTTTATGTTCCTGCTTTTGCCGACAATCTAATGGATTTGCTTCCTGCGGAAAGGGATTTACATCCCGTTGCCTTGCAACAAAAGGTTTACATTGTAACCGATAGAATTTGTTTTGCATTTGCAGGTAAGGTATGGTATGCAACAAAATTCTTGGAGGATTTAAGAACGCGATGCGCAATAACACAAGAAATAACGCACTCAGAGATTTATGAATTTCTAAGCGAGTATGCAAGGGAATTGGATTCGGACGAGTTCTCTTTTTTTCTGATATACATGAATCGTGTAGAGGGCGGCTTCGAGGCGATTCCATATGTGGTTGGGAAGTGGGTGGAGAAGGAAATACCATTGTTTGGGAAGATGTACTTACTCGGCACCGGCGCGAATGATTTTATTGCTGCGGCTGAATATGTAGATCAAACTCGTTCATCTGTTCCTACTACTCCATCGGAAGCCGTTCAATCTAACATGGCGTTAGTTAGCATGATCCTTGCTAAGGAAAGAATTGATCCGACTACATTTTTAAATCACTGGGGAGCGGGTATTGAAACCGTATGGTTTGACGGAAACCGATTTACCAATCTTGAGCAAGTCACTTTTGTTTTTAACCATTGGGATTTGAACGCTCAGAATGCATTTGGCTACCCAACTCCTACTAAATTCACAAACTATTTCTACACGAGTGATTCGTTGTTTATTTTAGATATAGAAGCAAAAAAAGGGAGAACAAAGGTATCTGGTGAGACAATCTTTGTAGAGTGCGACCATGATAATTTAGAAATTCGTTTTTTTGTCGTCCAATCCATCGAATCTAGGGAAGATGCGAGCGGGGAAGATTATAAAGACAAAAGGTCTTTTGAAAGCACATCCGTTGGAATGTGTTACATAATAGCGCGGGGTCCGCAGATTTTCACGCCCGGCGAATTCCGTGGCCGAAGAGATGCTAAGATTGAATTTCAGTATGGCAACGGCTTAAAGATTGAAATAGCAAGACACCTGTATGAGAATGTAGCCTCGATTATCAAAGAAATGAACTTGTGACCGAATGACATCGGCATCTTTTACGCGTTTTAGCACGGAAGAGCGGGAGCGAATCGCTATCTTGATGACAATGCAAAACGATTAACGTGTTAAGCAATTCAACTGTTAGGAGCTTCGTTGTCCAGTTGAGAAACGGATTAATAAATGGGTTTGATTCCAACTGAGAACTTTCTTATTTGTTCTCCTTCGATTGCGGCTTCGGAGGAGGCGGCGGAAGAGTGCTGGAAGTCGGCGTTTTTGGCTTACCCTTCCCGCCGCCCTTATTTTCTCCTTCATTAAGAAGTGCTTTGTTTTCTTTGGAGGTTTTTTTTTCCGACATGCAATTTATTTTAAATGACTGCAAATAGGTGTAGTACCGAAATTGAACATTCTTGGTCTATTTTTTCTGTTTCGGTTTAGGGGCAGGCGGCGGAAAAGTGGCCACAACATTAGTTTTAGGTTTGTCTTTTGTTGAACCATTTTTCACATTTTCAACCGGAAGACGTTTCCCGTCCGGGATCAATTTCTTTGTCATCTGTCTTTAGTTTTGCATATTCAATAATAATATCACTCTTTGAAAAACTAAGATAGATTTTGTCTATCTCGTATAGAAGCTCTGAATCGGTATAGTTATATACCGACACCGTATCTAGCACAATCTCACTTACGCTATCATTCTCAGAATAAGAATTGATACTTCCGCGATACGTTAGATTATCTTTAATACTTCTAATATACACATTTTCGGTTTCTTTATCGTTGAGAAAGTGAGAAAATAAGTTTTCGTCACCATATTTATTCGAGATTTTTAATTTCTTGCCCAGCTTGTTGATAATCCCGTTGTAATCAAGATAAGCTCCTAAAAAACCCAAGATAATTCCAAAGAAACTTGCCCCTAATACCTCTTTATAAGGGATAACTTTGCTATCCGATATAGTGTTCCAGATTTCGAGACTTTTATATTCATAGTGACACGTACAGGAACACAGATTTCGCAAAAAGGTAATTAGTGACAAGGTGAGTTGAAGCATTAGATACCCGAATAGCCCAATGATTATGGCATTCAATGTATAAATGAATGGCGACCAATCCTTGTGAATTGTCAATCTATTTATAATTATTGCGCCCAAAGCTCCCGGAATCAGGATGATGATCAGTTTTAAGGTTAATTCAGTCATTTATCTCGGTTAATTACTGTTTGTAAAGTGCATCAACGAACTTTTTGAACCTTAAATCATATGCTTCTGAAGTTTGATTTTCGGGCAATTGCCACCAGCTTTTATGCAACCCGATTAAGTCGTCTATATCCATAAATTTGGCCATTTCTTCCTCATTATAGTCATAGTATTCACATACATCCTGAAAGAAATTAAATAGATAAATGCAGTAATATCCATATCTGAGAGCACTGTCCTTATTAGATTCTTTATTTTTATCCCACCACCCGACAAAGGCGCTATCCTCCAAAAAGGGGTACTGTAAATCTATGTCCAACAGTTTATTTAGGTTTTGATTTAACCTGAATTTTTCATCAGTATTATGTTGCTTGAGAAATATATAGTAGCTTATGGCGGATGTTAAGACAGCGGTTGCGATGGCTATTAAAGCATCACGAGACAACGATCTTGCCTTTTGAGTGCGCATATTTAAATGTATGAAAACCCTAATGACCTTCAACACCGTTTTTTAACGGTATTTGTTCGGCGCTATCAGACCAAGCCTATCCACATACGACCCGGGTTCAGATATATACGCCCCCGATCAGATGCAGCCAACAACCAACCCCCCACCAAAAACAAGTGCGTCGATCTACCCCCCTTGTTCAGATTTTCGGCAATTTGAATTTAGGGACCAAATTTCCTGAAAACCAAAATTGTACCTACTCGTTAGGTGAACTGGAAAGATCGGGCCGTCAGTTCACCTTGCAGGTCACCCGGAACTTAACAAAACCCTATAAAAGAAAACCGTTCCTTCCTTGCAATGACTATTGTAAATCATTAACTTTAAGGAAGAAACGGTGACTTCAAATAAGAACTTGCGGAGAGGGAGGGATTCGAACCCTCGATACAAGTTTAAGCTCGTATAACGGTTTAGCAAACCGGCCCTTTCGGCCACTCAGGCACCTCTCCAAAAAGGGTCCCGCGGGTATTTTCCGAAGGGGAGGCAAAAATAAAGATTTATTCGGTAGGGGCCAAACCGGATTTTACATCGCGGCGAGCTGGACCTTCTGCTGCAGCTCCATGACGTTCTCGCGGAAGAGGCTGTCGGTGTCCATCAGGTCTTTGACGGTCTGGCAGGAATGGATGACGGTGGTATGGTCGCGGCCGCCGAAATGTTCGCCGATGGTTTTGAGGGAATTTTTGGTGAAGGCTTTGGCCAGGTACATGGTGATCTGTCTCGCCTGTACGATTTCGCGCTTGCGGGTTTTCTGCAGTAATTTGTCGTATGAGACATCGAAATATTCACATACCATTCGCTGTATAGTTTCGATAGTGATCTCCTTACTGCTAGTTTTCACGAAATTACGGAGCACCTTTTTGGCCAATTCGAGGTCTATTTCCCTCTTATTCAGCGAAGATTGTGCCAAAAGAGAGATCAATGCACCCTCTAACTCGCGGACGTTGCTGCTGATATTATACGCTAAATACTTGATCACTTCCTTCGGCATTTCGAGGCCGTCGTTCTTCATTTTGCGCTCGAGAATGTCGATCCGCGTTTCATAATCGGGGACCTGGAGGTCGGCGCTCAATCCCCAGCGGAAGCGGCTGAGCAGGCGCTCCTGCAAGCCGTCGAGATCCTTGGGCGGCTTGTCGGATGACAGAATGAGCTGCTTGCCGGACTGATGGAGGTGATTGAAGATCGCGAAAAAGGCGTCCTGGGATTTCTCTGCGCGGTTGAAGAACTGGACGTCGTCAATAATCAGCACATCGACCAGCTGATAGAAATGGATAAAATCATTGATGGCGTTGTTGCGGGAATGGTCGACAAACTGGTTGATGAACTTCTCGGAGCTGACATATAAAACCACCTTGTTCTGATGGAGCCGCTTGACCTCATTGCCGATCGCTTGCGCGAGATGGGTCTTCCCAAGCCCCACTCCGCCATAGATCACCAGAGGGTTGAATGAATTGGCGCCCGGTTTCTCGGCGACAGTCTTCCCGGCACGACGGGCGACGCGGTTGCAATCGCCCTCAATAAAAGAATCGAAGGTATATACCGGGTTCAGCTGCGCGTCAATCTGCATTTTCTTCAATCCGGGGATGACGAAGGGATTTTTGACGGGGTTATTTATGATGAGAGGGAAATCCATTTCGTTATTGGAAAACGTTTTATAGCCATGGGCCGGAACATCCATCGTCAGAGGCTTGTTCTGATGGTTACCGCTATCGACCATAATCCGGTACT
>Ga0210396_10003955_pt1 | contig 14622 bp, 11 predicted proteins | sample IncBWH17OmetaG_FD_155466 | JGI IMG/M metagenome (GOLD analysis project Ga0210396, IMG submission 155466) | Forest soil microbial communities from Barre Woods Harvard Forest LTER site, Petersham, Massachusetts, United States - Inc-BW-H-17-O ...
AGCCGATCAGCGCGTGCAATCCCGGCGAGGTCGCCGACAGCAGTATCGGCAGCGTCAAAAACAAGACTGAACCGACCATCACTTCCCTTCGACCCACCCGCTCGGCCAGCAATCCGGCAAACGGCGCGCCCAGGGCAATCCCGATCGTCGTCGCGCTCACCGTCAGGCTCACCTCGAACTTGGACGCGTGGAATATGCGGGCAAACAGCGGCAGCAGCGCCTGCGTCATGTAGACGTCAAGAAACACGCAGAAGCCAATCAGCGCGACCATCAGCACGCGCAGGTCGAACGTGGAAACCCGTTGTCCGAGCGGAGCGGGCGCGCTGCTTTCGAGTGTCTGCGAGTTCACCTTCATCCAATCTTCAGCTTCGATGCCGCAGGATTGTAGTGCCGCGCGCTGCGCCCGCGCAGCACGTCTTGCGCATCGTCGCAACGGGCAGGTGATTTCTGGAAGAAATCTGACGCCGCTCGAAACTGAAATGGTGGCAGTTGCACACCGGATGGGCTTGAGCCTGAAGTGACTTGACCCAAGCCCAACGAAAGGTTTCCACCCGCAACAAAGGAGGCCGACGTGTTCGGTCGAAAGTTTTTCAAAAGCCGCAAAGCCCTGATTCTATCGGCGATGCAGAGGCATTCTCCCATGATCGAGACGCTCGAAGACCGGCGGCTGTTGTCGGCCACGCCGCACCACGCACACGCCGTCCACCACGCAGTCAAGCACGCCCAGAGCGCCAAGGCTGCGTCGCTGGCCGCGTCAGCGGTCCAGGCAAGCAAGTTGACTTCGACCAACTCTTCAAGTTCTTCATCGTCCTCCAGCACAACGTCATCTGAATCGCACGGCGTCTTGGTCGACACCATTCCGTTCAGCCAGACCCCAACGGCGGTGCAAACCGCACTCGATAATCTCACGTCATCCGACAGTCTTGCCGCTCCGACTTCGTCGCAAACCGTTTACCTTGGCAACTCGGACGGCACCGAAACTTTCAGTCTCGTCTACACGTCCTCAGGCACCGTGACACGCCTCACCGTCGATCAGAATGGCAGGAGCGTGACCGCGCCGACCCAGAGCACGACGACCTGGGCCACGCTCAGCGGCACCGGCGCAGGAAGCGATGCCGCGGCGGCGGCCGAGATCACCAAGATCGCTACCGCCCTCAGCCTGACGGCGCCAACCTCGACGACCACGGTCAACGTCAGCACCGCATCCAACGGCGCCGTCAGCTACAGCATCCGACTGAGCAACTCGTCCAGTTCCTCCAACTCGTCTTCGAGCAGCAGCTTGCCTGACGCTGATGGCGATGGCCAAACCACGATCAGCGTCGACTCAAACGGCAATCCCGTCGGTCACCAGGAGCTGCCTTTCAGTGTTCTGCCGACCCCGATCCAGAACGGCATCAACGCGCATCTGCCGTCCGGCGCGTCGGCGCTCAGCTCGACGTCAACCCAGACCGTCGACGTGCTGACCGCCAACGGAAAGACGTTCTATTCCACCACCTTCACCGTCGGCGGCACAATGACGACGGTAACGGTGGATTCGACGGGCGTGTTGGCCACGCTCCCGACCACGACGACGACCACCTACAGCGCGCTGGAGACCAATGACGCCGCCGCCGCGATGGAACTCCAGACCCTGGCGACCGACAACGGCGCCGGCACGATCGGCGGATCGCAGGTCGTCACCGTTTACAATGAAGGCAACGGCACGACGATCTACAGCGTAAGCCTCACCGCGACCAGCAGCATCGGCAGCAACACGATCACGCTGACCCTCTCCGTCGACCAGGCTGGCAACCCGACCGTTCCCCCGAGCGAAGGCCGTGGTGGCGACTGCGCCGCTGGCGGTGGAAGCAGCGACGGCGAAACCGACGCCTCGGGCGACTTCGGCCGACGCGGAACCTGGATGTAACGGTCCACCGACGCGGATTGTGGTTGATCGCAGCGAGCGCGGAGGTTTCAATTTCTCGATGCGAGTTGCCTCGATCCTGGTTGGATTGCTGTTGACGCCTGCGGCCCGCGCGGGACTTGCGGGCTGGGATTTCCGCCGGCCGGAGGACCTGAAGGGATGGGCCGCCACGCATGACCTCTCGGAGCTGACGCACTCGGCTGAGGGGATGGGGCTGCGGATCAGCGGGCCCGATCCGTACACGGTCGGGCCGCGACGGGATTACCCGCCGGGCGTGCCGCTGCGAATGATCGTGCGACTGCGCTCGGAGCAGAGCGGGACGGCGCGGATTTATTATTTCACGCGGCGGGCCAGCGAAGCCCAATGCGTTCGTTCGGACATGAAGGGCGGGGACTGGACCGAATTGCGCGTTCATCTGCCGCCACTGGGTTCAGGGTATCGCATTCGGCCGAACCTGCCTGGGTCGAGCGGCCTGTGCGTGGTTCAATCGATCCGATTTGAGGAAGCCCGGCCGATCCCGGAGCCGAAATGGCCCAGGCCGGTGGCGATGGAACTCAAGTCGGGCGCGCCGCACATCGAGAGCGGCAATCTGCTTTTGTCGCAAGCCGGATCGAGGCAGGAAGATTTCCTTCTCACGGTTGATGGGAAATCGATGGCGATTGGCTGGAACCGGCAACTCATCGGCTGGCTGGATGCGGACAAGCCGGCATGGATCAAAGTGGATGCCGCGGCCCGGCTCGATCGGCAGGAGAACAAGATCGTCGAGACGACGACGGTCCGGGATTCGGGCGGGGCACAATGGACGATTCGACGGTCGTACGCCCCCGCCGCGGGATCCGGCGCGATCGACGTCGATACGTCGATCGTAGTGGATCGCGATCGAAAGGTGATTTTTCTTCCCATGCTCGGGCTGTTCCCCGGCGTCAATTCATTCGGCGCTGCCAAGACTCAGGCGCTGTTCCCCGGGCTGGAATATCTCGACAATGAGCCAAGCAGCAGCGAAGCGGACGTGATCGGCCCGGCGTCGCATCGCCAGGTGCCGGATTCGCTGAAAATCACCTTTCCCATGATGAGCGTCGTGGCCGACGGGCGCTACGTGGGACTGATCTGGAAACAGGAACCTGAGTTTGCCGCGATGTTCGATTCGCCGGACCGGCTGTTCGATTCCGGCGGGCACGCCATGGGCGTGATCTTTCCCGGGTCCGACGGCGCGAACCGGATTGAGGGAAGCCTGCTGCCGGAAGAGGCACGGACGCTCAAAGCCAACGAGCCGCTCGTGCTTCATGCGACGATCATCGGCGGATTGGCCGGCGACGCGACCGCGGCCGTCCGGCAGTACGTCACGCTGCGCGGATTGCCTCCCGCCCCTCACAAGATGGGGACACAATCATTCTCCTCGATGATGGCGGCCGGTTGGCTCGACTCGCAGGTGCGCGGGGGAAACGAGTACCGCCACGCAATTCCCGGGAAATTCGCGCCGCACCCCGCCGCCGACGCGGCGATGTTTCAGGACTGGCTCGCCCGGCGCGTCGCCGATCCAAAGACGAAGCAGCGCCTCACCGACGCCGCGCGCGAGGCGCTGGCACACGTGGACGCGTCGGATTATGACTCGGCGACTGTCTCGCATATCGGCCATCCTGTTCAATCGCTTCTGTACGGCCACGTGGAAGAGAACGCCCGCCGGGCCGAGCAGCGCGGGCTGGCACTCCTGGCACGTTTCCAGGCGGACGGATCGGTGCGATATCATCCGCCTGAAAACGGTCTGGATCTGGGTAAGACCAATCCGACCCCGGAGGCCAACGGACTGGCGGCCCCGCTGGTGACCCAGATGCTGCAAGACGCCTCGGTGAGCGGCAACCGCGAGTTGATTGCACAGGGAGTGCGGCTCCTGCGGGCGATGGACAAATTCTCCGGCACCGTGCCGCGCGGGGCGCAGACCTGGGAGGTGCCGCTGCATACGCCCGATATTCTGGCCTCGGCGTACCTGGTTCGCGCGTACCTGCTCGGATTCGAGCTGACCGGGGAGCAGCATTTTCTCGAGCAGGCCAAATACTGGGCGTGGACCGGCGTACCGTTCGTTTACCTCACCGCCCCCGCCGAGCCCGTCGGACCCTTTGCCAGCGTTCCCGTGTTCGGCGCGACGCAGTGGCGGGCGCCCGTGTGGATGGGATTGCCCGTGCAATGGTGCGCGCTGGTGTATGCCGATGCGATCTACCGGCTGGCGCCGCGCGACCCCGCCGGGCCTTGGACTCAGATTGCCGATGGGATCGTCATCTCCGGTATTCAGCAGACCTGGCCGGCGGGATCGGACCCGCAACGCCAAGGATTGCTCCCGGATTCGTTTTCGCTGCGCAGCCAGCAGCGTCATGATCCGGCGATCAATCCGGGCACGCTGATGGCCGCCGCGGCGCGCCTCTACGGCGGACTGCCGCTCTACGACTTCCATCGCTTTGCTAAAAGCGGCCTGCTGGTGCACGCTCCGGGAAGCATTACCGAATTGTCAGATGAGGCCACGGCCACCGAATTCACCGTGCAGAGCGGGTGGGATCGCCCATATTACATTCTCGTGGCCGGGCTTCGAAGCAAGCCGCGGGTGTCTATCAACGACGTGCAGATCGCGTTGCGCGAACCCAATGAATATGTCGAGCCGGCCGGCCGGTTGGTATTGCAATTCAGCGGCAAAGGCCGCATCGCCATTCAAGCCGAGTGAAACGACAGTTCAACGCACGTCCTTGCCGGCGCATAATTCAAGATGATCCAGTCTCTCGGATTCTCTATCGAGAAACCGGCTGTCGATCGGATGCCCCACACTCACACCCAGATAGCGGAGGTTCGGATGCGAAGGATCATACAGAGAAAACTGATCGGGACGGCGTGCGTCGCCGCGGTCGGCGTGGCCGGCGCCCTGGCTCTTGCCCAGGAGAGGCTCGGCCCGCAACAGCCGTGGTCCAAGTACAGGGTACACGACATGACGCGTCCCGCGCCACCGGTCGTGACGCCCGGAACGCCCAGCACACCGGATCAGCCGGGCAAACCCCCTTCAGACGCGACCGTGCTCTTCGACGGCAAGAACCTGGACAACTGGACCAACGGCCGCCGCGGCGGTGGGCCGATGACCTGGAAAATAGAAGACGGCGTCATGGTTTCCGGCAAAGGCAACATCTACAGCAAGCAGGAGTTCGGCGACGCCCAGATTCACGTCGAATGGGCCGAGCCGACGCCCCCCGAAGGCAAGAGCCAGGAGCGCGGGAACAGCGGCGTGTTCCTCATGGGTCGCTTCGAGATGCAGGTCTTGGACAACTATGGCAATCCCACGTATCCCGACGGGCAGTGCGGCGGCATCTACGGGCAATATCCGCCGCAGGTCAACGCCTGCCTTCCGCCAGGTCAGTGGCAAACCTATGACTTCATCTTCCACCGCCCGCGATACAAGGACGGGAAGCTGGTCGAGCCGGCGTACGTCACCACGTTCCAGAACGGCGTGCTTCTTCAGGACCATCAGCGCATCGAAGGCCCGACCGGCCACATGATCGTCGCCCACTACCCTGATTCCATGCCCGAGAAGGGCCCGCTCGGTCTCCAAGACCACAAGAACCCCATACGCTTCCGCAACGTCTGGGTGAGGCCGCTCGAGAAGCTGGAGATTCAACAGCACACCGGCCAAGTTGCGTCGGGCGACTAGCTAACGGGAGGTTACTGGGGGTCCGCGGCCGAACTCGTGCCGCTGTTGCACAATTGGTCATTGTCGGCTTGGCACAAGAAATGTCGGAATGGCAGGGATGGGAAACCATGGTCGCTGAAGCGACCACGCCAGGTTCGGGCTCATGAATGGCGGCGACGGAGCAGGAGCAGCGACGCCGGCACGAGCAGCGCCAGGGCGGCGGGCTCCGGGACCGGGGCTGCGGCGCTGCCGGCCAGGCTCTGGAGCGTCACGATGCTTTCTGCCGGCAGCGTCAACGACAAAGAATTGCTGCTCACCGTCAGGTTGGGAAGCACGGCCCACGGCTGTGTGGCCGTCGTGAGATACTCCGCGAAGCTCGAATAGGTCGTCCCCGGAATCGCGATACTCGTCGGCGTGTCATAGGCCGAGGTGTTGATCAACTCAATCGTCAATGAGTTATCCGGCTCAACGAACGCGTCCACGCTGACGCCGCTGGGATTGTCCGGCGTGGCCGCCACCCGTACCGCGCCGGGACGGATGAACTTCATGTAGTGTTTGGCCGCGTTGTACTTCAGAGAGCTCGTGTCCAGGCTTCCGGTGAGCGTCGTCGTCGACGTGGTGGTGTGGTCCCCGTCATCCAACTGGAAATAGAGGTAGGCGCTTTCGTTGCCATAGGTCAGGGCTTCGTGCATGTTGAGCGCGACGTCGATTGCCCCGTCGGGCCGGCCGAATGTGTCGGTATGGATCCAGGCTGGATTCTCGCCGGAATACTCGGTCTGCCATGATTCCTTTCCATTGGCGGAGATCTGGTTCGCGTAGTCGGCCCAGTTGGCCTCGTCGGCCGGCGCCGGTGCTTCGCCGGAAAAGCCGTGGATGCCGTAGAAGCTGACATAATTGGAGGCGGCGGGATCGGCTTTGATCGCGTTGATGTAGCCCATCGTCTGCTGCGTGACAAATCCCCCGTCCACCCCCACGTCCTCGGGACCGAAGATTTTGGTTGTGATGCCATCCTTGGCGAACTCGGCGCCGACGGCGTCGATGGCGGCGACATACTGGGCGTCGGAATAAACCGTGCTGGGATACGGCTCGGCAAAGCGCGGCTCGTTCTGGATGCTGACGCCGTACAGCGGTACGCCGTACGCCTGCTGGAATCCCTTTACATAGGCCGCCATGTATCGGGCGAATTGCGTGAGATTGGCCGGCGTCTGGATGAGGTTTCCCCCGTTGTCCTGGCTGTCGTTGCTCTTCAGCCACGGCGCCGGGCTGAAGATCGATCCGATTATCTTCATCTGCCCGTTGGTCGCTTTGTAGGCCTGCGCCGCGAACTGGCCCCAGTTGGTCTGCGGGTAGTTGCCCTGAAAGTTGAAGAGGTTGGTGTTGGCCTGCAAATCCGGCCCGAGGGTCACCTGGTTGGGGATGATGTCCGCGGTCAGATCGATCCGCAGCGCCGACGCCCCCAGGTCCTGCGTGAACACCTGGAGATACAACGGGTTCCAGACCGGGCTGTCCGACGCCACGCCGGTCCCCAGCCCCTGGATTGTCTGAAAGCGCGTGGCCTGGTCGACGGTGATGCTGACCGGTTGCGTCGTCTGCGCCCGCGCAGCCGAAACGGCCAGGAGCAACGCAACCAGCGCGATGCGCAGATTCACAATGGACGGCAACATGGCTTCTCCACTGGATCGACAGCAAAATGAGGTGTCGAGTCACGCCTTGGTAACTGATGATGTGGAACGGGGCAATGGAAATTCGGCCTGCGAAACGCAAAATCCGCCGGTCCCTCCGCGCGACACGGCGCTCCGATCAGGCCGGTCTGGCGGTGAAGAAATTTTGATCTACGGTTATTTTCGTATTGCCTCGCCCCCGCGATTCAGCTAGAATCCATTCAGTGATGGTTGTGAGTCGTAGCCGACCGTGAACGTCCTGCCAGAAGGAGCACACCATGAGACGCACAACAGTTTTGCGACGGGCAACAATTTTCGCGGCATTGGCACTGACGCTCGTATTGGGCTTTGGGCCCCGCACATTCGGGGCGTCCCTGGCACGCCAGCAACTGGCTCAGCGGCTGCCGGAACTGAAATTTCAGGGGGTTACGCTCAACGATGCCATCGATTTTCTTCGCGACGTCACCGGCGCCAACATCACGGTGAACTGGAAAGCCCTGGAAGCCGGGGGAGTCACCCGCGACAGCATGGTGAACCTCCATCTTTCCGGAATTTCGCTTCGCAAGGCGCTGGACCTGGTGCTCAACGAAGCTGCGGGCGGCGACTCGATCACCTATTTCGTTGACGATGGCGTCATCGAAATCACCACCCGAGACATCGCCGATCATCAGATGGTGACGCGCGTCTATGACGTGCAGGATCTGCTGATGGAAGTTCCCGACTTTACCAACGCCCCGCAATTCGCCCTCGACGCCAGCCAAAACCAGGGCGGCGGTGGCGGGGGCAGCGGACAGCTCGGCCAAGGCGGTGGTAGTGGCGGCATAAGCGTTACCAATACCCTCTTTTCCGGGGGCGGGCAGAGCTTGACCCAGAATCGCAACCTCGGGAAAACCAAGGCACAGCGAGCACAAGACCTCGTCGATCTGATCGAAGCCGTCATCAATCCGGACATCTGGAAAGACAATGGCGGCACCGCCTCGATCCGCTATTTCAACGGCATGCTCGTCGTCACCGCCCCCCGCTCTGTTCAGGAAGCAATCGGCGGCGCGTACGACTAATCAAGGGAACCCCGAACGAATCCTCCTATGCCAAGTGGGCCGACCCATTGAGTCGGCCTGCTTTTTTGCATGGAAAGAAAAGCCGCCATTACTGTCTCGCCGCCCGGGTGGACGTTCCGTTCTATTCAGTAACGGCTTTCGGCAAGATGGGCGTGATCATCAGGACCAGCGAGCGCGATTTCACGGCGGATTGAGTCGAAGGCCCCAATTCGCGCGGCGACGCACCGCTTCGGCCGGTCTCCGACTTTTCCGGGCTCGCCAGCAGCAATTGACTGCCGACGGGCACGCTGGTCGTGGTTCTAAATTCGGTCACCGCGAATTGCGGGGACTGGATTTCGAGGTCGGAGCCGGCTGGCCGGCCCTTCCATGATGTGCGCTCAAAGCCCAGCAGCTCCCGGATCACGCGATGCACAACGACTTTTACTTGTTTTCCATCGGCGGATGGATTTGCGGTCAGCTCGAGAGAGATGGTGGTCGCCGCGGTGTCGTCCACGGGATCAAAATGGATTCCGCCAGCTGGCGGGCGTGAGACAGAGTAGCCGGCGATGTATTAGTGAGAGTTGTCGCTCATTTGGATGGATGTCGACTGTCCCGGAGTGCACAGGACATATGGCCGCGAAATCATTTCGGCATCGCCCCATGCTTCCAGCTTCGCGCCCGGCGGGATGGAATTGCTGATCACGATCGCTTGCGAGGCCGGGATATTCTGTTGGTTTGCCAGTCCTTCGATCGTTACGGAGTCGGCGGTGAGAGAAATGATCTTGAGGAGGACTTGAATTCCCCTCCGCTGACGCAGTTGCTGAAGCAGGCCGATGATCTGCCGGTGGTTCTCCTTGGTCTGGGTGACGATGAGTTGGCCTTCCAGTTCGCGCAAGGCCCCCACATTTCCGCCGCGTTCTTTCCAGGAGGTCGTTGTCGACGGTGTCCATGATGAGCCGCAGAATTGAGTCGACGACCTCCTGGCGGCTCGGCCGGCTGGTTGGTTGCGAGGCACTGGTCGCAGCGCCGGACTTGGACGGCGACCTTCCGGCAAGAAGATCGCGGATGTCGTAGACCCGAACCACCACGTTCTTGGACAGATCGTCGGCGGTCGAGATGGTGATCACGCCTTCATCGATCGTATAGCCAAGCCTGGTTTGGCCGCCTCCAACGCTGTCGAGGATGACGTTCAGCGCTTTGGAGAACTTGATGTTTCGCAGGCTGGCGCTGACCGGCGTGTTGCGGTCGATGCCGGCGCCCTCAAGGCTCTTCCAGTTGACGAAAATATTGGCCCCGGAAACGCCGCGCAAAGAGTCGATCACGTCGCCCAGCCGGGCGGATTCAAACTGAACCGTTGGGAGGGTGCGGTCCAGCTTTGCGATTGCTTCGATGCCCGCCATATCATTTTCCTTTTCGCTGCCGTTGATCGATGAGCTCACGAAGCAGGCTCATCTCGTCCGGCGTAAGCGGCGTTTCGTTCACGAAATGGGCCAGCATCGGTCCCAGTGCTCCCCCGAACACGCGATCGAGGAATGAGCGGCTTTCGTTGCGAACGCATTCCTCCCGGCTGACTTTGGGAAAGTATCGATACCGCTTGCCTTCGGGCTCGAAGCCCAACACCCCTTTACGCATAAGCCGGTTCAACAGCGTTTTGACCGTCCGCGGGTTCCAGTTTCTTCTGGCCAGGACGCGCTCGACCACCTCGTTGGCGGTGAGCCGCGAGGTCTCCCACAGCACCTGCATCACGTCCCACTCGGCGTCTGAAATGGCGGGGGGTTTGGGCACAGCTCATTCGATTACAGGCGTAATCTATTACAACTGTAATCACATGTCAAGCCAACGACCGGCAGGCGGAGGCGGAATGGAGGCAGATTCGCGGCGGTCCCCGGGGATGTCCCCGCTTACTCAAAAAAGGGGACAAGCGGCAAGCGGAAAACATGACCAGTAACTCAGCCGGAGGGCACTTACAGGCTTCGAGAGTGTGACAGGCTGCGGATCAAGGCCCGGGGCGAGCGTGGGCTGCGCCGGCGTGGCGGCGGCACGCCGAGGCCTTTATCATGCCGACCATGACCGATCCCCGAATTGCGAAGCTGGCGGACGTGCTGGTCAATTATTCCTGCGCGATCCAACCGGGCGAGAACATCTTGATTGAGGCGATCGACGTGCCGCACGAATTCACCGTCGCGCTGGTGCAGTCGGCATCCGCCTCGAAGGGCAAGCCGCTGGCGATGCTCAAGAGCAACCAGATCAACCGCGCCCTGATGCTGGCCGGCTCCGAAGAACAATGGAATGCGATCGCAGACGTCGAGCGGAGACAGATGGAGAAGATGCAGTGCTACATCGGAGCGCGGGGAAATCCCAACATTTCTGAATTAGCGGACGTGCCCGCCGGGAAGCAGAAGATTTACGAGCAGACCGTCTGGAAGCGCGTCCACCATGACGTGAGGATCAAAAAGACGCGCTGGGTGGTGCTGCGCTGGCCGAGCCCTTCGATGGCGCAGATGGCGGAGATGAGCACCGAAGCGTTCGAAGATTTCTTCTTCGACGTCTGCACGCTCGATTATGCCAAGATGAGCCGGGCGATGGAGCCGCTCCGGGACCTGATGCAGCGGACCGATCGCGTGCGGCTCAAAGGGCCGCGCGACACCGACCTGACCTTCAGCATCAAAGGCATTCCCGCGATTCCCTGCGATGGGCATCGCAACATCCCCGATGGCGAAGTGTTCACCGCGCCGGTCCGCGAGAGCATCAACGGCGTGATCCACTTCAACGCCCCGACGATCTATCGCGGCGTCACCCACAACGACATCCGCCTGACCTTCCGCAACGGCAAAGTCGTCGAGGCAACCAGCACCGCAACCGACAAGCTCAACGAAGTCCTCGACGCCGACCCTGGCGCGCGATACGTCGGCGAGTTCGCGATCGGATTCAACCCCTACTGCACCCGGCCGATGAAAGACATCCTGTTTGACGAGAAAATCGCCGGCAGTATCCACCTGACGCCCGGCGCCTGTTACGACGAAGCTTCCAACGGCAACAAGAGCGACATTCACTGGGATATGGTGCTGATCCAGACCCCCGAATACGGCGGGGGTGAGCTGCGATTTGACGATCGATTGATCCGCCAGAACGGGCGTTTTGTGATCGAGCAGCTACAGGGTTTGAACCCGGAGAACCTGAAGTAACATCGGAACCCTATAATGGAGCAGTCGACAGGAGCAGCCGTGCCGTCTGAGAGTGTGAACCAAGCCGTCCCGCAGGCACCGATCGCCAAGCGTGAGAATCGCCTCGCGGTGGCGGGGTTGATCGCCTCGAACATGGGCTTCGTCGTGCCGTTTGCCGGGGGAATCGTGGGAGTCATTCTCGGAATTGTGGGCCTGATCAAGACGCGCGACTATCGCGTCGGCGGGCGCGGGATGTCGATCGCGGCAATCATCGTCGGCATCCTCAGCATCGCGACATCTGCCGCCGTGCTGTGGTCGGTCTACGTGAACAGCAAAGCGATCGACGCTTCGGAGCAGTCACGGGTGTGGCCGAGCGCGATTCGGCTTTCACGTGGCACGGGTTTGCAACCCGTGGACGACAGAGTCGTTGAACCCAAGCCGGTCTTGGTGTGGGAAAACCAACTTGCCTTGCCGAAGTCCTCCGAAGACAAATACCGCCTACCCACCCAAGCGTCTCAGCAAGGCTTGGAGCTCAGGAAGCCTGCTTCGCGGCACGCAACGGATATGCCCGTCCATCTTTGATATCTCAAGTGGTAAATTGCCACTGAGAAGGCGTCTGGGATCCCTGTGCTCTACCCACTCTTTGCCTTGATAAAAAAATATCCACGAGCTTTCGGTTTCGATGGTGTGGGCTTTCACGATTACCACAGGTCCAACTCTGCTCGCGATTCTCTTATCGAGGTATTCAACTACCAATGCCTCAGCTTCTATGTATTGCATGTCAGATTTTCCTTGCCTCGGTAGCAATGATTCTCTGTGGAAGCCGGGAGTCGTTCGCGCTATGAGGCTTGGTTTTCCCACACCAATGCCTTTTTGTGTCTTTCTTCCCCCTCGTCCACGGCTTAAAAAGCCGTGCCACATAGGAAGAGGATGCAGCGGAGCAGTCACGGCAGGTCGTAGCACGCCGCCTCGTGGTCGTTGCGAACCAGCAGCCGATGCCCGCTGAGCGCGGGATTGTTCCACGTCTTGCCTGAGATGGCCGGGAACCGAGCCAGTTCCCGATAAGCCGTCGGGTTTGCCTCGACCAGCGCCACCTCGCCCGATTCGGCCTGGATCAGCAGCAGATCGTCGACCCCCAGGAGCTGCCCGAAGCCGTACGAATCCCCCCGCCACATCCGCTTGCCGGTCTCCAAATTGAGACAGGTGAGGATCCCGTCATCGAGCCCGTAGACGAAATTCTGGTGTACGACCACGTTCGACATCTTGGGCTTGAGCGAGCGACTCTCCCACAGCGTCCGCACTGACTGCTTGCCATCGGGAGCACTGCTCACCTGAAGCACCAGAGTTCCCAGGCCATAGCCAGCTGAGATCAGCACGCGATCGTGATCGAGCGGGACGGTTTGGGGCACCTTGGGCATTCCGCCCGACCAGGCGAAGCGCCACAGAGGCTGGCCATCGGCCAGTGCATAACCGGCGGCGCTCTGGCTGTTGATGGTCACGACCTGCTGGACTCCTCCCAATGTCGCCAGCATGGGCGAGGCATATCCGGGCGTTTCGCCGCCCGCTTTCCACGCGGAAGCGCCGTCCTGCTTGTGCAACGCCAGAAGCGCCGGTCCTCCTTCGCCGCCGGTGACGATCACCAGTTCGTCGGTGACCAACGGCGAGCAGGTCTTGCCGTACGTCAGGTTGTGCGACGACGTCTCCTCAAGAACATCGTGCGACCAGATGACCCTGCCGGTTGCGCCGTCGAGGCAATCGAGGATTCCCGTGGCGCCCGTGGCGTAGACGCGGCCGCCGGTGATCGTCGGGGTCGCCCGCGGCCCGTCGCCCCCCTGCCACTCGGTGAATCGCGCGTTTGGATTGGAATGCAGCCAGCATACTTTTCCGGTCGCGGTCTCGTAGCAGACGATCACCTCGGTCGAGCCGCGCTGCTCTTGAGTGACGGCAAACGGTCCGACGATCGCAAACGATCCCCACCCCAGGCCGATTGGCTGGCGCCAGAGCTTTCGCGGCGGGGTGCTCCAGTCGCGCGACAACCCAACGCCGGTGATCGCATTCTGTCGGCCCGGCCCCAGAAATTCCGGAAAATCCATCGGTGCTGTGTTTGCCAAGTCAACGTGTATGGCCGAACCCGGCGTGACCGCCGGAAGCTCCACCGTGTTTTCCCCGGCCCGCGGCGTCCATTTCCACACCAGCCGCGGCACGCCAACGCCGCTCACCGTTCCGTCCACCCGCGTCGTGAGCTTGAGAAAAATCACACCGGCCACAGCGACTCCGGCAACGACAATCAGTCCGCCAAGTCGAGTACGACGTGACAAATCTGAGAATGCCGCGAACCACACGATCATGAGCAGGCTCACCAGAAGGACGATGAACGCCGTCAGATAGGCTGCTTTGTACGATTCGAGCAAGAGCCGGTCTTGAGCCACCGTGATCGCGGCAATTGCCACCGCCGTCACCGCCACGGGAAAAATCCAGCGATTGCGTTTCATGCCGCTCCATCCGTCTTTGGCTCCGTGGCCCGGCGGGGAAGAGTGATTTTGAATGTGGTGCCCTGCCCCGGCTTGCTGTCGACGGCGATCGTGCCGCCGTGCATTTTCACGAACGCCTTGACGACCGAGAGTCCGAGGCCAATGCCTTTGCGCCCATACTCGAATTGGCCCGAAGAGTGGCGCGAGACATCGAAGCCGGTGAAGAATGGCTCAAACAGCCGATCGGTGGCGGCCGGATCGATGCCGGAGCCCGTGTCGCTGACTTGAATTTCGATGTTTTCGCCCGCGGGCCTGCCACGGAGTGAAATCGATCCACCGTCCGGCGTGAACTTGATTGCGTTGAGCAGAAGGTGGTTGATGCCGTCGCGAATGCGGTCGGGCTCGACTTCCGCCGTGCCGATGTCGGGCGCCACGTCGAGGACAAGCTGCTGGCGCCGCAGGGCGACGAACGGGCGTACGTCGTCCGCCGCCTGCTTGAGCAGGGCCGTGATATCAGTCGGCTTACGTTCCAGCGTCGTCTCAAACTTGCCGGCAAAAAGCATTGTCACGATCTGATCGACCAACCGCCCCAGCCGCTGGCCGGCCTGCTCGATGCGGGCAAGCAGCGGCCGCGTCTTTTCGTCCCCCGCATCGACCGCCAGATGACTGACGCCCAGAAGAATCGTGAGCGGCGTGCGAAGCTCGTGACTGGCCACCTGAATGAA
>Ga0210396_10003956_pt1 | contig 14616 bp, 12 predicted proteins | sample IncBWH17OmetaG_FD_155466 | JGI IMG/M metagenome (GOLD analysis project Ga0210396, IMG submission 155466) | Forest soil microbial communities from Barre Woods Harvard Forest LTER site, Petersham, Massachusetts, United States - Inc-BW-H-17-O ...
TGCTCAGGTTTATAACCGGTTTTTCACGATGCATGGCACCACAATGGTGTTTCTGGTCGGCATGCCTTTCCTGTTTGGATTTGCCAACTACATTGTTCCCCTTCAGATTGGGGCGCGCGATATGGCGTTCCCGCGATTGAACGCGTTTAGTTTTTGGCTGACCGCATTTGGTGGCTTGCTCCTCTACTACAGCTTTTTGGGCGGCGCAGGACTCTACGGCGTGGGAAACGCTCCGGATGTGGGCTGGTTTGCGTATGCGCCCCTTACGGCGCGCTCATTTTCTCCTGGGCATGCGACCGATTATTGGGCCCTTGCTCTCATCGTCAGTGGTTTCGGCACGCTTGGTACCGCAATCAACATTATTGCGACTGTGATCTCGATGCGCTGCAAGGGGATGACGCTCATGAGAATGCCGCTGTTCACATGGCTGCTTCTTGTCGTGAGCATGCTGACACTCGTGACGATCACTCCTCTCACCGCAGCGCAGTTCATGTTGCTGATCGATCGCTATTTGGGTGGGCATTTCTTTGACACACAAGCCGGTGGGTCCTCGCTGATCTGGATCCACTTCTTTTGGATCTTCGGTCATCCTGAGGTCTACGTGCTCGTTTTACCGGCCTTTGCGATCGCGAACGAAATTATCCCCGTGTTCTGTCGGAAGGCCATCTTTGGCTATCCCGCAATGGTTGCAGCTTCCATTGCAATCATGTTCGTCAGTCTTGGCGTATGGGCGCACCACATGTTCACAGTGGGCATGACTTCGGCTTCAAACGCCTTCTTCACGCTGTCGACGATGCTCGTCGGCGTCCCAACTGGGATCAAGATCTTCAACTGGATCGCCACCTTGTGGGGTGGCCGAATACGTTTTACAACTCCGATGCTGTTTTGCATTGCATTCCTGTTCCAGTTCCTCGTTGCCGGACTTACCGGCATCATGCTCTCGGTCTCTCCGTGGGACTGGCAACTTCATAACTCGTACTTCGTCATCGCTCACTTCCACTACGTGCTTGTCGGTGCAGTGGTGTTCTGCATCTTTGCGGCAATCTATTACTGGTATCCAAAAGCGACCGGACGGTTGATGGACGAGACGCTCGGGAAGTGGCATTTCTGGTTGTTCGCAATTGGCTTCCACATCACTTTTGACACGATGCATTTCCTTGGCCTCCTTGGGATGCCAAGGTCGATCTATACCTATCAGCCCGACAGAGGATGGAATTTTCTGAACTTGGTCGTCTCGATCGGGGGACTCATCCAGGGCATCGCGGTTTTGATCTTCGCGTACAACTTCATCGTCTCAAATTGGCGAGGCGTAGTCGCAGGCGACGATCCTTGGGACGCCTGGACACTGGAATGGGCAACGTCTTCTCCGCCACCTGTCTACAACTTTGAGGAGCTGCCGGAGGTGCATAGCCGGAGGCCGCTGTGGGATCTGAAGCATCCCGACGACCCCGATTGGGAGTACGAGTCATGAGTTCTGTGCCGATCAATCATCCTGGAAGCACTCTCGAGTGGCATCTCCCCAGCAAGCGCCGGGTGGGAATGTCCGCGTTGATTGCGGGAGAAAGTGCAGTCTTTACGATCTTTGTTGTTGCCTATGTCTTTTACATCGGCAAGAGCCTCACAGGGCCGACACCGCAGCAGGTATTAGAAATCCCGATTGTGGGCACGATCTGCCTGCTTTCGAGTAGCTTGACGATCTGGCGCGCAGAAAAAGCAATCGAAGAGGAACGCATGGCGAGTTTCTCCCTGTGGCTCGCTGCGACGATCTCCCTCGCGGTAGCCTTCCTGACGAATACGGCTCTCGAATGGAAGAAGCTAATCTATCAGGATGGTTTGACCATCAGCACGAATCTCTTTGGAACGACGTTTTACTCCCTCGTCGGACTTCATGCGACCCATGTGGTGGTGGGTCTGTTTCTTCTTAGCGCAACGCTCATTTTCTCGCTGTTCGGTTGGGTCGATTCGCGGCAGAGCGAACGCTTTGGCGTCGTTGCTCTTTATTGGCACTTCGTTGACGGTGTGTGGATCGTAGTGTTCACGGTCGTGTACCTCATTGGGCGATAGATGATCATGAATATTCAGAATCAGGAACAAAGCTCAAGAGAGCCCATCGAGATGCCGGCTAGCACGGCATGGCCAATCCTCCTCGCTTTCGGGATTACGCTTTGTTTTGCGAGTCTGGTCACAAGTGCGGGAGTTGGCTTTGCGGGCTTTGTTCTTGTCTGCTGCGGCGTCGGGGGATGGGCGCGACAGGTCCTCCCCGATGAGCGCCATGAAATGGTCCCGGTCACTGCCACAAGATCTGCGCCACTACGCCCGAGAACGCATGTGGCTCACATCGAGATCAGCGAAGTTCATCGAGCGTTCCTCCCAGTCGAGAGTTATCCCGTAACCTCCGGGTTGCGTGGCGGCATCGCGGGAGGGATCATCATGATCTTTCCCGCCCTTCTCTACGGTTATTGGACAGAGCACAGCATCTGGTATGCCGTGAATTTGTTGGGAGGCGCGGGCGTTGCGGGCTGGACAAACGCCACCACTGCCGACATTGCGGCCTTTCATTGGAATGGATTGATTACGGCAGCGGTCATCCATACCGCAATCTGCATGCTGATCGGTCTGCTCTATGGCGCTATGTTGCCGATGTGGCCTCGGCGACCAATCCTTCTTGGCGGAATCGTTGCGCCCCTTCTATGGACCGGGTTCGTTCATTCCACTCTGGGGTTTGTGAATCCCGCATTTAACGCAAGAATCGCATGGGGCTGGTTCACCCTCTCTGAGATTCTTTTCGGCATCGTCGCGGGCGTGGTTGTGACGAGGTCCGGCAAGATCAGGACGCATCAGACCCTGCCTTTCATTCTTCGCATGGGAATCGAAGCGAAAGAATTCAGACCGCCAAATGAGGACGAGTGATGAACATACGGGCCAACGTAATTCTGTTATTCATCTCGTTAAGCTTGGTCCTGAGCGATGCGGGCTGCCATCGGAGAATCGGGGCACCGAACGACGAGGAAGAACTCATGCGGCCGGAGAACGTCGTGTCGTTCGATCGTCTCTACAAGCAGAATTGCTCAGCATGCCATGGCGAAGACGGCTCGGGTGGGCCTGCGTTTGATCTCGCCAATCCCAGCTATCAGGCACTCGTGGATGACGCATCGATGAGGCGTTGGATCACGAACGGCATGCCTGGAACCCAGATGCCGGCCTTTGGTGATTCGGCTGGCGGCTTTCTCACGCCGCAACAGGTCGACACACTCGTAAGTGGCATGCGCTCGCGATGGGCGCACGCAGATCTAAAGGCACAGGACACGCCGTCCTATTCTTCGAATGCCACCGGCAACGCGCGGCAGGGCCACTACATTTTCCAGGCGAAGTGTTTCTCCTGCCATCAACAAGGACAACAGAAGATTAACGACACCAGCTTCCTTGCCCTGGTAAGCGACCAGAGCTTGCGGACGATCGTCATCGCGGGCCGACCAGATCTGGGTCAGCCGGATTACAAGCAGGTCCAGCCCGGCCGGCCTCTCACGGATCAAGATGTGAACGACATCGTCGCATACCTGCATTCGCTGCGCAGCGAGACTCCGGGCCAGCCGTACCCAGAGAAAGCATCAGGAGGTGATCTGTGAGTGAGTTGGAACTGCCTGTCGAGCAAAACGAGGAGGACCTCTCGCCCGCAGACCCTTTGACTGTGTCGCGGCGGTGGCTGCTACTCAAAGTCGGTGCACTGTTGAATACGATAGTCGGCGTCGCGGTCGCAGTCCCGGTCGTCAAGTACCTGCTCTCCCCGGTGAAATCTGACGACGACTACAAGTCATGGGTCGCAGTCGGCACAGTTGATGCGTTTCCGGTCGGGGAGACTCGTTTGGCGAAGTTCACAAATCCAGTGGGTCGGGAATGGGATGGCGAAACGGATCGGGTCGCATGCTGGGTACGCCGCATCTCCGAAAAGGACTTTCAGGTATTTGCCATCAACTGTGCGCATCTGGGATGTCCTGTTCGCTGGTTCCCTCAATCGGGGTTGTTCATGTGTCCCTGCCACGGCGGGGCCTACTACGCGGACGGTAGTCGGGCTTCCGGTCCTCCTGAGCGAGGGTTGTTTACCTATGACGTCAAGATCGTGGATGGGAACCTTCAGATCAATGCGGGGCAGATGCCCACCCTCTCGAATTCTGCCAGGCTCGTTCAGATCGAGAAAGCTGGGGGAGGATCGCCATGCGCCGGCTGAAGGCTCTCTATACCTGGTTCGACAGTCGCCTTCAACTCGGCGAGCCCATCAAGGAGATGGCGTTGCACCCCGTCCCGAATAAGACGGCCAGCTGGTGGTATGTCTTCGGAAGTGCAGCGTTTGTTTTGCTGATGCTGCAGATTGTAACTGGAATCCTGTTGGCATTGATTTATGTGCCTTCTGCGGGGCAAGCTTGGAACAGCCTCAACGTCTTGAATCACCAACTGACGCTCGGTTGGTTCCTGCGCGCCATGCACGGATGGGGCTCGAACTTCATGGTCGCGGTTGTGTTGATCCACATGGCACAGGTTTTTCTCTTTGGAGCCTATAAGTTCCCGCGAGAGCTGACTTGGATTCTGGGTGTATTCCTGCTCCTCATGACCCTCGGGATGGCGTTCACAGGTCAAGTGCTGCGCTTCGATCAGGACGCTTATTGGGGCCTTGGCATTGGAGCATCCATCGCAAGCCGGGTGCCCTTCATTGGTGGCACGGCAGTCCACATGATGTTAGGCGGTCCAATCATTGCCGGCGCCACTTTGTCGAGATTCTTCGCATTCCATGTTTTCGTCATTCCGGGCCTGCTGTTGGTCTTCGCATGCCTTCATGTCTGGATGGTACTCAAACTTGGCATTAATGAATGGCCGATGCCGGGACGTATTGTTCGCCGCTCCACCTATCTGACCGAATATCGCCACCTCACAAAGAAGGACGGACGTCCGTTTGTGCCGGGCGCCGTGTGGAAGGATGCTTTCTTTTCCGCGGCAATTCTCGCCGCTGTTGCGATCTGTGCGGCCGTATTGGGCCCGTATGGCCCGAGCGGTCAGCCGGATCCTACGATCATTCAAACTGCCCCTAAACCTGACTTCTTCTTCCTGTGGCTTTATGCCGTTTTGTCTTACCTTCCTCCAAGCCTCGAGACACCGTTTCTTCTGGTTGCTCCTGTACTCGGAATTGCCGGGCTCGTGGCCCTCCCGTTTTATGCGGGCGAGGGAGAGAAGAGCTGGCACCGGCGGCCGATCGCGATCCTCATGTTGACCGCGATCGCCGTTGCCTGGGGTGTGTTGACGCATCTTGGCACTTTCACACCATGGAGCCCTAAGATGAGCGCGTGGAGCGGCGGACCACCGGTTCCCTTTCGCTATACCCAGTATGCAAGCCCTCTTCAACGGCAAGGCGCCGTTGTCTTCCAGTCGAAGCAATGCCGCAACTGCCATTCAATTGGGGGCGTCGGCGGAGAGCGCGGTCCGGCATTGGATATTGTCGCGACGCGTCTTACGGAGGATCAACTGATTCGCCAGGTTCTTCAGGGTGGCGGCAATATGCCCGCATACGGCAAGAATCTAAGTCCAGCTGAAACCACGGCACTCGTGCAGTTCCTCGAGACGCTGCACCCGATAAATCAACCGGCGGCCGCAGATGCATCGCATCAGACAGCAATGACAGAACCCGTTCCCAAACCTTGAAGGAGGTTCGTTGCAGATTTCTTGGCTCAGCCTCGCTGCCAATTCTGACACCCGCCCCTGGCTCACGTGCGTCCCTGCTGCAGCGGGCATTCTTGGTGCAAGAGCTTGGGTAGTGACTAGGCGCCCTGGCCCCGCAGCACCCCCTGTAAGAGGGCTTCTATCTTCTGGCGCTGGAATTCTTTCCATCTTTGCAATCAGCGTCTTGTTTTGGTGGCATATTTCGGAGCCGCATGCAAAACGGCGCCGATCCAATCCCTGGTGCGCGTTGGACTCTGTTTTGTTCATTCCAGAATTCGACCGAACGGACCGGTCCTTGGTAAGCGGTCGAGTCTTTGACGAGATGTCAGGATGGGAGAGCGCGCGTGCGATGGCTCATTAGATTGTTCGAGTTTGTCGGCAAGGTGGGCCTCTTCAGTCTGCAGGTCCTCGTCGATTCGCTGAGGCCGCCGTTCGAGTTTACTCAGTTCTGTCGACAACTCGCAGAAGTGGGAAACAGATCGCTCGCCCTCATCATCGTTTCGGGCTTCGCTCTGGGTGCTGTCATGACGCTGCATACCAGGAGTACTCTCGTGACTTTCGGCGCCACAGCGATGATCCCAGCTGTCCAGGCGGTCTCGTTCTTCGTCGAGATCGGCCCTCTGGTGGCAGGGCTATTACTGGCGGGTCGAGTGGGTTCGGGAATCGGAGCCGTTCTTGCGAACATGCGTGCCTCCGAACAGATCGACGCAATCGAATCGCTGTCAATTGACTCCTTCAAGTTCCTCGTTGTACCCCGTGTCCTGGCCTGCGTAATTGCACTTCCCTTTTTGACACTCTTTATGGACTTTGCCGGGCTTCTGGGGGGCTTTCTGTCAGAAGACCTCTCCTCTCACATTGCGCCCGCTCTCTACCTCAACCGCGCGTTTGATTATCTCCAGTGGTCGAACTTCATTGCTCCAACGCTGAAAACTACCGTTTTTGGTTTCATCATCGGATCCGTCTCTTCCTACTTTGGCTATACGACAGACAAGGGGGCGCAGGGTGTGGGCGAGGCTGCCACGAACAGTGTCGTTGTTTCGTCGTTGCTCATCATTGTTGCGGACGTTTTGTTGATCAAGTGCATCTTCTTCCTCTTCCCGGAAACGGCTATATGATCGCAAACCAGAGCATCGCCGTCGAATTCAAACGGGTGATGAAGTCATTCGGCGCAAAACGAGTGTTGAATGATGTGTCGTTCCAGATCGGCCAAGGGCAAGCGCTCTGTCTTCTTGGTCGCAGCGGTACTGGCAAGAGTGTCACCCTCAAGCTGATTATGGCCCTCATGCGTCCCGACTCTGGCGAAGTCTGGGTCGATCAGCAGAATGTCGTCGGCATCGGCGAGCGCGAACTGTCTCACGTTCGCAGAAAGCTTGGGTATCTCTTCCAGGACGCAGCTCTTTTCGATTCACTCACGCTCTACGAAAATCTGGCCCTTCCTCTTCTCCGGCTGACAAAGAAACCCAAGGATGAGATCGACGAAGTTGTACAACGTGTTCTCACCGATGTCGGCCTGGGATCTGATGGCGCCAAATATCCATCGGCGCTTTCCGGAGGCATGAGAAAGAGGGCCGGTCTCGCCAGAGCTCTGGTCCTCGAACCGAAAATCCTTCTTGCTGATGAACCAAGCAGCGGGCTGGATCGCATCACAGCCGCTGAAATCGACGAGCTTCTGAAGCGCCGCAAGACGGAGCACGGGACTGCGCTGATCATCGTAACGCATGACATACACGGGGCGCGCAGAACTGCAGACCGTGTAGCCGTGCTCGACAAGGGACAGCTTGTCGCATTTGGATCGGTTGAAGAAGTAAGCCAGAGCGAAAACGACGTCGCTCGCAGACTCATTACGGAGTGAGCCAATGTCTAGACGATATTTTGCCGTCGGTATTTTCATCATCGCGGGTGCAACCTTGTTCGCTCTGGGTATCTTCCTCGTTGGAAGCCGCCACGAGGCGTTCGCGCGGCATGTGCAGCTGTATACCGCATTCGCCAATCTCGATGGAGTCACCCAGGGTTCGAAGGTCCAGGTTGCGGGGATGGATGCGGGTCAGGTGGCCAAGATCGAAGTACCCAATTCGCCGACTGGCCGTTTCCGGGTGCAGATGAGAGTGGACGAGCGATTTCACGGCCTGGTTCGAACCGATTCTGTTGTAACGGTTGACACAGAAGGTGTGGTTGGCAACACTTTTCTGACGATTCACACCGGATCAGCGAATGCCCCGATCGCGCAGGCTGACTCCATTCTTCAAAGTAAGCCCCCCGTGAACATTTCCGATTTGCTTACGAATGGCCTTGGACTCATGAGTGATGCGGACGCCACTCTGAAGCAGGTCGGAGGCAAGATCAACGTCGCCCTCGATGGTGCAAATGGCGCCATAAGCAATGCGAATGATCTGCTTGTTGGACTCAAAGAGGGGCGCGGACCAGCCGGGATGATCCTACGCGATGAAAAAGTCGCAGATCAGATCCGGGAGACCTTATCGACCGTACAATCGACCACATCGAACTTGAAGCAAGCGTCGGCAGGAGTGAGCAGCCTCGTAGCAGACGTCCAGCAACGCCAGTTTCCTCAGAAGCTTGACGACACAATGACTCAGATACATTCAATTTCCACTCAAGCCAACGAAACGGTTGGGCAGGTCCACCAAAGCGTGGCTCAGGCTTTGGGCCCGGACACATACGGTGTTACGGCGGGACAGAACATCAGTCAATCCCTGAGCAATGTCAACATTGCGACAGGAAGCATGGCTGAGGATATGGAGGCTCTCAAACACAACTTCATCTTCAGGGGTTTCTTCAACCACCGTGGGTACTATACTTTATCCAGCCTGTCCCCGCAGGAATATCGGCAAAGCAAGCTCTTTGAGAACAGCCGCAGCCCCCGGATATGGCTTCGAACGAGCGACCTTTTTCAGCAGGGACCGCATGGCGGAGAGGAACTAAGCGATGGCGGAAAGCATTCGATTGACGCTGCCGTCGTCTCATCTGGTGACTCGATCTTCGCGCACCCCATAGTCATCGAGGGATATTCGGATGCAGATGTGCCCGCCGATGCGCTGGCCTCGTCCTATGCCCGTGCACAAATTGTTCGGAACTATCTCGAGGCGAGATATCCATTTGCCGCGAAAAATGTAGGCGTAATCCCATTGAGCGCGACTCCTCCTCCAGGAGCGGGACATGACCGCTGGTCTGGCGTATGCATTCTGATCGCAGAGAAGAAGTAGTCCGCCGCGGAGGCAAATCAACCGCGCGACAAAGGCCGAGAGGCTTTTGAACCCACAATTGGCAACATCAGCATTTCTGACGTTGTTCGATGATTAATCGGCCTCCACGTTGCGTACTGATGTAGGTCCAAACCCACTGGAGGAAGACGCTAAATCGCAAACTGCTTTCGGCCAGGAACTGTATGTGGATCAAGGCCCACACAAGCCATGCGAAGAAGCCGCTCATCGTGACATGCCCACTTTGCAAAACGGCAAAATTCTTGCCGACGACTGCAAGATTGCCCTTGTCGAAGTAACGAAAAGCGGGAAGCGGTGATTTCCTTGTGACCTGCCGGAAGATCGATTTTGCGGCGTAACGCCCTTGCTGCATGGCGACCTGAGCGACTCCGGGAAGCGGCCTCCCATCCTGATCCAGGGACGTGGTATCGCCAACAACAAATATCTCTGGATGGTCCTGGATCGTCAGATCCGGCCGGATGCGGACACGACCGGCGCGATCAACTTCACAGCCAAGCCATTTGCCGGCAGGGGACGGAGCCACTCCCGCTGTCCATATCACTGTCTTGCTTGGAATTCGCTCATCACCCAAAACCGCGCCTTCTGCATCGATTGCCTGGACTGCTTTCCCCAGACGCACATCAACGCCCAATTGCAGTAGACGAAATCTTGTCGCAGTCGAGAGATTCTCCGCGAACGTTCCAAGAGGGCGTTTCCCCATGTCAACCAAGACGATGTGTGCGGCCTTGGGATCGATTCGACGGAAGTTCTTCCGTAGCGTCGTTCGGACCATGACAGCGATTGCACTGGCCATCTCTACACCTGTCGGCCCGGCACCTACCAAAACGAATGTCATGAGCGCCCTCCTGCGCTCGGGATCTTCCTCCGTTTCTGCATTTTCCAATGCCGTGAGTATTTGATTGCGCAAGGATTCTGCATCGGCGAGGGTTTTCAACCCTGGGGCAAATTGTGAAAATTCGTCGTGTCCAAAATAGCTGTGTGTGGCCCCCGTCGCGAGCACCAGATAGTCATACGCAACTCGTAGGCCCTTTTTACCGCCCGCGTCGACGATTACATGCCGCGTGGCTGAATCGACCCCACTCACATTGCCGAGCATCACTGTAGCATTCTCTTGCTTGGCCAAGAGGCCGCGAAGCGGAGATGCGATCTGCCCCGGAGCCAAAACCGATGTAGCTACCTGATAGAGGAGGGGCTGAAATACATGATGATTCGATCTGTCAATCAACAGTACATTGACCGGAGCCCGCCGAAAGGCCTTCGCCGCAGCCAATCCGCCGAATCCACCGCCAACAATCACAACCAGCGGAATCTTTCCCGTCATTCTTCGCTCCAGTCAGATTCGGGAATTTTTGTGCGCCGGTGGGTCTTCCGAACAACTCGTCGGCCTTTCACACTTCATCGCGAGGCTAGCAATCGCACGCCAACGAAACAATCACATGTTCCTGTAATAGGCCTGCATATGCATGTTGCTGGAATTAGTCCGTCGTGGGATTCGAATTCGACAACGGTAACGTCACGTTGAAGGTCGCCCCGCCAGTCTTGTTATTTTCAGCCCAAAGGCGGCCCCCATGAGCCTCAACGATTGTGCGTGACACTGCCAGGCCTATACCCATACCCTTCTCTTTTGTCGTCATGAAAGAGTCAAAGATTCGATCCGGATCCGCTACCCCCGGCCCGTTATCGATAACCTGAATTAACATTCCGTTTGAGTCCGTTCTTGCCCTTAGCACAACCAGTGGAGCCACTTGTTGTCCCTCCAAGGCCTCGAACGCATTGACAATTAGATTAATGAAGACTTGCTGAGTTTGAATCTGGTCGATTTGGATCGCGGGAAGAGGCTCTTCGAAGTGGCACTCGATAGGGACGTCACGTTTTTTGGGGTCTTCCTGTACAACCCTGATGACTTCACGAAGGATGTCGGGGATGTTGACGTGCTTTTTGTTGAAAGACTCCTGCTTGAAAAGTGCTCGAATATGTTTCATTGTCTCGTCAGCTGCACGCGCGTCTCGTATGATCCGCTCAATCGACGAATTCACCTCCGTCTCATTCGGCGAAGCGGCATTCAACCATCTGCTTGCCGCCTGTGCGTTTGCGAGTATCGACATCAGTGGCTGATTCAGTTCGTGAGCGATCGAACCTGCAAGCTCAGCCACTGTCGCCAACCGCGAAGCTTTTGCGAGTTTGATACGCGTGTCGCGAAGGTGGTCCTCTGCACGTTTTCGCTCATCGATGTCAATCGAGAGACCATACCACTGAATGATCTTCCCCTGGGGGTCCCGCAAGGGTTCGCCCATCGAATGATGCCATCGGTATTCTCCATCCGCGCGTCGCAATCGTTGAATTGAGCTAAATGAATCTCCTGTTTCGATGGCCCGGAAGAATGCTTTTGTTGTTTCCTCCCGATCATCAGGATGAATGAGGGTTACCCACCCTCGATTCGCGATTTCTTCGAAGCTCCCCCCCCAATATTCTCGGAACCTTTGAGACAGATGAGTCGATTCTCCGGTCGGCGAGGTTGACCAAAGCATTGAGGGAATTGTGTCGATGACGCCAAGGAGTTCGTGCTCTCGCATTTGAAGAGTCTGTTCGATCTGCTTCAATGATTCGATATCGGTGCTTGTACCGTACCATCTGATGATCTTGCCGGTGTCGTCGAAGAATGGTTCGACGCGATTGAGAAACCATCGATAGACTCCATCGTATCGCCGAAGACGCGCTTCGATCTCGCCTCGTTTTCCAGAAACGAGAACCTCTTCCCATTTCTTCATGACCAACGGCAAGTCCTCTGGATGGAAAGCAGCTTGCCACCCCCACATGTGTGACCCCTCGGGCGATAGACCGGTGTAGTCAAGCCAACGTTTGTTGACGAACTCTTTTGAACCATCCGCGAAACTGCAAAACGCTAGTGTGGGAATCGCATCGATCACCCGCCGCAGTTTGGCTTCCCAATTCTTGATTTCATCGATATCGAAAAGAATCCCGTACCACTTGATGACGTTTCCATTTTCATCCCGTAGCGGTATGTCGCGGCTCAAAAACCAGCGGTAAACGCCATCAGCGTTCCTCAGTCGCCCCTCTTGGGCTAAAGAGTTTCCGGAGGCCAATGCCTCCCGCCAGTTAGCTGATGCTCGGTCGAGGTCGTCAGGATGAACCCTACCCATCCACCCATACTCCATCGCCTCTTCTCTGGTTTGGCCGGAGTAGTCCAGCCAATTTTGACTTATGAAATCGACAGACCCGTCCGGCAGTGCAGTTCCAACAAAGGCAGGCATCACATCGATCAGGGCCCGCAGCTCCCTCTCGCTCTGCCGTATCTTCTCTTCCGCCGATCTACGTTCAGTGATGTCGGTTACCGCCCCGATAAACTCCCGATTTCCCGATACATCCTGTGAGGCGTGAGATATCGCGCGGACACGCTTGACTCGCCCATCCCCAAGCAGTAGGCGATACTCATGTTCGAAGTCAGCACCCGTCTGGGATGCGCGATCGATGACCTCCTGAAAGAAGGCACGATCCTGGGGATGAAGACGCTGCATAAGCATGTCCAACGTCGGTTTCCTGGCAGGATCGTATTCGAAGATACGATAGGTTTCATCTGACCAGACAATCTCTCCCGTATGAGGATTCCAACCGAAGCTGCCAGTGTGACTCAGTCGTTGGGCTTCGGCCAAGTAGGCTTCACGACGTTCGAGTTCTCGGGTAAGAACCTCATTCTCCGTAACGTCAATGGCGCTCCCTACGATCCTCTTTAGTATTCCGTTGTCTATGACCGGAGCTCCAACACATCGGATGTGCCGAACTTCGCCACTCGGCAGGACAATACGTTTGGTGACATCACATCCTGAAGCCTCCGCGATCATCCGCTTGATCAGCGATGCCATGAATTCACGATCCTGCGGATGAATACAGGCTAAGTACTCGTCGAGCGTAGGTGCATCTCTCTCCGGATCGAGTCCATAGATTCGAAAAAGTTCATGAGACCAGTACTCAAAGGCGCCGGTAGGGTCGAAGACCCAACTGCCAATGTGGCCGAGGTGTTGAGCTTCGGCCAGATGGGCTTCCCGATACCTGAGTTCCTGAGTCAAAACTTCATGGTCGGTGACATCAATGCCAACACCCATTTTTATCGATGAGGCATTGTCTGAAACCGCGGTACCCACGCATCGAACATAGCGAACTTCTCCGTCTGCACGGACTATGCGCTTCGTCACATCGAATCCAGAATCGCCCATTCGCCGCATTAGTGAAGCCATGAACCCACGGTCCTCGGGATGAACGAGCGCCAAGTATTGCTCAGTGTTTGGTGGCCCTTCACATGGGTCAAGACCGTGTATCTGAAAGAGCTCGCGTGACCAATGGTCGAATCCAGTCGCAGGGTCAAACACCCAACTCCCGATATGCCCGAGACGTTGTGCTTCGGCTAAATAGAACTCGCTCCTCTGCGACTCCTGAGCTGTCCTCGCAAGCTGCTCTTCGGCCCTCTTCCGGTCATCAATGTCGATACTCGATCCACACCATTTGATGATGTGTCGACCTTCATCGAATATCGGCACTTTTTGGTGCAGCATCCAGCGATAGACCCCGTCGGCTCTTCGCACCCGGGATGTTTCTTGAAAGGGCTCTCCATTGGCAAAGGACTCTCGCATCTTCTGCACAAGGGCTTCGACGTCTTCGGGGTGGATGCAGGAAGTCCAACCCCATCCCAACAATTCCGCCAGCGGCACACCGGCGAAATCAAGCCATGTCTGATTAAAGAAATCGAGGTACCCATCCGGCCGCGCTGTGTGGAGCAGCGCTGGGGACGAATCGACAATTTGGCGAAATAACAGGCTCTGATCGCCAACCGTGATTGGGTCGTCTTCCGCCATGGTGGACATACTAAACCGTCTGGAGAACCGCGAGAGCGCCCTTCCTAGGAGCGGCCACGAACATATCAACAATGGGATGTCCAACCCGGCCTCTCGGGATCGGTCAAAAGGGGTGGTTACCCGCGAGGCGATGGGAAGCTCAATCTAGACGCAAACTGAGCCTATCAATTCGATTAGAGCATCTCCATCAACAGGCTTTCTGAAAAAGCCTGAAGCTCCACTCTCAAGATAGAACGCCTCTGATCGTGCCGACGGTTTTCCGGTAATGATGATTACGGGTACGCTACAGTTGTTAGTTTGCAAATGTTGTAGAAGTCCAAGTCCGCTCATTTTCTGCATTTCGACATCCGTGATGATGCAGCTCGTTCTGGAGAGGCTGCCGGATTCAAGAAATTGCTCTGCGGATTTATAGCTTTCTGCCTTGTACCCAAAGGAGGCCAGCAAATTTACGAGCGATTCAAGAACTCGGAGATCGTCGTCAATGACCGCGATCGTATGGCCCTGCAAATTCATCACAACCCCCGAGTCAGCTATAGAACCTCAATTGGACCGTGTCTAAGACATCTTTTATGTGTTCACATTTGAGGCGCTGGTCATCTCGAGCTTCAGTTTGCTCACAAGTTTGACCAGTGTCGCAAAAGAGTCAGCCTGCATCTTGCGCATGATGTGCCCGCGATGGATTTGGACGGTGTATTCGGTGATCCCAAGTTCAAAGGCTGCCTGCTTGTTCAACAAGCCTCTTGCCAACAGTAGAAGGACCTCCCGTTCGCGTGGCGTCAAAGTTTCAAACCGCGCAACTAACC
>Ga0210396_10003957_pt1 | contig 14616 bp, 10 predicted proteins | sample IncBWH17OmetaG_FD_155466 | JGI IMG/M metagenome (GOLD analysis project Ga0210396, IMG submission 155466) | Forest soil microbial communities from Barre Woods Harvard Forest LTER site, Petersham, Massachusetts, United States - Inc-BW-H-17-O ...
AGTAAAGGAAGCCTTCTGCGTTAAATTATCAAAAGTTGAAACTGTTTGCGTAATTCCATTAATAATAAAAAGGGTGGAATTTCCCGCATTTTGTTCCCTGCTTGCATATAATTCCAGATCATATTTTTTACTAACAGAAAGACCACTTAATGTTAATGTCCGGTTTGAAGTAGCATAGCTGGTATACCTTAAAACTTCATCCGGCGCCAGTGTGCCTGAATAACCAGTTCCATTATCAGCTACTGCAATGGAGGAACTAAGGTTTGCTGAAATTGTTGAAGATGTACCATCTGCATAATTGAACATACCTGAACTTACATTGGAAACCTGTTGCGATCCAATATTCCAATTATTCCATTGGCTATTATTATATGGATTTGATCCACCATATACATTCACTTTAATAAATTCTGATGCTGCAGGAGTGGACGTACTTCCTCCCACTAAAGTGAACTGCATCCAATTAATATTAAAACCAAAGGAGGTTCCCGGTACGACCGCTTGCAACCGTAGAGTCTGATTTCCTGAAGTCAATGCAAGATTTGCCGTTACTGTGGTCCAGGTTTGCCATCCACCTGTTGCTGGAATATTTATTGTAGTAAGCACCGTTCCGTTTGAATCCTTCAGCTGAATTTGTGAGCCCGTAGCTGGAGCTGCGACACGAAATCCCACCGAATAATTACCTGTGCCGGACGCTGCCAGATTGTAGTCCATCCAGTCCCCATTATTGATATAATCAACATTGAGCCCTGCACCGGCATCAGTGGTGGCTTGCGTTTGTACACCATTCATTGCGTCGTAATCCTCCGCTTCGACCTTACCGGGAACCGGTAAGTATCCACTTGCGACTAGACCTGCTCCCGCATTCGCTACAGGTGGCTGATTAACTGCGGCCGGATTAACTGTTACCTTTACCGAATCGCTGTTGGACGCTCTTCCATTGTCTGTCACTTTTAATAGAAATACATATACTCCCTTTTGCAAGCCGGTAATAGACGTTGTTGCACTGGTGGCAGCAGCAATAGTGGCTGTTGAAGGCCCTGACACCTCGCTCCACGCATATGATGAAATTGTTCCATCCGGATCAGACGATCCGGATCCGTTCAAATTTGCTGTATTTGCCGGCAAAGTAATCACCTGATCGGGACCTGCTTTAGCGATGGGGCTAATATTTGCTGTTCCCGGAATTACGACTGTCACTTCCTGGTAATCGCTTGCGCCTTTGCTGTTGGTAACTGTATTTCTGAATACATATGTTCCGCCCGTTAGTCCGGTAACGGTTGTATTTTGAGAAGCAGGATTAGTTATTGAAGGCGTGTTGGGACCACTTTTCAAAGTCCACTGATTGGTCATCGTAATGGTCAGGGCATTGGTTGGTTGCTGTTGGTGTGATCCACTACCATATAGCGTTGTGGATGTAGTTCCATTTGCCAGATATTGATTAATCCCCGCATTTGCAATGGGCTTTCTCAACAAAGACGTAACTACCGCTGGATCAATTGTCCAGGTTTGAGTTATAGGATTTACGAGCCTCGGCGCGGGTATATCTTCCCAGTCAGGAAAATTAGCCTGATCTACGACTTTAAAAGTTTCTCCCTGTCCCAAACATTCACCCTTATTTCTTCCCCAACTATACCAGTTGCCCGCCATATCCTGTCCATAACTATAAAATACAAAAGAGGAGTTAGTTTTTATGCTTTTCCATTTCCCGGGCAATTGCATCCATGTTGCCTGGAGCCCTTCGGTTGGAGTGTAACTGTAAGCATATATGTTACTGTTTGTCCCATTCCAGTTTGTCGCCCATGAGGGGGACATATAACCACTTCCAAGCGCACCGGTTTGATTGTTCCCAATACCAAATTTATTATTGTTATTGTCAATTGCTTCCACACACACATAGTTGGCCATTATCTGTTTGAGTGGGAACGTAACACCGGCTGCCGTCATATTGGGTGCGATGTTCGTCATATCTGCGTTTTCCCAACTATAATGACCACCATAGTTCCCTCCGTTAAAGCCCCAGCACCAAACTTCATTAGTACTCGTCACAACCATACTTACATCGGGTCCGCATGCTGCATCTACAACCTGACCCGTCCATTTAGCTGGATATCCTGGTCTGCCTGTAAGCTGAAAAGGAGTTGTATGTGTCTGATCCCATTGCCACAAAGTTCCATCTGATGCAAGTCCCCAGAGTGTACCTGAGCCATAGGGAGAAATACCAGACCCGAAAACGCACTTAACTATCGTTTTTCCTGGTGGCTGAATTAATTTTCTGGGTTTAGGTACCGGTGTAGCGAGTGTACTGCTGAACTGCAATAACATATCTTCCGGGGATGCCTGTGCTGCCGACCAGTACCATACTTCCCCTGCTTTAATCGCGACAATCATTCGCCACATAGCGTAAGCCTTACTGCAACCGGAAAAGGTTGCACCCGTATTATCAGTAGGATAGGCAGTCGAGGTATTTGATTGTCCAACGGAACTATAAACCCTCCCGGCATTATCAAGAAATACAGAAGTGTATTGGCCGCCATCACACTGCACGATATTACTGAGACCGGATACCTGTGTTGGCGTCCAGGTCACATCATAAGCAGTGTTAAAAGTAGCCCATACTGTACCGTCAGATTTTACATATTGCGTAGAATATTCGCCTGTGGCGACATCTAACATCGTTTGACTGAAAGAAAGCTTTCCGATAGTTAGTAATAAAAATAAAATAGGTATAAGTTTTTTCATTTGATATTGGATATGGATATATTAAAAACCGGCTCATCTCTTCTCTCCTTTTTTTGCATTCACTTTATCATCTATTTTAGCGAATGCAAACACGCGACTCTTAAATACAATAAACCAGGAATTGAATAAAAGGGATTTCACTGCCCTGTTTATTAATCCAATTCAGATATCGTAAATCTTATAAAAAGAATTACTCACAGAAAAAAAACTGACATTTAGGTAATTGGCAAATATTTTACATGTATTCGTAAAATAATATAAATCGACTTTGCTACTTTTTTGATTTACAGCCCTATCGGAAATTTTATTCGCATTTAAGTATGCGATGCTCTCCTGAATTAGGTGGCTTTCATTGGTGGATTTCATCTTTTACGGTTTTAAATATTGGATCAAAAAACTCGAACTATATTGAACTTGTATTAAAATCTTTCACTTTCACATCTTCATATATAACATTACTGTTATTTCAAAAAAAACGAAAGCATCAACAGCACCAAAAATTTCGATCTATTTACGCAGTACACCTAGTAAAACTGCGAGAAAAAATACTATAATACTCCATCAATTATATGATTATCAACGATGCATGTCTGATAATCAGCTATTTCAAAAATAAAACCTCGTAACCACCATACAAAGTTCCAAAAATCATACCAATAGTACTTTCGTATTGGCATAAAAAACTTACAATAAATATACCAAAGCCAATTGCGTTATAAACTTGTGGAAAAGATGTAGATATCCAACAATCTTGGAGATAACTGTAGAGATTTATTCACTTAGGTTTTTTTGAAAATTAGAATCTGCCAATCATGATGGTTACTTCCTGATAATCAGATAAGCCCAGACTATTAGTAATAGTATTTCTAAAAACATAGTTACCTGATTCCAAACCTGTGACTAAAGTGGTCAGCGATCCAGGACTTGAAATTTTAGATTTATTGGGACCACTGATTTGTGTCCATTGATTAGAAATTTTTATGGTGGGAATTTTTCCGGGCTGTTGTTGGTGTGATCCAGAACCATCTAAAATGGTCGATTTAATTCGGGAAATTAAATATTGATTGATACCAGCACTGGCAATTGGCATCCTTGGGGCATCTATATTTATTTTAGGCAATACTTTCCATTTTTGTTTTAGAGGGTCAACTTTTCTGGGTGATGGAATGTCCAGCCAGTCGGGATAATTAGCCTGATCAGCAACTTTAATAGTTTCTCCCTGACCCAAACACTCACCCTTATTTCTTCCCCAACTATACCAGTTTCCTAACATATCCTGCCCATAGCTATAAAATACGAAAGACGAGTTGGTTTTGATTCTTATCCATTTGCCAGGTAATTTTATCCATTTATTCTGATTACCGTGTATGGGTGTATAATCATAGGAATAAATGGCATTGGCTGCCCCGTCCCAGTTTGTTCTCCAGGATGGAGACATATAGCCGCTACCGAGTGACCCAGTTTGATTGTTACCTATTCCCCAGCGATTGTTTTCCGCATCAACAATTTGCACGCACACATAATTCGCGACGATTGTTTTAGCGGAAATTTAATTCCTGCCAATCTCATTTGGGGCGATATTTTTGTCATAGAAACGTTCTCCCAATCAGAATGTCCGCCGTAATTCGCCGCATTAAAGCCCCAGCACCATACTTCGTTTGTACTTGTTACGACCATGCTGATATCCGGGCCCATGACAGCATCTGCTATAGTTCCCGTCCAAGTTGTTTCAAATCCTGATTTCCCCTTTACCAAAAAAGGTGTGGTATGCGTCTGATCCCACTGCCAGAGCGTTCCGTCAGAAGCAAGTCCCCAAAGTTTTGCAGTTGAATATGGAGAAATTCCAGATCCAAAAATACATTTGACTATAGTCTTCCCTACTGGCTGAATAAGTTTTCTCGGTTTTTGAATACCATCAGACATCCTACTGCTGAACTGAAGCAACATATCTTCCTGCGCAGCAAACCCGGGATTCGTAAAAGACCAATACCAGACTTCACCGGATTTGATCGCCACAATCATACCCCACATGGCATATACTTTACTTACACCTGTAAAAACATTTCCATTGTAATCAGTTGTATACGCTTTGGAAGCGGTGGATTGTCCGGGACAACTATAGACATTTCCTGCGCTATCAAGAAAAACGGAAGTGTATTGGCCACCATCTGCCGATATGATTTTATTAAGATCTGGAATTCGTGTAATTGTCCATATCTCATCATAAACTGTATTATAAGTTACCCATACCGTACCATCAGATTTTACGTAATGCGTAGAATATTCGCCGGTCGCAACATCCAGCATCGTTTGACCGTAAGAAATTTTGCCAAACAAAAGAATGAAATAAAAAATCCTGTTCATTTATTTTATATTCTTTCAACGAAATACCGACGAATATTCATTGAAAAATAAAAAAAACATTTTCATACAGATTCGAAAAAAATATTTTCCGGTCAATCAGAATTTATTACAGAATCCATTTGCAGACTTTCACAAATTATTTTTCTTGAGTTCTCCTACCGCATAATCGCATGCCCTGGCAGTGAGTGCCATATAGGTTAAGGATGGATTTTGACAGCCTCCGGATGGCATACAACTCCCATCAGTTATAAAAACATTTTTAACATCATGCATTTGATTGAATTTGTTTAACACAGATGTTTTCGGATTTAAACCCATTCTGGCGGTACCCATCTCGTGGACCGTGGTGCCACCAGTAAAATCATAATCAAAGGTTTGAATTTTTCTGAAGCCGGCAACCTCCAACATTTCTGCAGCACTTTCTTTTGCATCCTGCCGCATTACTCTTTCATTCTCTCCATATGAAAAATTGATATTTATAAGGGGCAACCCCCAACTGTCTTTTCGTTCTGGATCCAGAGTTACAGTATTCGCCGGATTGGGTAAGCATTCACCCCATGCACCCATCCACATAGTCCAGGGTCCCGGTTTTGTAAGTTCATTTTTGTAGGATTCACCAAAGGTATTGTCTGCATTCATGATACCCATCCAGTCCGTTCTTTGTCCACCAGCCTGATATCCATAGCCCCTTATAAAATTCGGATGTCTGCTCTGATCATTGATATTTCTGAACCGCGGGATATAAATCCCTGTAGGTCTTCTTCCGGAGTAATACTGATTTTCATACCCATCATACTCTCCAGAAGCACCAGCTCCTGAATGGTGATCCATTAGGTTCAAACCGATTTGTCCACTGGAATTACCCAACCCATTTGTAAATCTTTTTGATACTGATTGTAACAGAATGGAGGTTGTAGCAATTGTAGACGCATTTAAAAAAATGATTCGTGCGAAAAATTCACGCGATTCTTTAGTTAATTCGTCAATAATCCGGACACCCCTGGCTTTCCCAGATTGTTCATCCAAAATAATCTGGGATACAATGGCATGAGGCCTTAATGTCAGATTTCCAGTTGCCGCTGCGAAAGGTATGGTAGCTGAGTTACTACTGAAATATCCTCCGAAGGGGCAGCCCCGGTCGCACAAATTTCTATATTGGCATGGTCCCCTACCACCCCAACCTTTACTCAGATTGGCAACTCTTCCATGAATAACAAACCGTTCTTTAAAATGCGCTTTTATCTTTTCGGAAAAATGGGTCTCTATACAATTCATCTCCATGGGTGGTAAAAAAATTCCGTCTGGCAAATGAGGAATTCCTTCTGCTCGCCCACTAATACCAACAAACTTCTCTACATAATCGTACCAGGATGAAATATCCTGATATCGTATCGGCCAGTCTTCACCATAACCATCTTTTAGATTGGCCTCAAAATCCAAATCGCTCAATCTGTAAGTTTGTCTTCCCCAGGTTAACGAGCGGCCGCCTACCTGGTATCCGCGGATCCAGTAAAAAGGGTTTTGCTGGATGTAAGGATGTTGTTGGTCATTGACAAAAAAATGTTTGCTTCCTTCATTCGCAACTATACTTTGAATCGGATTTTCAGCTTTGTACTTTTGCGATATCTCCATGCGATCTGCAAAATCCCAAGGACGCATCATGGAAGTAGGATAATCCTTTATATGTTCCACATTTCTACCGCGCTCAAGCAATAGAGTCTTCAATCCTTTTTCACATAATTCTTTAGCAGCCCACCCTCCACTAATACCGCTTCCCACCACAATCGCATCATAAGTTTGTTCCTGTTGCCCGTTGTTGTTAATATGAATTCCCGCTGGTTTTTGTTGACCTCCCATATTATTTATTTTGTCGCCCACGATCTTTGATCCGCAGAAACCTGCATGCAGCCGTTGTATTTGCCCGGAATATAATCATAAGACAAAGCCCCGGTAGCTCCAGGTTCTGATGTGCAAAAAGCTACAGTACAATAATATTTAAGAATTTCAAAGAAGGACTTACCCAGTATTTTGTTTTTAGCTTTTCCCAGATTACCTGAAAAATTCTTACTTTTTTTAAAAAAGTGCATTAACACTTCGTTTTGCTGCGGAGTGGATAACAATATGAATGGATTTTTAAAAATACTTAAGGAATAGCTCTCGACAGATTTTAATCCTTCGATAAAATTATTCTGTGTTTTTCTGTCTCCCGTGTTTTTTATTAACGCAATTATTGTTTCCTGAACTTTCGCATCTTTTGCCCCGGGAGTATTTGTACGGGGAATAATGATTTCCGACAAATCAGCAATTAGATCTTTGTTTTCATCCAGGTACCGGAAATCAGGCGTTTTATAAAGGACATACCATTCCCATCCGGAGTATGTTGCGACAACTCCACCAGTCAGACAAAAAATTGATAAAATTGCATTTTTCCTGTTCATTACGAATGGCTAAACGATCTGATAACCATTGTTATTTCTATAGTTTTAACGCTTCTGACAATGGAACACCTACAAGCTGCTCCAATTCAATTACTGCGATATTCAAGTCTTTTTCAAAAGTGACCAACTTTGCTTTTCCGATGAGGTATTCCTGGTATGCTTTGTTCATGACATCAACTTTGATGTCACCATCGGAATAGGATTTTTGAGCAGCTTCATATGCAGAATAATCGTATTCTATATAACTCCTTTCAATAAATACAATTTCCTTTTTTTCTTTATAGTTCTCGTAAGCCACCAGAACCTGCACTTTAAGCATTTCCGCCTTATCTTTTTTTAATTCACTGTTAATCACAATATTTTGTCGCGCAAATTCTTTATCGCTGTTCACTCTCGAAAAAATATCCAAAGGAAGTGTAACACCAAAATTATATTTGGGGTAATATAGGGCTACAGGAGAGTTTTCAATCGTGAATTCGTTGACATTTCCCGACAGATTAATAGAACTCAGCCATGAATTTCTTGCTCTGGTAAGCTGGGCTTCTGAGATTCTGATGTTTGCATCTGCAATTTTCATTGCCGGGTTATTTAATGCCAACTTAACCAGTTTCAATTTTATCATAGAATCCTGATATGAAGAAATGATCTCCTGATTATTTTGGTTTGGTAATCCAGATTGTGGTTTAGGAGACACCTGACTAAATGACTTGCTGTAAAAACAAATCATCGTTGTAAGGATTAAGATGAAATACTTCATTTTCCGTTTTATTTCACTTTACAAATTAATTGGATTTCATTTTCTGATTTACTCCATGGAACTGATTCCAGAATAAATTGATCATTAAAATTTGGATGGATTCCTAAGTGCGGTAGATATTATTCGATGACTTTTTCACCAAACGAGTTGTTTTGGTAGTACATTTTCATTTTCATCAAATTCCTTCAACCTTTGCATTAAAGATAACGAAGAAAAAAAGAATATGCAAAAAGGATATTGTCCGGTTGTTTCCTGCGAATATTGGGTAATTATATTGGGAAAAAGCGTACAAAGTATAATTAAAAGTAAAAACTTTAGTTCCTTATCCTTCATCTTAAAATAGTAATTAATCCCCTGGAACAAAATAGCTAAATTAAAAAGAATCATAAGTGCCAAACCAATCCAACCAATCTCAAGCGCCGCCTTTAGATAACCACTATCTGTTGCAAATCCAGCAAGGGGATGATTGGGATGATTTAATAATCCAGGGAAATTGGTCGTACCCATACCGCCGCCAAGTGGATGACTATATATGTAGGGCTGTATCTGGTGCCTATTTTTGTTTCGCAGATTAAAAGATGCATCTTGACTGTCAAATGTAGACCTTACTCTGTTCAAAGTAGCATTATTATGAATTGGGAGAAACAAAATAACTATCGCAATAATTGCAGCAATGAACAATGCATATAAAGTAGTGCGGTTTTGTATTGTAATAAGAAAATAAAGTACTAAGCCGGCAGGAATAATAATGTTGGTGGTTCTGGTGCCCGAATAAGCCATGCCGAGAGACATTATGATAGAAAAGAAATAAAATCTATATTTTCTGATTTTGTCCTTTTCATTTATAGCTAAAAGAAGAGTCAATAAAGCCATACACCCCGCGAGTACTCCAAATCCCACCACATCGGATAAAAATGAAAATTTTCTTAATTGCCCGCCTTGAAATAGAATTTCATAACCTCCCGGAGCTCTCATTATATAATTCATTTCAAACGAAAAATATCCAAACCATTGTTGATAACATCCATATGCCGCAGCAACAAAAGACAGATATACCCAGAATCGTATAAAATATCTCAATTTTTCTTTTGTATCGATCAGACAATAACAGGAAATATAAAGGAGTATAAAAAAAATAGAGCGCTTAAAGGTTGCTAACCAGCTGTCAAAACCATCGACATTTGGATTGAAGGCTTGAATAGCCACGTAGAGTGTTAGTATAAGAAACGTAATCGATACCCCCGTCTTCAGTAACCCGGCAAAGTAGACATCTTTGGATTTTATGGATAGTACGGACCCCATAAATACAAAAAGGGTGAGTAATTCAATAATAATGCCTGAAGGCAATACATCCCGACCTATAACATGATTGGGGAAAAAAATGAAAAAACTTAAAAAGTTGACAATATAAAAACCTGTTAATGGCTTAAACAAACATAGATATACTATTACTATTCCGATTAAAATGCCCGCTATAGAGAATGGAACCAAAATAAGATTAAAAGCAGAAAGAATTCCTGATCCTGCAGCCAATAAAATCCAAAATATGATTCCTAATGGACTCAGAAGTTTTTTCTGAACTAATTCCTTTTTTGTCCATGCAAAAAAATAATTGCTTATGGTAACAAATTCTTTGGGCATGAGAGCATTTAAAAAAACATAGTTTTTATGAACAAGAAAGCCATCACTATTGTAACGAATAGCAAAGCGATCGCCTCTATAAACCGATTGTTTCTCAGTTCATCATCATTATCAGTTTCCTCCCGCAGGTTCATATTTTTTATTTGATATCCGGTTTACGGCACTATATAATTTCATGATAGAATTTCTCCATGTATGAGTTTTTGCCACCTGGATTCGTTTTTCAATACAACCGGGATTTTTTGATGTTGCCAATGCCAGTTCAATGGCGGATAAATATCCGGATAAATCACGGCATAAATAAGTAATATCTGCAAATTCCTCCATAGCCTCGGTATCTGTGGCCACTACTGGTTTTCCGGCTGCCAGGTATTCGTCTATCTTTCTTGGGTAATTACCAATCGTCATCTGATTTATTACCTGCGGATTTATACAAACATCAAAATAGTGAATATATGCAGGCAATATGAAGGGTTCTTTGGATCCCATAAAGAAAACATTAGGTAACTGATGTAATCTGGACTTTTTGAAATCAGCATCCTCCGGCCCAACCAATACGAGGTTCCAGTTAGGTCTCTCTAAAGCAATCGAAATTAGTAAATCGATATCTAATCTTAAACTGAGTAAAGCACCGCAATAACCAATTACTGGCTTCTGAATGTCCTTGATGTCTGACGGATAGACGGCAGGCTCCTTTACAAATTCATCAACTTCACAACCCTGTCCAATATAAAAAGCCTGAGAATTAAATCTATTGGCATAATTTTTAAGATATGAAGAATTAGTTAGGACGATATCATATTTTTTTAAAATCAGTGGCTCTGAAGTTACACCATGCTTAAAAAAATAAGGTTGTGATAAAAGGAAATCCCTGAGATAATATATTGCAATATCAACTTGAAGAAATTCTTTCAGGTACAAACCGTTGTTAAAATCATTGTCATTGATGAGCAATAAATTTTTAAATTCAAGTTTTTTACAAATTGACCTTATCTGATTTGCAAGTTTTCTATTATTACGTTTATTTAAAAAAGTGTACAGTTTTCCGGGAGGAATCCAATTAATGGATTCCAACACAACCTGCGGATTAAATACGAAAAGGTTTCGTCTTACCTCCTCCAAAACACCTTCATTTTTTCTGATACTTTTAAGGCGGTTCTTCGTTTTTATATCATTTCGGTGAATTACAGTTGAAATCCTGTCAATTGGCTTATTCACATAAAGCACCCGATATTGCAGAGAAAGTTCAATAGCCATGTTTTTAAAATTGCTACCTATTTCTACATCCCATGGTTGAATTCCAACCATAATGATGTCCATCTTTTGCGTTAATTCGTTTTCCATTGTGCCTTTTCAAAAATCATTTTTGAGAGTTCCGGGTAAAATCTGAATGCATGCTTAAAGCACGATAAAAATCGAATTCCAAAATATTTGTTCAGTATAAACTGGCTCATAAAAAACCCAATGAGATGAGAAGGAATTAAAGCATAGGCTGCACCCAAAAACCCGAAATATTTTATAAATAAATAGGTAAATAATATGTGCACCGACGCGATAATAGTCATTGTAAGAAAATTCAGATTTGGCTTTCCGGTTGAATCCATAATAACTCCAAATTGCTTCAGAAATGCAAGAAATATTCCGCTAATACTAATAATCTGCAAATATGGAATCGCGTCATAATAACGCGGACCGGCGAGAACATAAATGACAATTTTTGGAAATAGGAGTATTAGTAGTATCATTGGTATATTAAAACAAAGAGTCGCTCCTACCGTTCTCTCATAAAAATATTTTATCAAATCTTTGTTTTGAGCATTCTCTTTTCTTGAACTTCTTGGAAAAAGCATATCACCCAATACCTGTGAAGGTATATCGGCAGTATTAATAACCCTCACAGCAACACTTTGAGAAGCTGTATAAGCCGTACTCCCCAGCATCGGAGAAAGCTAATTTGTGCAGCATTCGAAAACGCCATTGAGCTCAAACCTGTTCCAAAAACATATTTTCCGAAATGCCATAACTGAAGTACCCATTTATAGGAAAGTACAAATGTTCGTTCCAGATATATTTTTACATAGTTATAAGCGATAAATATTCCAATAAGTATACCAGCGCAATAAAATAAAACCAACTGATTCAGGGAGACCTTGTTAAAAAGAACTATATACACAACGATCAATAATAAACTGAGCCCCTGACGAAATAAAAATGTCCAAAATAATCCCTTAAACTGAGATTTGCTATACATTATCCACTCAAAGTGAGAAAATGGGATTAACAAGAGCATGCCCGGAAAAAAAATATACATCATGTTTGTGAGGGCCGGAGCTTTTAACCAGGCAGAAAGAAACGGAGCAAAAATGAACAAAACTGCTACCAAAATAACCGTAACAAATGAATTTAAAAATAAAGCCGCAGACAATACAAACTTGTGTTCCTCTTCTGTGCTGTGATTCAAAAACTTAATTAACGATGTCTTTACAAGAGTTTGCCTTACGATTTCAACAAACGACGTAATTACCAAAAATAAAGACCACACACCCATTTCTGATTTTGTCAACGCTTTATGAGCCAGGATCATGGTACTGAGAATACCAAAAACCGGAATAGAAATTTTTTGCAGACCGTTAAATAGACCAGCCAACAGCCATCCGTTGTTTATTTTTGCAGATTTCATCCAAGTTACTTTTTACAAAAACTTACAAGGCATAAGAAATAATTTAAGCGCCAGCGTTTGCATGGTGCACTTTTTTATTATTCTCCTCTAACGTAAAAATCCACCGCATATTCAATTTGCATGCAAGTTTATAAAGAAGTACAGGAACCAGCAGACCCACAATGACAACTGTTGGAAACAATATTGGTACAAATGATATCCCCAGTACTTTCATCATAAATATTCTCACAACGGCAAGCACCATTATATGTGAAACATAAATATATAACGAGTGACGACCTAAAACATGTAACCAAGGTATCAATTTGGCCCTTTGAAGATTAAAGCTAAGTATAATCACAAATAAACAACCAATTAGCGCAATTGTTATAAATGAAACCGGTTGATAATATTCCACATAGACATATTTGATATTCGCATATGGCAAATTTCTATTTAGAAAAATATATTGTGAAACTAAAAAAGGAAACAATAAAACCAATAACAATTTCCAAGACTCAAAATACTTCGTGTTTGATTTATTTCTAATTGTACTACTTAAAAAGTCGCCAATAGCAAAAAATAAATAATAATGAAAAACATCTCCCAAAAATCCAAGATTAATTTTAGCCTGATAAGCCATTACGCTGATAAAAAACAAAACGCCCCCAATTAAAATATTATAACCGGCCTTTAATCTAAATTTATAATACATCAATACATAAAGTACGGAAACATTGAATAACGCATACAGATACCAAAATTGATCTATTGCACGAGGCATATATAATAAATCTAAATAGCTGTAAAAAGTTAATTTTGAATTGATGTACTTACTTAAGAGTATTTGTATGGTTATCTGAAAAATTCCCCAAACAAAGTATGGATACAGAATAGAGCGCGATTTTGCAATGATATATTCTTTTAATCCTCTTTTCTTAAAGCTTCCCATAACAAAAACTCCTGAAACAATAAAAAACAGAGGCATTCGGAAACTGAATACCATCATATTTGCATGCTCAATAGCTAAATATTTCTGAACATTTACTCCGGCATCTTTTATTCCTTCAAAAGCATGGCGATAAACGACCAGTATTATTGCGATTCCCCTGGCATAATCAATCCAGGTTTCTCTTGAAGATTTCATTCAGTTATCAAGCTGCGGTTATGAATTAATATTTGCTGGCAATACTTTATTAAGTATAACACCGCAGTTCTTTTCCTGCATATCTGCGATAGACTTCCAATTTTTCTCCTGCAAGTCTGTTATGAACTTCATGGATATTTTGTCTGCTTGAAGAAATGAAGTATCTGCAGAAAAAACAATGAATACGCCATCAACAAATCTGGACAACTCTTTGCTATCAGAAAAATTATTGAGTGATGCACCTTCTACCAATATGAAGTCATAATTTTTCTTGGCAAATGCAAAAAAAGTGGCTAATTCTTCCTTCAAAAATAATTCTGATGGCGTTGTATTTCCATCTTTGCAGCCGATAATAAAAAGATTACTGATGGTCGTGCTTCCTGCCAGCTCATCTTTTTTTATTTGTTGAGAAAAATTATTGGCTTGGATCACATCCTGAATGTAAATCTCTGTATTAAAAAATCTGGTCAGTGAATTGTTAGAAAAATTCATGTCTATCACCAGCACTCTCTTTTTGCTTTGAGTTAAACTCGTGGCCAAAGCTTCGATTATAGTGGATTTACCAGTATTTCTTTGCGTGCTTGTAAAAAGGAAAACTTTTTTATCAGCATTCATTAAATCAAATCTCAGTTTTCGAATATTGTTTTTGAATATATTATAATTCCAAAACTTTTTTCCTAAAAAGTCCTGTTGAATAATGGCGGATGCGCTTTCCCTCTTAAGTTTGACCTTATTTATTATACTAACATTTTTCGACTTAGTCAGCTTGTAGAATATGCTTGGGGTTTTAACAGAAGAATCAAATATTTCCAGAAATATAAATATTACAGTAGTTAAGAAGAAAACGGACACGCCTGCCAAAGCAATG
>Ga0210396_10003958_pt1 | contig 14614 bp, 9 predicted proteins | sample IncBWH17OmetaG_FD_155466 | JGI IMG/M metagenome (GOLD analysis project Ga0210396, IMG submission 155466) | Forest soil microbial communities from Barre Woods Harvard Forest LTER site, Petersham, Massachusetts, United States - Inc-BW-H-17-O ...
TGTTGACACCCGGCCTGGCCCGTACCGCATTCACCTGCGCGTATACACTGGCATCGGGGCCCACCGCTTCATTTTGTGCCTCGGCGTACATTAATTCTATATCGGCATACCGCAGCAATACATAGTCCTGATCGTCCAGCAAGCCGGGTACGGGGTTGGTCACAGTCGGATCGACCGCTTTTTTGCAAGGGTAAAACCCGACTACCCACTCCGCCACCCCAGGCGTTCCAACGGTGCCGGGATAAGGCCACCCCTGTGCCGTTCCATCACCCGGAAAGAAGAAGGTCATGGTTTTACGGGGATCGCCTGGTTCATATTCGTTGATCATGTCCTGTGTTCCCTGACAATCCTTCCACCCGGGCCCGATGAGCAATACGTTAAGCGAATAGGGATGCGGTACAGCGGGCGCCTGGTATTGTACGGAAAACATAATCTCCGGACTGGTTTTTTGATCGGGCTTATAAAAATTCGAAGGGTAATTCGCGTTGAGCGAAAACAAACCGCGGGAAATGATCGTCTGGGCCATGGCAGCCGCCTCGGCAAATCTTTGTTCAAACAGGTACAACCTTATCTGAAAGCCTTCCGCGGCCGCTTTGACGGCGTGGCCGGTGCTATAGGTCGTATCCGGCAGATAGGCAATGGCTGAATCGAAATCATTCTCCGCCTGCTGCAATACCTGCACCCTGGTAGATTTTGCCATCTTACTCGTATAGCTGATCGTCATAGGGTCGACGGTGACAATGGGAACATTGCCGTACAGCTGGGCGAGCCAGAAATAATTAAAGCCTCGCAGGAAAAAAGCTTCTCCTTTATATCGGTTCAACTGAGCGCCGGAGAGCACTTTGCCGACATTGGCGAGAAAGGAATTGCAGGCGGCGATGGCGACATAACCATTCTGATAATAAAGGAGCTCATAATTACCGCTGGTCGGCGTAAGACCCGAGATCAGTGCATTTTGCGATCCGCCAAAGCTATGCTGGCTGTAGGCATTATCGCTAAAACAGTCCCACCAATAGGGCGCATTCTGATCTACGGTGCCATTGTTGGCATATAAGGTATTATATAGCCCTGTCAATGCGAGATCGGCATCGCCAGCCGTCTTCCAGAAAATAGTAGTGGACAATTGAGACGTGGGGGTGAGATCCAGTTTTTTACAGGAGGCCAGGCACACCATTCCTGCCAGGAACAGATGCGCTATATATTTAGTGGTTGCTTGCATGTCGTTGCTCTTAAAAATTTAGAATTGAACTTGTGCCCCAAAGGTGAAAGTTCTGTTCTGCGGATAATTGGCGAATCCATACCAGGCAGTCTGGTTAGTGTTGAGATCCAGCCGTTCCGGATCGGTGCCCTGTTTGAGCGGCGTGAACAATGCTACATTGTCTACCGTGAAATAAAGCCGCAACGATCTGACACCTTTAAGGGCTTTGGGCGGTATGGTATAGCCTACCATGACGTTCTTGATCCTCATGAAGCTGGCATCATACAAATGAAAGGTTGATTGCACCCCCGTGATCTTGGGATAGCCATAGTAGCCCATATAAATTTTTGGCATCGTGGTGGAGGGATGGGCCGGCGTCCAACGGTTGAGCCAGTCCGTTGTCGGCGGTGCGCCTTGCGCGAATGGATCGGTGCCCCATTTATATAAATAGTCTTTGTTGCCTTCCGAGCCGTACAATTGCACGCTCGCGTCAAAACCTTTGTAGCTGGCCCCCATCGTATAAGAGTATTCGAAATTTGGATATTGGCCGCGCACTACCGTCCGGTCATTGACATCTACTTTGCCATCCCCATTGATATCTTTGTATTTTATATCACCGGGAGTGGGAACTCCGCCGAGAGAAGATTGGTCGGGAGATTTATTGATCTGGTCCTGGCTTTGAAAAATGCCGTCATCCACATATAAATAAAAGGAGTTGATGGGTTTCCCGTTCTCCATGATCAACTGGCCATCGGGACCTCCATATTGAGGGCTGCCAAAAGACACCACCTTGTTCCTGTACAACTGGAAGTTGGCTACCCCGTAATAATTAAAATCTTTCCCTACATGGTCCTGGTATTTCAGACTGAACTCAAAACCCTTATTCCTGACCGCCCCGTTATTAACGGTCGGCGGATTTAATCCCAGCCACAGCGGCACCTGTGATCCTCTTAGAATATTGAACGTGTATTTGTCAAACACATCGGCTGAAAAGGTGAGCCTGTTGCCCAACGTCGTCATGTCGATACCCAGGTCCGTCACGCGGGTGGTTTCCCAGGTCAGGCTCGGATCGACAAGCGTGCTGGCCGTGAAGCCCGTGTTGACATTGCCGGCGAACGCATAACTGTTCTGCGACAAAATAGACTCATAGGGGTATGTTCCTATGTTCTGATTGCCCAGCTCCCCCCAGGAGGCGCGGATCTTCAGGTCATTGAGCCAGTTGACATCTTTCAGAAAAGCCTCTCTGGAAATACGCCAGCCGCCGGAAAAGGAATAGAACAGGCCCCAGCGGCTATCTGCCGGCAGACGCGATGTGCCATCATACCGGATACTCGATCCCAGAAGATATTTGTCGTCGTAGTCATAGTTTGCATTGCCATAAAAGGATTTTATGGCCCACTCCGCAGAAGTACCCTCATTGGTTTGCCCATTGGCGGAACCTGCGTTCAGTTCAGAAAGGTCATTGGTGGGGAATCCGGTACGGAAGGCATTCAACTCGCTATAGTTATCGACTTCCTCTTCGGCTCCGCCCAGGATCGAGAGATTATGGACCCCGAAAGTCCTTTTATAGTTCAGCTGGCTGTAAACAGTCGTATGGATCTCATCGTTTTCGCCCACGCTCAGACCCAGGCTGGTGCCGGGGTTAAAATCACCGGCAGCGGACAGATCGCTGTAAAAATACATGGGTACCGTAGGGATGAAGGTTTTACTCTTGTCGACGTCGAAACTAAGCCCCACCCTGTTCTCCCATTTCAAGCCCTTGAGGATATCCACATCCAGCGAAACATTGCCCTGTCCATAATAGTCAGGGTTATAGGTATCGGCCTCTTTCGCCGTGAGCACGGGATTCTTGTTGCCCAGCTCGTTGCTATACGCCTTGTAGATCCATAAGCCGTCGGCCGTCCGGGCAGGATATAACGGAGACTGAGCCAGCGCCGCAATATACAGGTCCGTGCTGCCGTCTTCCGCAAACACGCGATTGCCATAGCGGAATTGTAAGTTCGTTCCTATAGTTACCCTTTTGCCGATCCTGGAGGACAGCCCGAGATCCATCGTGTATTTCTTATAGGTAAATCCAAGCATCGTACCCGGCTGGTCCGTGTAACCAAATCCCAGGTTATAGCTGGTACCTTCTTTTCCTCCGCTCAGGCTCAGGTAATGATTTTGAACGGTCACCGTTTTAAACATATCGTTGAGCCAGTTATGATTGGGATATTTGACCCGGTCCGTAGCATTTTGATACAGATCGATCTGCGCCTGTGTATACAGCGTAGCATTCCCCGAATTCGTCTCCGCCTCATTGGACAGCTGCATATATTCGGCAGAATTGGTGACCAGGTGGGGTAGCCTGGTAGGCGTTGCCAGCCCGACATTGTAATTGTAGGAAAGGGCAAAAACGCCGCTCTTTCCTTTTTTGGTCTTGATAACGATGACGCCGTTAGCTCCCCGGGAGCCATAGATCGCCGCCGAAGCGGCATCTTTCAGGACAGTAACGGATTCGATATCATTGGCATTAATAGCAGACAAACTGCCCGGCAGCCCATCCACGATGATCAGGGGATTAGTCCCCGCAGAGCTAAAAGTTCCCAACCCCCGGATACGCAGCTGAATTTGTTCATTACCCGGCTCTGCCGAATTCTGGATCACGGACAGACCCTGCAATTGTCCCTGCAGCAGGGACGTCGGGTCGGTGGCCACGCGTTTAGTGATCTCTTCCCCCGTCACCGTGACCACGGCGCTGGTGAGCTTGCGTTTTTCCTGGGTGGTATAGCCGACTACCACTATATCGGTTAATTTGACCGGCGCCACTTTCAAGCCTATCCTGATCATCCCCGCCTTTGTAACTCTTATCTCCCGGGCATCGTATCCGATGGAAGAGATCACCAGGACAGCTCCCACTTCCGGCACCTGCAATGCAAAATTACCGCTGCTATCCGTATAGGTTCCTCTGTCTGTGCCCTTTAATTTCACGGAAGCCCCGGCCAGGGGCAGCCCCGTACTGTCCGACACGACAATACCCCTGACCTCGATCGCAGGCGGCGGCGGGAGCGGATCTGCTGTTGTATTAATAACGGGCGGTTGCTTTTTAATGACAATGATCTTATCGATCACCGAATAGGTCAGTGACTGATCATGCAGACAGATAGCCAGGACCTCTTCGATAGAGGCATTGGCGACATTCACATTCACATTCTTTGCCTGCTTGAGCAGCTTCTCCTTATAAAAGAACTGGTAATCGCTTTGTCGCTCGATGTCTTTAAAAATAGTTTTTAGGGAAACATTATTTTGCGAAAGAGTGATCTTTTGAGAATACCCCTCCGTGGCGCTAACCTGCAAGCAGATGGCGAGCAGAAAGATCGCTGTAATGTTCATAATTCGCAGGGTTTTGATCAAGTCCTTCCTTGTCCCGGAAAGGGCTTGGGAAAGCAATCGTAAATGCATACCTTTGTTACGTTTAGGTTAAATAATAAGCAGTGGTTACCCGCTTGTTTTTGAATGCCTGTTACAGGCTGACAACGACCTGAACTTCCAGCCAGGAGTGTCCCCACACTACTGGCTTTTTTTCAGGGTTGTACAATGATTTTTTTCCCTTCTATGGTAAAGTGTAACTCATATTGTTCAAGAACGTTTAAGAATTTTGACAAAGGCACATTCCGGGATATCTTCCCCGTGAACCCATCATCTTCTATATTCCCTTTAAAAGTGACATCTACATCGTACCATCTGGATACCTGTCGCATGAGCGTGTGTATATCCGTGTTATCGAACCAGAAGAACCCGTCTTTCCAGGCGGTCTCGTAGGCGCCGTCCACATTTTTCGAAAGGGAAATTCCTCCTTGTGGGCCGAACGCAGCCTGCTGGCCAGGTTCAAGCACTTGCCGGGCCGTTGCCTTTTTTACCGCAACCGCTCCTTCCAATACCGTGGTTTTCACGGTAGGTTCATCCGCATAGGCGTTGACATTGAAATGCGTGCCCAATACTTCTATTTCTCCGTTGCCTACCTGTATTTTAAAAGGCATAGCCGGGTTTTTTGCTATTTCAAAATAGGCTTCCCCGGTGATTTCCACCCGCCGTTCCTTTCCGGTGAACGTGGTGGGGAATCGCATGGAAGATGCTGCATTCAACCAGACTTTTGAACCATCCGACAATATGAGTTGATATTGATTGCCTTTCGCGGTCGAGATGGTGTTGAACAGGGAAGCATCAACGGCTTTTCCGCTCCCGGTATTTTTATAAGCAATTTGTCCGTTGAGCTTTATCACCCTGGTATTCCCTTGCTGAGCCAACCCTCCGTTGGCGGCACTATCGAGCGTAATGGTGCGTCCATCCGCCAGGGTAAGCCGGGCATTGTTCCTGCCGGGAGGCTGGTCATGGGCATAGTTAGCCGGCTGATCGGGACCCACCGGTGGCTTTTTTGCAGGAGAGGCCGGAAGAAAAAATAAAATGGCTTTCCCCACTATCAGCAGGATAACGGCCGCCACGGCCAGTTTCTGCCAGCCCCTTTCTTTCAGGGAAAAGAGACGCGGTTGGGGCTTTTTCTGCTGAATTTTCTCATGAATGAGTGTCAGCAGACGTTCTGCCTGCGGGGGGGGTGGAGGGGGCGACGTCGCATCGGCCAGAAAATGAGCTTCCATCAGCTGGCGCAAGGCGCCCTGGTCCTGCGTATCCAGGTATTCCAGCAGCCAGCGACGGTCTTCTTCGGACCACGATGCGCTTTCGAACAGGAGCCTTAGCCTTTCCTTGTTGTCCATACTTAAAATGTGCCGGGGATTCGCCTCCTTCGCCGGCCTCAATAGTAAATACGAACTCGTGTCCTAAAGGGGGGGATGAATAAGAATTTTTATTGGAAAAAATGAGGGATCTCCTGGCAGAGCAGGGCGATCGGAAGAAGCATCGTCGCAGAGCCGGCATGCCGGAGGCTATATTCTTTTATGGCAGCGATAGCGGCGGATAGATACTCTTTCACGGTGTATTTGGAGATCCTGAGTTCCATTGCTGTTTCTTCATACGTCTTACCCTCTAATTTGCATAGCTCAAAAACCCTCCGCCGCTGTGGAGAGAGGCTGGATAAGGCACTCTCCAATATTTTCCACTGTGCGCCATATTTTATCTCCTCTTCCATGGAATAGTCGCTGGGCTCCTGTAATTTCTTATAGATCAGGGACTCCCGCAGTTTCTTCCGGAGTATATTCACCGATTGATGATAACAGATAACAAAAAGCCATCCTGCCAGCGATCTTTCGGGATCGATCGTCGCCCTTCTTTCCCAAAGGGTGATAAAGACTTCCTGGAGTGCATCCTCGGCAAGCGAGACCTCCCGGGTGATCTTCAAGGCATTACAATAAACGGGGTGAAAATTTCTTCGATAAATTTCATTGAAGGCAGGTACGTCCCCTGTGATTAGACGGCGGGCCAACTCTTTCTCCGTATGACAAGCTATCGGGCGCAACGAAAACAAGCCTTTTTTCTGGATAAGCAATAACGTTTTACTGCTCAAATATAAGCCATTTTTTTAATCAGATCGCCTCGATCGAAAAACGGGTGAATTTCTCTTTCCGGTTGTATTCCGACACCATGATGTGACCTTCCTTGGCAGGATATACATTGATCTTCACACTGCCGTCCTTGTGTGGAATGGTCCGCATGACCTTTTTGCCGTTGACGTTGTAGATATAGATATTCGCTTCGTCGTCGATGATCATGTAATTGCTTTTAGTGTCCGGGTTGACCACCTTGTAAAAGTCTTTTTTGTCGAGATTGTACAGGATACCCGTGGGCCCAAAATCCTTTGATTCGTCGCAGGGGATAACGTTGTCCAGGGCGAGGGCGCCGGATTCCTCCTGCCGCACAAACACCCCCTCCGTTAATTTGTAACCGGAATTTCCAGCAAGGGCTACGGCCGTGCCGGCAAAAATGGTATTGCCGTTATAATCGCGGAATGCCGTTGCATATTTGACGTAAAAGGCCCTGCTGGTGATCAGACCGTCCCCGGCAATACCAGGCACATTCCCTTTGGACCAATAACTGCAATTGGCCTTCATGTCCCTGCCCGGCCCTCCCAGTTCGAGCGTGAACAGCCCCAGGTAGGGTCCGTTCGAATAATCGTCGGCCGTGATAAACTGTCGCTCCCGCCTCGGGTTGATGATCATGCCGGCTATGAACGGGTCGCCGGTTGCAGGGTCGTTGTCGAACGACAGGACCTTTAACCAGTTCTCATCGGCATCCCTGAGATCGAAATTGTTCTCCGCGTACAGATCCTTTGCAGAATAGATGTATAGTTTGAAACCACCTTCCGGAGCACGCCCGTCGTCTTTCATCAACAGGTAAATTTTTTCGGCCGAGGTCCGCAGGTAGTAATGATTCGACATGGCCGCCTGCTGCTCGCTGGCGGTATTCCCCCTGGTATCGAACACCACCAGGTCCTGTTTCATATCATCGCCATAAAAAAGGCAGAAGCCTTTGTTGGGGATATTCCGTATCTGCATCCCATATTTTAGATAACCCCCTACTTTCACCGAAAACGCATTCGCCTTGCCCAGCGGAGCCATCTGCAGATTGACCTCCCGGTAGTAGGTATTGAGGACCTTGCCGTCAAGGCTTATAAATTGCACCAGGATATGGCTGGACATCGCGGCATCCTCCGCCTTTTTGTAATCCCGCATGTTCCTGATCGAAGTCACACCTTCCAGCGGGCTCTGGATATACCCCAGGCATAACACGTTCTGTTCGAAAGACACGGTCTGGAGATCGAGATAGGCCTGGCGAAAATTCACCGCGCCGATATCATTGAGGTTCTCATCCATGATCGTTACCCGGTAGTTGAAAGAATCGGCATTGGCTTTTTCCAACCGGGTGAAGGCCAGGTAGCCGACCAACGCGTTGTCCTGGGTGATGGCTTTGATCTGGGTCGAGATATCTTCGCTGACCTCTTTGAAGACTTTGGTCTGGGCCTGCAGCAAACAGGTAAAAAGCAGGCTCAGGATCGAAAAAGCGACTTTCTTCATGAAGGGGGTTTATATTTAACGGTGCTGTTTATTTTTTTCTGAACCGATCGACGAACTCACAATACATGCTCGTAGCATGATCGCTGACGAAGGCATCCGCCGAATTGCGTCTTGCCTTTTCGGCATTCTCGCCCACATTGGATAGCGCCGCCAGGAATTTCCCCATGGCCTTCTCGTCGTCGGGCCGCCGATCCCAAAAGGAAGCCTGCAGCAAAACAGAACAATATTGCCGGAGATTTTCCGCCGGCATCTGCTCCAATACGGTTTGAAGATGGTAATAGTCCTTCGAAATATACTCTTTTGGTTTGATATCGATGGCGCTGAACCGGTGAAGTTCCAGGTCTTTGTAGTACAAGCCCGCAAAGATCGAATAGACCATGAAATCGTACCATTCGTCGGTCCGGCCCTTGTCTTTTTCCTGCCATATGCTATACAGACAGGCGGTCAGACTCATATCGTCGAATAGCTCCCAGATCATCATCCTGGCCGCCTTCCCGGAGAGCGACGCCGGTATCGGCGTCGGGATGGCATCCCCGTCCGTCCACGCCAGCGTCTTGTGATAGCGCTCGATACAGTCAGGGTGCGTTTTCAGGGAATCTTCAATGCCGGTGGTATCCGCAAAATTGTACTGGGCGGTCGAAAGCCCCCTGGCACGCGTTTGCATCCAGCTTTCGTCCATCGTTAGGTTATAATCCCTGAAATAGGCACTCAGCGGCCGTTGCAGCGGCCGCAGGTATTGCCCGTCGGCGCTATCGAGCCGCAGAAAATAGCGGGCGTTGAAAGCGATATGCGCATTTTTCAGCAGCACCACCGCCAGCGAATCCGCCTCGCCCTCGTGATAGCGCTGGTGCTTGCTGCGGCTGAACCCATAGACCTGGGCCACTTTTTTCAACCGGCTGAATCGTTCATATTTCGAATCCAGCACCGCCTTCATGGAGTTTTTGTACTCGTCCGAGGTCAGCCATTCGGCCGTTTCCCTCATGCCATTTTCCGGATGATGCAGGATATTGTGCGACAGCTCATGCGCGATGGTGAGCGACAACTCTTCCCGGGTCTGTACAAAATAGATCAGCCCCAGGTTGACGACCAGGACATTGCTGCCCAGGGCATAGGCATTGGCAACGGGACTTCTGTCGATCAGCAGGAGCGGCCGGGAGCTGAACCGCTGCGGGTTGGCGGCGATAAGCCCATCGATGACACTCTGAAGGTATTGATATAATCCGGGTTCGTAGATGAAGTGCTGTTTCTCGATAGCCGTGACGACAAAGCCCGTACGTTCGTCCCATAATTCTTTGAATTTCTTTTGGACACTCCTGTCTGTAGATACGTCCGGACATATCCATGCTTTTTTCAGCGAGTCTTTTTGAGCCGCGTAATACGTATCTGACAATTGCTGGAAAGTATACAGCGGCTGGTTTTGAGCGCGGACAAATGACCAGCTAAGGAATAACACAGGCAACACGAGGGCGGCACGCAGCATAAACGAGGTTTGGGAGCGGCCGCAAAATAAAGAAAACCATGTATAAAAAGAAGTTTTTCCTTACTGCAGCTGCAACAGGATATACTGTGCATCTTCCCGGGAGTGCCCGTTGATCGACAAGGGGTGATGCGGCGGGAAAAACCGGAAAGGGCGTCTGTCGCCGGCTTTTTCAGCGGAAAGGTCGATGAGCACGAAGGCGCAGTCGCTGGCAGGCAGGGGACAATGCCAGCCCGGCGGGATGTCCCAGTAATAGGCCGTCACCGCACCTTTGCGCCATTGCGAGGTAAGCCCCGGCTGCGACAGGAACCCGCAGGTGTCGGCCGTGGAATCGCGCTTTTTCAATTCGACCACATAAAAATGAAAGTCTTCGGGCCCCTGGTCCCACACAATATGGGTCACGGGCTTATCGCCATAGTCGGCATAACGCAGATCGCCCGGCTTCACCTCAGTGATCACCGGAACCCCGCCGGCCGTCTGAATGCCGAAACGCGAATGCGAAAGAAAGACGACCACCGAGTTCGCCGCGTGGATATGCATCGGCGTGGTATCGTGCAGTCCCACATGACCTTCCAGGAAACGGATATAGGCATTTTGCAGCACAACTTTATGATGACGCTCCTGCTCCACGAGTACAGCGCCCCGGGCAGAAGCGGTTGCCGCGGACACGGGCACAGCCGGCTGCGCGGGAAGAAGTTGACAGTGAAAGAGACCAGGTAAGAGCCCTAAAAGCCAGCGTCCTCTCATAGCGGTAGTTTATATGAAAATAAGCATCCGGACCGGCAAATAGTTCAGCCGTCACTGAACTATGCTTGTTTAACGATTAATTACCGGATGCACGCAGGCAACGTTTGTATGCTTTTTTCTATCTTGTTGGTGATCCCTTGATTTGATCCCATGCCGAAAAGATTACTGGCCTTTGTCCTCGCATTGACCTTTTGCGTCGATGCCGGCGCACAGCGCATGTTCTTTAATTCACCCAGCAACGTCTATGAGATATTGGGGACTCCCGGCAATTTCACCTATAGGGAGCTGGGCCATTTTTGTGCGGGGGACACCAACGACATCGCGTCGACCGCCATGCATGGGGATACCTTGTATCTGCTGTCGCCCGGTACGGACCTGTACCAGGTGATCCTTTCTACGGGTTCCTGCCAGGATCTGGTAAACCTCTCTGATCTCGCAGGCATTCCTTCCGTGAACAATCTCACCTGCGACAACAACGGCTTGCTGTTCTTCATCTCTTTCCCTTACCTCTATCGATATGACCCGCATACAAACATCCTGGAGACGCTTGGCAAGACACCTGCGTCGCCGGAAGGAGACCTGCTCTTTTACAACAACATGCTACTTTGCTCCTGCAATGGCCCCGATTTGTGGGCCATCGATACCGCCAACCCATCGAATGCTTATCAGCTGATGAGTACCGGCAGTGCGGGTTTCTTCGGCCTGGTAGCCATTCCCGACAATTGCCAAAAGAACCGGCTTTTTGGGATCGATTGGCAAAGTCCTGCCCATATCGTGGAGATAGACCCGATCACCTGGACCTTGGGCAACGACGTCGGTATAGCCCCTGTTCCTTTCGTTTTTGACGCCGCCAGCATGGCAGAAGACGGGATAATAAAGGGTGTGATCTTCGACTCTCTCGCCCTGCAATCCCCTTGCGGCAATGCCGCGAGCGGCAGTGTACAGGCTTTTGCCTCCAGCGCTGCTGACGGCGGCACCAGCTATACGTTGGATGGAACGACGACAAATACCACAGGGATGTTTTCCAATGTGGCTCCCGGTACCCATACGATCCATATCGTGGCCACGCCCGGCTGCATCGTCGATTCCACGTTTATCCTGGAGCAGGGGCTTTCATCGGTGAAGTACCAGATCGCCGTGCCGGAAGACTGTACACATCCTACAGACGGGAATATTCAGATCTCAGCCGTAAGCCAGGCCCTTCCCATCCTGTACAATCTAAATAACAATGGCCTGCAACCCAATGCAACATTCAGTCAATTGGATACCGGTACGTATACCTTGCAAGTCATCGACGCCGGACATTGCGAAAAAGACACCACGGTCTCGCTGGGCTATCTGCATATCGTCCCTTTTCCGGCGACGTTGACGATCGCTCCTGCCCTGTGCACGAATGCTGACGGAAGCCTGGTCCTCGGTCTCAACAGCGGCGTCGACCCGGGCCGTTTCGCGGCGACCCTCGATGGGGCTGCGCCCCAGCCCTCGCTGAGCTTCCCCCGCCTGGAAGGTGGTACAGATACCCTAAAGATCCTTTATGGAGGAGGTTGCCTGTTCGACAGCGTGGTGACGATCCCGACGCAAAACGATCCGGAGCCTGCGATCCAGGCCAGTGTCCGCAATCAGCTTTGTTTTGCCGACAACGGGAACATCAGTCTTGCCATCACCGGCATGGCCAATCCTTACCTCACAAGTGTCAACGGCGGCGCCTTTACCTCCGGCTCGATTTTCGACGGCCTTGCCCCCGCCAGCTACGCGGTGAGCATCCGGGATGGGAACGGCTGTCTTTACGATACCTCGTTTACCATTGAGCCCTATCCCCGGGAGGGCGTGACCCTTTCCATCGACACGGTGAATCCGGTTTGTACTACGCTCAACAGCGGTTCGCTGACCATTACCGTTCAAGGCGACCAGGCGCCGTACTGGCTCGCATCAGGAACAGCCACTTACCCCAGCGGCAGCACCATCGGCAACCTGAGCAAAGGTGACTTTACCCTGCCGGTGATCAATAAAGATGGCTGCGTAGTGGATTCCGCACATGCGCATCTCGACCTCGACATCGAGCCGGAATGCGAAATGGTCTATCTGCCCAATGCCTTTACCCCCAATGGAAATGGCGTCAACGATGTGTTCCGGGTATTGCGCAGCCCATACATCGATGTCACCGGTTTTCGCGTATTCAACCGTTGGGGCGTTTTGGTATTTTCGGGCAGCGACCGGCATCCGGGATGGGATGGAACGTTTCACGGCGAGCCGCAACCTGCGGGGACCTATGTATGGGAAGTCAGCTATATCGACCTGTTAAATATCGCCAGGACCACCCAGGGCGCGGTGCTGCTCATCCGGTGAGCCTTACGACTGGACCGTAGTCCTGTTGCGGTCGACCCAATAACCCATGATGACGAAGATCCATTGGTATTGCGCCGCCCAGCCGATAGCATGGGCTGAAGCAGGCAAGGGCGAAAACACACCGGCGACATGCGCCGCCACCAGCAGCCCCATCAGGAGCCAAAAGGACCATTTGCCCGTGGTGTTCCGCGGCTTGCTCACACGAAGATAGAGCACCAGCCCGATGATGAAGAGGGCGCCTTCCACCACCCCGGTGAGCACCGGCCAGTTCCAGAGTCCGAGCCCCCATCGTGGCGAATCGCCGGGGAACAGGGGCAGGTCGGGCCGGTGGACCACCAGGTCCAGGACCCAATGGCTGACCACGCAAATGCCCAGCACGAGGGCGCTTCTGCCATCTTTTTTAAAAAACCAGTACAGCAGGCCGAAAACAACGCCCCATACGATGCCCATCAGGAGGCTATGCGTGATGGGATAATCGGTGAAATCCAGGGGGAATTTCGGGTCGGCGGGATGCAGATCGACATGCTCGACATTCAACAGCAGGAGGACAGGCCAAAGCAGGTCCGCCCATTGGACGGCGAGAAAAAGCGTTCCCAGCGACACCCGCGGGGCAAATTTTTTTGCGCCCAACCCGAAACCATAATGACCAAGAACCATAGAAATGAATATTTTAGTGAGAAATTTGCACGGACGAAGCTAAGGCGCACCGCGCGTCTTCCACTTGATAAATGGTAAGAATTACGATCATGACCGAACTTCAACAATACCTGCGCTCCTATATGGGTGTCCCGGAAGAGGATATGCAGACCTTATTGTCTTTTTTCCATCGCACGACTCTGGAAAAGGGGGAGTATTTCCTCAGGGCCGGACGCGTCTGCGACAAGCTGAGCTTTCAACTTTCCGGACTCATGCGGGTCTTCGCGGTCTACGGGGACAAAGAGATCACCCAATGGATCTCCTACAAAGGAAATTTGATCACGGACCTGGGCGGCCTTATCTGCGAAGAACCGTCCCGGTTCACCTTTCAGGCGCTGACCTCGTGCGAATGCTATACGATCGATAAAAAAGACTATCTCAACCTCTCGCAGGTGATCCCGCGATGGCCGCTCATGGAGCGGTTGCTGATCACCCAATGTTTCCGCTTCATGGAGACGCGTATCTTTGCCTTGCTGTCCATGTCCGCGGAAGAACGCTATCGGTATCTGCAGGAACAAAACCCCGACCTTTTCCACAGCGTGCCGCTCAAATACCTGGCCTCCATGATGGGCATGACACCCGAATCCTTAAGCCGTATCCGGAATAAATCGACAACTTAGCCACATGCAAAAATATCTCTTGGCCCTGGCGCTCCTACCGGCCCTTATGGGCAGGACGCAATCGACCGCGCCATCTTCCACACCCGCAGCTGACGAATGGAATCATAAACCATGCGCCGTGGTGCTCACCTACGACGACGCGATCGACCAGGATCTCGACAATGTCGTACCGGCGCTGGACTCCGTGGGGCTGAAAGGCACCTTCTACCTCATCGGCCGGTCCCCGGTGATCGGAAAACGGATGGAAGAATGGCGGACCGCCGCCCGCAATGGGCATGAGCTCGGCAACCACTCGCTGACCCATCCCTGTGACGGCACCTTGCCGGGGTTCAGCAGCTGGGTGGATGCGGATAGGGACCTGAGCAAATACACCATACCCCGGGCACAAGACGAGATCCGGGTCACCAATGTGCTCCTGCAGGCCATCGACGGCAAGACCATCCGGACCTATGCGTTTCCCTGCGGCGAGTTCACGATCCATGATTCGTCCTATTATCTCGGGTTGCGAAAAGAATTCGCCGGCGCC
>Ga0210396_10003959_pt1 | contig 14613 bp, 14 predicted proteins | sample IncBWH17OmetaG_FD_155466 | JGI IMG/M metagenome (GOLD analysis project Ga0210396, IMG submission 155466) | Forest soil microbial communities from Barre Woods Harvard Forest LTER site, Petersham, Massachusetts, United States - Inc-BW-H-17-O ...
GCGCGCGCCAACGACGCCATTCCGGGTGGTCGCCCTCCCAAACATGAAGACAAGCCGGAGGCAGCAAAAGAGGCCGAGGCCAGCTGTACGGGGATCAAATGACTTTTGGACGCGACAAAATAAAAGTACCGACGCCGCCAGTCACTTATGTCTCGGGCTCGGCAGCCATGCTGGCAATTCTGGCCGGCCTTTTGGTGTGCGGAGAGGTCGCCTTGCGGCCCGTCGCAGCCTACGCCCAGGCCAGCGATAACGAAAAAGGCACGCTTGAACTTGTCGATCCCGACGTGTTTCGGGCGTGTGGCGATCCGCGCAATCTGCCGTTCTCCAACGACAAGGGCGAAGGATTCGAAAACAAGCTTGCCGAGCTTTTTGCCGCCAAGCTCGGCAAGAAGCTCAGTTACACTTACTTCCCACAGGCAACCGGCTTCGTCCGGATGACGCTGGGCTCGTATCGATGCGATATCATCATGGGATTTCCCCAAGGCGACGATCAGGCCCAGGTGACGGTCCCCTATTATCGGACAACATACGCGCTGGTCTTCAAGCCCGGAAGCGGCCTTGAAGACGTGACCTCAATCAGCGATCCAAAGCTCAGGGATAAGCGGATCGGAGTCGTCGCGAAGACGCCGCCCAGCACCAACATGGCGATGAACGGCCTCATGGCCCACGCCAAGTCCTACCCGCTTTTCATCGATACCCGGGCGGATTCTTCGGCGCAGGCCATGATGGACGACCTCGCCCACGGTGATATCGATTGCGGCATATTGTGGGGCCCGATGGCAGGCTATTACGCGAGGCAAGCGAACCCGCCTATGACCGTCGTGCCGCTGACCAAGGAAACGACAGGCCCGCAAATGACCTATCGCATCGGCATGGCGGTTCGCGCGTCGGACCAGGAGTGGAAACGCACGCTCAATCGGCTCATCATGGAAAATCAGGCTGAGATCAACAAGCTGCTGATCAGCTACAACATTCCAATATTGGATGAGGCCAATATGCCGATCACGTCCGAGACGCTCGCCAAGCGGCCATGATCGGAACCGTCGTCCGTTTCGCACTCGTCGCAATGATCGTCGCCGCCGGTGAATCTGCCGTGGCTGGCGCGCCCGAACCGGATGGCTACCGCCAGGAAAATTATCGCTCGCCAACACCCGCCACGTTGCGTGGCGCCAGGGTGATCGGCACGGACGAAGCGGAAAAAATCTGGCGCAGTCATTCGGCCTCGTTTGTCGACGTGCTGCCGAGGCCGCCACGGCCGCGGGATCTGCCCGAAGGAACGCTTTGGCACGACAAGCCGCGGGCCAATATTCCAGGCAGCATCTGGTTGCCCGACACCGGATATGGCGAACTTGCGCCCAGCATGACCAGCTATTTCTCCAAAGGCCTGGACAAGGCAACGGACGGCGATCACTCCAGAGTTCTCGTTCTGTATTGTCTCGCGGATTGCTGGATGTCGTGGAACGCGGCCAAGCGCGCGCTATCACTCGGCTATTCCGATGTGGCATGGTATCCCGAAGGAACCGATGGTTGGCTCGCCGCCGGCCTTCCGCTGCAACCGGCCGCACCGGAACCGCGGCCGGACGAATAAACCGATCTTTCGGATAAAGGCTTATTTCGCCTGCGCGCCGGCGTTCAGGTTGTCCTGGATCGCCTGCCCCAGATCGAACAGCCGCTTCTCGATCAGGACGGGCACGTCACATATGTAGGAAGTCGACCTCCGCCGGTCCTCGAAAATCCGCGTTTGCCACGAAAGCTCGCTGGCAAGTTCGCTGCTCTGGACCGGGTCACCATCCTGCTTGTCCTGGACTTCCCGCATTTTCTGGGCCTTTTCGCGAATTTCCTCGGCCATGCCCTTTTGCTTGCGTGAAAAGCGCTCGATCCCGTTCATCACCTGATCACGCTGCCCGTTGAGCGTCGAATACAACGCGGCGAAGAGTCTTTTCGCCTTTTCCTGCTTTTCCTCGTCAGTTCCCACCAGATAGTCCGCTATCAATTTCCGTGCGTCCTCGATCGGTGTGCGGCGCGCCGCGAGACGCGCGACGAGTTCTGCCTGTTTGGGATCTGCAGGCTTCGTCGTGTCGATGGCGTCGATCGGCGGACCGTTCCAGACGCTCGCGATCGAAATCTCCGGTACCTTCAATTGCTGGCACGGCCAGTCCGGATAACGCGGATCCAGCGCAAAGGCCGACTGCGTCCAGCCGACGGCCATTGCCGTCATCACCCAGCAGGACAAAATACGCACTGAACAGACCACACTGTGCCTCCCCGTGCGCTCGCGACCATTTACTTGTTTTTACGATCCACCGGCGCAACCGTGGAACGGGACTTCGTCGATCCATGCGCAGGCGGGCGAGCGCACTTAAAATATATTCGATATCCTTGGACCTGTCGTAAATTAAATTAGACACATGCGGGAACGTTCCTTGCCTCTCTTGAGAAGAGCCGGAGCCAGCCGCTCGGCGGGCACGTGGCCGGAAACGCGCGAGAGCCTTTGCGCGCTCGGCGGCCTGACATTCGTGCTGCTCGTCGCGCAAGCCCATGCCGGAACCCTTGCCGACGCGCCGACCATCACGCCTTCAGGCCTGCCTCGCATCGGCACGGTCGACGAACGCTTCCAGTCCTACAACATAGAAATGGTTGAGATTACCGGCGGAAAATTCTGGAGGCCCTATCGATCGCCGCCGGATGCCCAGCCCGCACCTTCGCCGCGATCCGGGTCGGAGACGCCGCAGGGATTGGACTCGAATTTATTTCAATATCGGCCGCCAATTGATCTGACCCAAACCCGATTGCGAAAGCTCGCGGCCGCGCTGGCGCCCGCCTACCTCCGCGTCAGCGGCACATGGGCCAACAGCACCTACTTTTCGGATTCGGACGCTGTGTCGTCAGCACCTCCGGCAGGATTCAACGGCGTATTGACTCGCCAGCAGTGGCGGAGCGTGGTCGATTTCGCGCAATCGGTGGATGCGCGGATCGTGACGTCGTTTGCCGTCAGTGCCGGTACTCGCGACGCCACCGGCACCTGGAAGCAGGATCAAGCCGATCGGCTCGTTCGCTTCACCCATTCCATCGGGGGCAAGATCGCCGCCGCCGAATTCATGAATGAGCCAGACCTCGCCGCGATCGGCGGCGCGCCCGCGGATTACGACGCCGCCGCCTATGGACGGGACTTCAAAATATTCGACGCGTTGCTGAGACGGACGAGTTCTGAAACGATGATCCTGGGCCCCGGCACGATCGGTCAAACCGCCCTCGCCTCGGATCTGTTCACCGCCGCCGCGCCCGATCTCGATGTAGTTTCCTATCATTACTATGGCGCACTGTCGAAGCGATGCGGCGGCAACCACACACCGCAAGCGGCGCTTTCCGAGGATTGGTTGAGAGGAACGGATCGAGCCCAGGCATTCTATCGCGATCTTCGGGATCGGCTCAAACCAGGCAAACCGATCTGGCTCACGGAAACCGCCGAAACCGCCTGCGGCGGCAATCCCTGGGCTTCGAGCTTTTTGGACACATTCCGGTATCTCGATCAGCTCGGACGATTGGCAAAGGCCGGCGTTCAGGTCGTCATGCACAACACCCTGGCAGCGAGTGACTACGGCCTGCTTGACGAAAGGACGCTGGAGCCGAGGCCGAATTATTGGGGCGCACTGTTGTGGCGGCAATTGATGGGGACCACGGTGCTGGACGCGGGTTTTCCGATCCAGTTGGGCCTCCACGTCTACGCCCACTGCGAAAGGGACAAGTCAGGCGCCGTGACCCTGTTGGTAATCAATACCGACCGCGGCGCGCCGCACGCGCTGATGCTTTCGGCAGCGTCCGCACTCTACACACTCGACGCCGAAAACCCGCTGGACGGTCGCGTCAGGCTGAACGGCAATATCCTGGCGCTGGGCGCAGGCGATACCCTGCCGCCCATTTCCGGCGCCCCGATGCCGGCCGGCCCCCTGACGTTCGCACAGGCCACGATTACCTTCGTAGTTATCCCGGAGGCAGGAAACAACGCGTGCCGATGACCTGGTGCGGGACCGTAACGCGCATTGCGCAGCGACGGTGTGGCGTGGAATTCCAATTTCGCTTGCTAATAGCCTGCGCCTCCTTGGCATAGATCGAGCTCCGTGGCAGCTTGATTGTCTCGATATTTAGCCTGTCAGGAGATGCCGCTTGCGCCGCCACGTTGTGTTTCTATGTTCGATCGCGACCGCCATGCTGAGCGCGGCGTCGGCTGCCAGCGCGGTGGATTCCGAGCGGTGTCAGGCGCTGTCTCGCCGCTATGAAGAAGCCAGGCCGCAAATCACCGCGATCGAGGTATCGCTGACCCTGTTTGCGGCGGTTGACGCCAACTGCGTCGATCTGGCGACCAAACTGCTTGACCAGGGCGCATCGGTTGACGCGCGTGACCGGCTTGGCGCCCGTCCGCTTAGCCATGCGGCGAAATCGGGCCACCTTCAGATGGTTGACCTTCTATTGGCCCGCGGCGCTCCGATCGATGCACGCAATCTCGCCGGAGCCACCGCGCTGTATTTTGCCGCCGAAGGCAGCCATATCTCGATCGCGCAACGGCTTATGGAACGCGGCGCCGACGTCAGACTGACCGGACGCAGCGGGATTTCTCCGATCGCCGCCGCATCCTATGCCGGCAACGACGTGATCGTCGAAGCTTTGCTTGCCCGTGGCGCCGACGAGCGAGCCCCCGACGAGACCGGCAAGCCGCCGATCATCTATGCAGCGGCCGGCGCACGGCTCGACATCGTGGAGCGACTGCTGGCGCGAAACATCGATATCAACGCCCGTTATTCCAACGATCTTACCCTGCTGATGTGGGCGTCCGGACCGGATGAAAAAGCGCCGGAAGCGCAGGCGGTCAAGGTTGTTTCATATCTGCTGGACGCAGGCGCGCATATCGACGATCGGGATGACCGCGGCCGCACCGCGCTGATGATTGCAGCCGAAGGCGGTCATGAGGAAATCGCCAATCTGCTGATGGCGCGAGGCGCCGATGCGTCCCTCAAGGACAAAGCCGGAAAGCGAGCCGCCGATCTCACACGGCTGTCGTCGCTGCGCGAACGGCTGACGCGTCCCTGAAACAGCTAGAGACCCGACAAGTATTGCGACAGCGCCCTCAGGTCGTCAGGCGAGGTCGCAATCATCAGGTCTGACATGCCGGGATTGTTGCCGCGGGCGCGGGTGCGGAAGTCGGTTGTTGTTTTTTCCAGGTATTCCATACTCTGGCCCGCTAACCGGGGAACCGTGCCATCACCCTGAAAATGGTCGAGATGGCAGCCGGTGCAGCCCACCGAATGGTTGGCGCTCAGGGCCCGGTCCGCGACTTCCTTCGATGCCCGGGGCTGGTCCAGATCAGGCCATGGTTTTTTCGAGAAATATTCCGCGATGTCCATCATGTCCTGTCGTTCCATCGAAGCAACGATCGGCTGCATGACCTCGTTCTTGCGGTCGTTTCTTTTGAAATCACGCAATTGAATATAGAGGTAGCCCGCCTGCTGCCCCCAGATGACAGGGATCGTCTTGTCGATCGGCTTGCCGTCCTGGCCGTGACAGCCGGCGCAGACCTGGGTCTTGTCTTCGATACTTTGCGCGACGGCGGGGAACGAGCCGCAAAGGCTCAAACCGATGCCAAACCCGACAGCAACAACAAAAGCCCCTTTTGACCTCCCGACCATCGATCGATTCCCATTCATAACTCGTAACAAGGGCGGGACCGCGAACGGCCCCGCCCCAATTCCTCCTGTCGCGCATTCTCAATCGAGCGAGAAGGCGATGATGTTGTTACCGCGGTGAAAGTCGACCTGGGTATTACCGCCCGCACCGACCACGATATATTGCTTGCCGTCCACCATGTAGGATGAGGGCGGCGCATTAACCCCGGCTCCGGCGCGGAAGCTCCACAGTTCCTTGCCATTGGACGAGTCGTAAGCGGCGAATTTGCCGTTGCCTTCACCGGTGAAAACAAGACCGCCCGCCGTGGCGAGTATGCCGCCGATCATCGGCTCCGGCGTCTTGACCTGCCATTTAATCTTGCCGGTGTTGTAGTTGACGGCAGTGATATTGCCCGCCTGCGTCTCACTCGGAATCACCTTGAAGGCACCGCCGAGCCACAACTTGCCGTTCGGATACGGCGAGTTCTCGACAAAGTAGTTCATCGGCTGATGCAGGTTGATGGCGTAGGCAAGCGACTGCCCGGGGTCGGTGGCGATCGGCGACCACTCGACGCCGCCATTGGCACCGGGAAGCATGCGTGCACCTTCCTTGGTGGGCAGCGTCCACATGTTCTCCTGCGGCACCATGGCTTCGGAGAACCGGATCAGGCTGCAGTCCCTGCGGTCGTGAACGTAGACATGACCGGTCTTGCCTGCGTGGATCACGCCTGGGATGGTCTTGCCGTCCTTACCCTTTACATCGACCAGCACCGGCGGGCTGACCGCATCCAGGTCCCACACGTCGTGAGCGATGTACTGGAAGTGGCAGGCGTACTTGCCGGTATCGAGGTCGAGGGAAACCAGCGAGTCCGTATAGAGATTGTCGCCGGGGCGAATCGATCCATCGAGGTCGGGCGAAGGATTGCCGACGACGAAATAAATCCGATTGGTAGCGAGATCAACGGCGGGATTCTGCCAAACGCCACCGCCAAGTTTCTGGTAGGGGTCGCCGGTTTTGGCGAGCTGATCCTTTTCAGCCTGGATATTCCGATGCATGTCGCGGCCGGTGGCATCCTTTGTCGCCCAGACTCCGACGCTGTTCTCCGGCACCGTATTGAACGTCCAGACCAATTTTCCGGTCTTCGCATCGTAGGCCCTGACGAAGCCGCGGATGCCGTATTCGCCGCCATTGGTCCCGATCAGAACCTTGTCCTTGATGACCGTCGGCGCCATCGTCTCGCTGTAGCCGGCCTCGGGATCGGCGATGTCGGTTTTCCAGACGACGTCGCCGGTCTTCGCATTCAGGGCCACCAGTTTGGAGTCAAGTGTGGCGACGTAGACAAGGTCGCCGAGAATCTGGACGCCGCGATTGTTGGGGCCGCAGCAATAAGTCGTTATCGGTCCCATCTTGTGATTGTAGTGCCAGAGCTGCACTCCGGTTTTGGCGTCGAGCGCATAGACATGGCTGAACGACGTCGTCACGTACATGACGCCGTCAACGACGATCGGCGAGGTCTCGAGCGATTCCTTGACGTCGGTCTGGAAGATCCATGCGACGTGCAGCTTCTTGACGTTGTTTCGATCAATCTGCTTGGCGGGATAAAAGCGCGTCTGGGCATAATTGCCGTTGGTCAGTAGAAAGTTGGTTGAACTCTTGTCGGCTGTATTGAGTTGCTGCTGAGTAACGGGGGAGACCATCGTCTGGCCCGATGCCGACTTGGTTTCCTGCTTGACTTCCTGCGCACTGGCGGCCGCTGAGAGCAAGCCGACAAGGCCGCATAACGCGGCGCCTCCAATAGAAAATCTATTCATGTTTCCGCCCCAAATTTCGTTGTTGACGTCAACCGGCGTATTTAAAGGCACGCCAGATACCATCAAATCTGATCCTATCGGACAGCTTTGACAAGGAGAAAACGCCAAATGAAGGGGGTTTGAAGGCCCCCCCGCGACCGAACCGCCGCTCATTCGCGAAGCTAAAGCCGCGCCGTCACTTCAACCGAACCGATCCAAGCGCTCGCGCTTGCGAAGTGTTTCAATCTCTTCACGGCGGGTTCGCACTGAAAACTCCGGGGCGAAGAAGCATCCTGCTCTCGACAATATCGCCAGAGATAAAATTGCTGTTGATGCTGTCGCTAACCCTCCCTGTTTTTCCGGATAGGCCACCGCATCATCATGTGCATCTGCTGATCGCGGCGGATTCGAGCCCCGGACAGGCTATTGCTCGCCTTGCTGGAACTTCGCAGCAAGCACCGCCTCCACATCGGCAGCCAATTGGGCCGATTGTTCAGCGAGCCTGGCGAAAATCGCTTGCTTCGCCTTGTCGGTCGTCCGCGTCAGGGCATGTCGAATGCCGTACCGCTTCACCGTAACGACGCCCGCATGCGTCATGGTCTCCATTTATTTAAGGACTGCGCACAGATTGATTAGCCACGATTCTCGAGCCCAGTATCAGCGTCGCGTTCTCCAGATCGCTGATCATCGCGGCATATGCGCCAACGACCAACACCAGAAACGCAAACACTGCTGCCAAGTCGACGAATCGCAGATCGTCTCCCCTATTTTCATGGTCGCTTTCATCGCGCATTTTTCAGCGCTCCTCTTGAGACCCTCTAAAGATCATAAAAACTTGCCGACACCCAATCGCTTCGACTGGTTTCCTGCGCGTCAGACTGCGCATTCGCGAGTTCGAGCCGATGGAGCGCTACACTGTGGACGTCGGTTTCGACCTGCGATTGCTTCAACCTTGAACTTGCCCGCTGATCACGTCACCGAACAGTTGCCAGATCTGACCTTCGAACTTCATCAATTGCAATTGCTCGATCGGCGCGAAATCAGTCGGGCTTGTATTGATCGCAATTCCAGGCAACAGAAGTCCCGGTTCAAAATTTCTAAGGTTGGCGGCCTGTTTCATGACGTTCTCTCGGGTGAGATCGTCACCGCATTGTTTAAGCACCTGGACCATGGTGCGTGCCACGCTGTATCCGTAGATGCCACTAGCGTCGCTCTTGTCTGCGCCCGGCATATATCTGTCCATAAAGGCATTCCATGCCTTCATGTCGGCATCATTCTTCCATTGCGGATCGGTAGCGTCTTTCAAGTACGCGGCCGACACGATACCCTGCGCATTCTCAAATCCAGCGGGCTTCATTACACTGCCGATAGACGCAGAGACGTTGTTCAGAATATGCAGCGGCTTCCAACCTATTTCAGACATCTTTTTGATCGCTTGCGCCGCGAATTTCGGCGTCGCGACATTGAAGAACACGTCGGCACCTGTCGATCGCAAGCTGACAACTTGCCAGTCAATGGTCGGCTCGGTCGTCTCGTAGCTTTGCTCGTCGACGATCATGGACGCAGCCTTGGCGCCAAGACCATCCCTGAGTCCCTTGACGTAGTCCTTACCGTAATCGTCGTTCTGGTACATGATCGCAATCCTGGCGTGTGGCATCTCTTTCAGGATATGCTTCGCGTAAATACGACCTTCCGTCTGATACGTGGGTTGCCAGCCCATCGTCCACGGGAAGTGCTTTGGATCATTCCACTTCGAAGCGCCAGTGGCGACGAACAGCTGCGGTACCTTCTTTTGATTCATGTAGAGGTGGATGGCGCTGTTGGTAGGCGTTCCCAGCGAATTGAAGATCAACAGCACGTTGTCGTCTTCGACCAGCTTTCGTGCCTGCTCGACCGTCTTTGGTGGGCTGTACCCATCGTCATACGAGATGAAGGACACCTTGCGACCGTTGATCCCGCCCTCGTCGTTGATCATTTGAAAGAATGCCGTCTCGGTCTTTCCGATCATGGCGTACGCAGATGCCGGCCCGCTATAGGGCATGATGTTACCGATTGTTATCAAGCTATCTGTTGCTCCTGGCCCATATTTTTTTTGAGAGGCAGCGGCTTTCGGAACGAACGGACTTGCAAGTTGCAACGCGCCGAGCGTGAAACCAGTTTTGAGAAGGGTTCGTCGCTTGATGCAGCGGTCAAATGGGTTGATGGACATGGTGACTTCTCCTGGGTTTCGATACTGCCCCCAATTGGTGTGCTGCGATCGACATGATGGGTACGCCTTCAATTATCCCTTAACCACGGTCGCTTCACCGTCCGCGGAACATTCTCGAATTGTCTTCCAGCGGGCAAGCGACCCGCCACACCAAGGCGCTGTCGTCGCTTCCTAACGTGGAAAACCGCGGCATCTACCACCGTACGGTCGTGTGGATTGCTGTCGGCGAGCCGCTCTTCTTCGAAGCTTCGCTCAAAACCGCAGATGCCGCGATGACCAAAGCCAACAAGCCAATAATAGCCGCCAAATCGATAGACCTCGGATCCCGGCCGCGCTTGTCGACGTTTCTTTGCATGGACCGCGCTCCTGTTACGGATGCTTCCAAGATAACGCTCTTCACAATTCCAAACACCGGAGCAATCATCGCTCGCTTGGCGTTTGCGGTTAGGACGGGAAGCGAATCATTTCCCTGCTGACCGCTTTCCGATGCCGGACAAGGTGCTCACAAACGGTACTGTACAGGAAAAAATCATACCACTCGATCGCGGTTCCAATGGTGGAAGCGAACACGGCCCGACGCAGTTGCAGATGGTGCTCGGACGCGGGCAGATGGGTCGAGGCGAAATCGGTAGCGACCATGGAAATTCCCCTCCCGGACAGCTGATCGTGACCTCCGTCACGTGCGACTAGAAGAGGGCTAGTCGATGCAAATTTAAACCGTGAAATACTTTTGACAAACGAAAAATATCGACGCTTGATATCTGAATGATAGATATCAAAGGGGCTGCCTATGGACACTGAATTGGCCAGAACCTTCCTCACGGTTGTTGCAGCGGGCAACTTTATCAGTGCCGCGGATCGGCTTCACGTCAGCCAGTCGACGATCAGCACGCGCATTCATACCCTTGAAGACCAACTTGGTTGCACGCTCTTCGTTCGCAATAAGGCTGGTACGACGCTGACGTCTGCCGGTCGGCAATTTCAGCGACACGCCGCCACTCTGGTCCGAACAATAGAACAGGCACGCCACGACATCGGAATTCCTGAGGGGTTTAGTGGAACGCTGGTTATTGGTGGTCGAATTGGTCTGTGGGAGGAATTCTTGGTGCGCTGGCTTCAGCTAATGAAGGAGGCGAGACCGGAGATATCGATTCGCGCCGAGAGCGGTCTTGAACCAGAACTCATGCAGGGCCTCGTCGAAGGTCGGATGGATATTGGAGTCATGTATACTCCACAAAGTCGCCCTGGACTAAAAGTCGAGCAATTGTTCGAAGAGAAACTCATCCTGGTTTCGACGGATCCGAATGGCAAACCGGCGCCCCAACCTGGCTATGTGTACGTTGACTGGGGGCCCGAGTTCTACGCAAGACATAGTGCCTGCTTTCCACGGTTCGGTGGACCATCGCTAACCGCGAACGTAGGCTGGCTGGGATTGCAACACGTATTGGAGAATGGTGGCTCCGGTTATTTCCCTAAGCGGATAGTACTGCCCTACCTCAACGCCAAGCGGCTAACCCTGATCGCCGGCGCCCCCGAATTTTCGATGCCCGCATATGTCGTTTATCCTTTTGAGTGCGATCGTGACTTGTTTGGCAGCGCGCTCGAGATCATGCATCGACTCGCTAACCCGAAAGCGCCGTCTAAAGTTGGCAAGAGAATCGCGACGCCACCCGCGCGAAAAAGTTCGTTAGATAGTCATCGCGTCGCACTCCAACGTTTCGCCCCAGCAATGCAAAGAAATGCCGGGCGGGCGCGCATTCGATAGTATCGCCAATTCTTGCGTTGATCTCGGCCGGCGAAAACACCAGCTTGTCGATGACGACCTGGATGGTGTCTGCGTGCGCCCGGACGAGAGCCGCCCCCGACAGGATGGCGACGAAAGCAAAAGCTCTCCCTCCCGGCCGCATAGCGATGTTGGCGAGCACACGCGCGTTGGTGCGGGATCCCAAGATCGTCTTGCTGGATGAGCCGTTCGAAGGGCTCGCGCCGGTCATCGTGCGGGATTTGATGATATCTGGACGGCAACGCGGTTGCCCACCCGGCAGGCCTCAAACCGTTGAGGCGGTGGTCCGGGCGTGGTGGACGCTCAGCGTGAGCAGAGTCGGCATCCACGGTGGATCAGTTAAGTCCGTGGGCCGGAAGCACCCGCCCCCATATGCTGGCCGTGTCGTTTGGTGGGCTCCGGTCTCAGGCTGACCACCGACACCCGCATGGGAGCGCCTTTCGAACCCGGCAGTAGCGCACGCCCCAAAGAGGCATTGCGAGCGGGGAAGCGAGCAGCGTGCCAGTGGCTTGCCTTGAGCCGTTCCAAGGCCGTCTTTGGCGAGGAAGCCATCGGCTGCTTCTGATCGCAAAGTTTTGAAAATCTTCACCCGTTCTGCTGTCCCGACGATGTAACTTTCAAGTACCCGCATCAGCCGCCCTGACGCGCATCCCGACCACGAATCAACAGGCAAGCGCTCCGCTTTTCCGCTATCATAAGACCATGACGATCGGGATGGCCGGACCCGGATGGAAGGCACCATGGCAAAATGCCTTGGTCAGGGTCATCATTGCGGCCTTCGTCGGCGGGAGTGCCCTGATCCTGCTCGGGCTTGCAAGCGACTTCCTGGTTGAATGGCTGTGGTTTTCCTCGATCGGTTATTTACCGGTGTTTTTAACCAGCATCTGCACCAAAGCTTTGGTGTTTTTTGCCGTCTTGACGGCAACGGGCGTCATACTTTGGCTGAACGGATTGCTTGCGCTACGTTTTGCCCGGCGGCAGCTGCCACAGACTGTCGCCGCCTCCGCGTGGAACCCGACGGGCAGTACGTCGCCGCCTAATCTGTTCGCGCTCCTGCGCGATCGACTGCCGTGGTCCCGGGTTGTCGTGGGCGGTGCAGGTCTGCTCGCTCTGCTTGTCGCCGCGCGAGAAGTCGACAATTGGGGCGTCTTCCTGCAGTTTTTCTATCACGTCCCCTATGGTGCAGATGACCCACTCTACAACAAGGACATCGGTTTCTATTTCTTCGTACTGCCTGCCTGTATCCTCATCAAGAATTGGATGCTGCTTACCCTTGTTCTGAGCGCGCTTTTCGCCGGAACGATCTATTGGGCGCAGGGTGAGATCGAATACGATACTCATCGCCGATCGATGTCGCCGACCGTGATTGCTCACGGCTCGGCGCTGGCCGGTCTTCTCTTCGCGGTGAAGGCATGGTCCTATGGTCTCGACCGCTATCTGCTGCTCTACGGCGACAACGGCGTAGTCGTTGGCGCAAGCTATACCGACATACATGTGGGGTTGCCGGCCCTGTGGCTATTGATCGGGCTTTCGATCATCGCGGCGTTCGCCGCATGGGCAAACCTCGGGGCGCGCACGTACCGGCTTCCTGCCGCCGCGTTCGTCCTCGTGGGCGTCGGTTCGTTCCTGCTGTCAGGCGTAATCCCTATGTTGTTCCGGCAGTTTTTCGTCAAACCAACCGAGTTGCAGCTGGAGAAGCCCTACATCGAGCGCAACATCGCGCTCACCCGGCAGGCATACAATCTCGACAAGATCGCAGCCAAGCCGTTTGCTGCCGAACAGAAGCTTACCTTCAAGACGCTGGAGGCCAACAAGGCGACAATCGAGAACATCAGGCTGTGGGACTGGCTGCCCTTGTCGGATACCTACGCACAGCTGCAAGAAATCCGCACCTATTACAAATTCCATGATCTTGACGTTGATCGCTACTGGCTTGATGGTTCCTACCAAAGCGTGATGCTCTCGGCTCGCGAACTGCGCCCCTCCTTGCTGCCGCCGAACGCCCAGACATGGGTCAACCGCCATGTGCTGTTTACTCACGGCAATGGCGCGGTGATGAGTCCGGTTACCCGCAAGAGCAACGAAGGACTGCCGTTATTCTACCTGCGGGATATTCCTCCTGTCGCGGACGGAGGTCCCAGGATCGACGAACCCCGCATCTACTTCAGCGAAGAGAGCGACGAATATGTCATCGTCAGGGGCAGCATACCGGAGTTCGATTATCCGAAGGGTAAAGACAACATCTACGCGACTTATGGAGGCGCCGGCGGCGTTCCGATCGGGGCGATGGTATGGAGAACGCTGTTCGCCTACTACTTCAACGACCCGAACCTGCTTCTCTCAGGCTACATTACGGCCGACAGCCGGATCATGATCCGGCGCAATATCAGGGAACGGGTGCACGCGATCGCTCCATTCCTCAGGCTGGATCATGATCCCTATCTGGTTATCAGCAATGGGCGGATGTTCTGGATGCAGGACGCTTATACGACCAGCTCCTATTTTCCCTCCGCGCAGCCCGTGCACGATCTCGATCTCAACTACATTCGCAATTCGGTAAAGGTTATCATCGATGCCTATAACGGGACCGTCGACTTCTATCTGATCGACCCCCGCGACCCGATTGCCGCGACCTACCAGCGCATCTTTCCAGGCTTGTTCAAGCCGTTCGCGGCCATGCCTCCCGACTTGCAGAAGCACATTCGCTATCCGGAGGATCTGTTCCTGATTCAGGCGCGGCTGTATCAAACCTACCATATGGAGGCGGCCGACGTTTTCTATAACCGCGAGGATTACTGGCAGTTCCCACGACAGCCGGGCGGCGACGGCACCTCAACGATGACCCCTTATTACATCATCATGCGGCTGCCCGGCGAACCGCAGGCCGAGTTCTTCCTTATGCTTCCCATGGTGCCGAGCCGGCGCGACAACATGATAGCGTGGCTCGCTGCGCGTTGCGACGCGCCCGACTATGGCAAACTAATCGTCTACGAGTTCCCCAAGGAGAAGCTTGTCTACGGGCCCTTTCAGATCGAGGCGCGGATCAATCAGAATACGGAAATCTCGCAGCAACTCACGCTATGGAACCAGATGGGCTCGCGGGTGATCCGTGGTGCCAACCTGCTGGTGATCCCGATCGAGAACTCGATCCTTTATGTATCGCCACTCTATTT